>SDBV01006031.1_pt1 | contig 16922 bp, 19 predicted proteins | sample 2277081 | NCBI WGS metagenome assembly SDBV01 (sample SAMN10402039, study PRJNA504765) | marine sediment metagenome | isolation source: marine sediment core GS10_PC15, 223 cmbsf | place: Arctic Ocean: Southern Knipovich Ridge | collected 2010 | reverse complement strand
TATTAAAGACTTTGCTTGACATATAAATTATTATAGGAGTTACTTATGACAAAGAACAATCTCGCTGCTGTTCGTGAATCTCGTCCAGAGCGTAAGGAAACAAGATTCGGCCAGTTGAACAGGACAAAGAAGGCTGACCGGACTCATATCGAATCAGCCGAGCTTTTTGTATTCCAGCACACGAAGTCGGCTAAGAAGGCGTTGGACGCTTCGAGGGTAGCCTTACGGTTGTTAGAGGACAAGATTCTCAAAGTGAAAAACGACTGCCGAAAGATATACCCTAAAATCTCAGGCTTGAAGGAGGAAATCGACAATCAGATTTTGAAAGGTTCCGGCACAATTATTTTATCCAGAAAGCTATCCGACTTTGAGAACGAGAGGCAAAACAAGGAAGACTGGATAGACCGTCAGGAGCCAGCACTGGCCGATGCTAATTCTTTGATTCTCTTGCGTGTAAAGGAATTCGAGGAAAAAGTCCGAGAAGCCCAATTTATGCGAAAGTGTTTAGGTGTATATCGTCAGGCGTTTACTGACGGATATGAGATGATGTACCTTGCGACCATTGAGGCCAAGAAAGCAATTATCGCTATCAGCCAAAACTTCACTCCTATTGACGATATTGAGATAGGCGAAATTGTCAACGGTAGCGACTGGCTGAATGAGAACTATGCACGTGAGAATGAGGCTTCTGATATTTTTTACGGCGAAGACCGCACATTTGGGATATGGGAAAAGATAGTAAACGTTATTGTCGAAGATGAAAACCGGGCACGGATGCTCAATGAAAAAGAATTCCCACCCACCGACACTAAGAAGCTACCGCCCAAGCCGACTGGTAAAGAGAAGCCAATGTTAAATCAGTCCCGTACTATGATTCTCAAAGACAGCCAGACGGATTATCCTGATTCAAAAATAAATGCTGACAGAATCCTTGCTCAAAGAGAAGAGCAGGGCGACAACGGCGAACTTGCCGATTTTGAAGGTTAACAATTTTTTAAGGAAAACAAAATGCTAACAGAAACTAAAATGCCAAAAAGACAGGAAATCACACCCTTTGAACACAAACGAATAAGGTGTCAAACCACAAAATGTAAAAGGCCGTTGACCCGTCTTGGCGAGCCGTGGAACTGCTGGATATGCCTTCATTGCAACAGCCACCCTGCCGAAGTAACCAAGAGGCAGAAAGCTCATAAGTTAGACCAAAACTCTCACAAGTACATTAAAACAGGAATGACACCTACCGAGGTTGACGATTTAATCGAGAAGAGGGTTTCCGAGGCTCTGGCTAATCTAACGGCGGCCAGTAAGGGCAAGTATGAAACCGAAGTACAGGACGAACCTGATGATGAAATTGCCGAGCCACCGGAAGTTTTGGGTAAACAACTCGATGACTTTCCCGACATAGAGGAGGATAAATAACTATGATTGTTAATAATACGACCTTGACCTTGATAAAGAAATGTATTCTTGTACTGCCGGACGAAGGCGACAAGCTATCAACCGGAATAGTTACCCAAAAGACGGACGATAGTAATTTCGTTGCTGTAAACGACCACGTTCTTTTTGTTCGTAAAATGGCGGCAGAGGTCGAATTGAATGGTATCAAGTATCTGGCAATGCACGAAGACGCGGTTGCCGGTTTAATTACAGATTAAGGAGATTTACTAATGGCAGAATTCAGAAACCACACATCGTTCTCACAAGAGCAGGCAATGGGTATAGGAACCCCCGAACGCAAATTGGCGGAAGATAAAGCTCACAAGGCGGAACTCGACCGAAAAGCCCGCGACCTAACTGACCCAGACGAACAAAGACCGGAGAATTTCGGCAGCAGCAAAAGGTAAATAATTATGGCAAAGAAACAACATCGAAGTATGGGCGAAGACAAACACGCAAACACAGGCAATACAAAAGGCTTGAACGTGGTCGTTAACGCAAAGCAGAAAAGTTACAGTATCGAACAGGCAATGAAGCTAAAGCCGGACAAGAGGTAATTGTGGCGTTAGTAAAAGACAATAGCCTCTTAGTTACTATTGGCGTTTTGCTTTTTTCAGCAGGTGGCTTGTTCTATGTTAGTTACGATACCGCCAAAAGTGCGAAGACGAAAACTGAATCCCTTGAAATAAGAATGAATACCGTTGAGAGAGAAGCGGCCAGATTCGAGGGCGTAATGAATGAGCGTACCCAGAATATTCAGGAAAACGTAAAGACGATAAGCGAGAACATAATAAAGCTGCTGGAAAACCTTGAGCTATCGGAAGGGAATACTGTTGCCAAAGGCGAAGCGCAAACGTAAGAGGACGTAAAAAATGTCAAAGCTAATAAAAAATGCGTATAACGCTGGCGAAATGTCTCAGCACTTTGACGGTCGCACCGACTTAAACAAATACTACAACGGCGCGTCCAAGCTGATTAACGGTCTTGTTCTTCCCCACGGCGGGTTTACGAAGCGCCCTGGTACGATTTACAAATCCACATCACCGAGTAGGGCTAACTTGACTCCGTTCGAGTTTTCAGTTGGCGATGCTTTGATTCTCGAATGGACTAATGCGCTTTTGAGATTCTACAAAGACCAGGCAATAGTAAATCGTGGCGCTGGCACAGAAGATATATCCGGTCTGGATAATGTTATAGCCCATTGGTTATTAAACGAAATCACAGGCACTACCGTTGCAGACGCTGACGGCGGCACTCACGATGGTACTGCGACTGCGGACACAAGTGCGCTAACCGCTACCGGCTTGGTTGGTGCAGGCTGTTTTGATTTGGACTGTCAATACACAGTAGAGATAACAGACCATAACGATTTTACGTTCAGCACAGCCGACCTGAATGACGACCCGTTTAGTATTGTCTGTTGGGGGTATGTAACCCTAAGAGGCGGCTTGCAGGTTCTCTTATCGAAGTGGCGGGACGATTCGACAGCGGGCGAATGGCGTTTCAGTTTGGATAATGCCCAAAAACTGCAATTGCATTTAGTCGATAGCAGTACCAATTTCGAGGCTATCCGTATCGCACAATGGAAACTGAACGAAGACGCTGCCAGTAAGACAGTATTGGATGAGGACGCTACATCACACGATGGACTTACTCAGGTGGATAATACCGCAGACTTGACAGCTACCGGCAAGATAAATAAATGTCTGGACTTCGGTGGTGCTGACGCTGTTGTAATCACAAACGACCACGATGAACTAAGTTTCGGCGATGGTTCCGATGATAGTGATTTTAGTATCGCAGGTTGGATTTACTATACATCACACGCATCATTCCAAACTATTATAGCCAAATGGGGAGCGTCAAAAGAATGGCAGTTTGGCGTACAATCAGATGGAACTATCACGTTGGCAGTCTATGACGAAAGTGCAAACGCCCAACAATACAGAAGAACTAACGACCCATTGACCGAAGGCTGGCACTTTATTGTAGCAACATACGATGATAGTGTTGGAGCGGACGCAGACGCAGCAGACCGCATTACAATTTATGTTGACAGCGCTTCTGTTGCTGTTACTTCTTTTGGTAGTGGAACCTATGTCTCAATGGAGAACTCAGCAGAGAAGGTTGTTATAGGGGCTGGAAATTCCGCATCCTTGACCCTCTATTGGCAGGACAAGATTGACAATGTAATGCTGTTTAGCGCGATACTGTCTATGTCGCAAATATTATCTCTTTACAATTCAGGTAACGGTACTGAAAATATGGCCGGGGTGGAAGTGTTCGCAATATCAGACGATGTTTTAACGACCGGCTGGCACTTATTGGGTTGTAGTTATAGCGCACCTGCTGATGAGGCTACTGCCGCTTCTGGGATAATTCTTTACGTTGACGGCGTTGCTGTGGCTTCTACCGCTACTAACTCAGCGGACTATACCGCAATGCAGAACGGAGCAGAGGAAGTCAGAATCGGCTCACAAAGAAACTCAGGCGATACGGATAACGAAAACTACTGGAGCGATAAGATAGACGAAGTATCTATTTATGGTGATGTTTTAACTCCGACCGAAATGGCTTCTCTATATTCTATAACTCCGTATTCGATAGTTTCACCATATACGACCGCTCAGTCTTTTGGTATCCATTATACTCAAAGTGCAGATGTAATGTATATTGCACACAATGACGTTTTCCCGAAGAAGCTGTCCCGGAACGATACTCTTGACTGGACAATAGTTGACGTGCCATTCAAAGGCGGCGCGTTTCTTATCGAAAATACCACGTCTGCTTCTTTAGTTGGTTTCGCTCGTACAGGTGGAACGGCAAGGTCTGCATATTATTTTCTGACTGGTACAACAGGAACACTAACGGCTACCGCACATTCACCATTCAATATCAATATGGTCGGGGCTTTATGGTTAGTCAAACATACGCGCGATGTCGATAACGATACCGATACTTTTGCTAAAGACACAAACGTAGTCCCTACTTTGGAAACTTATGCTTCTGGAGCTATATTTATCAAAGGCAATGCCACGGTATCCTTTGAGCCGATAGCGACCGGCAAGATGTCTCAGTTGTGGCGTAAGGCGGAAAACGGTAACTGGCAGACGTTCCGTTCTTTTAGGGGGGCAGCGGCGTTTTCGTGGACAGAAAATGAGGATAATGTTCTCTATGCAATGACTCGCTCAGACAGCACTATCAATGGTACGTTGACTGCCAAAGAAGCTATAAATTATGGCATAGTAAAAATAACAGCCTTTACGAGTTCTACGGTCGTTACGGCAGAGGTAGTAGATAAAGTCCTCAGTAATAATACAAACGATAACGCAGTTACGACTTCTATGTGGGCGGAAGGCGCGTGGTCAACGTACAGGGGCTTCCCAAGAACGGTAGGCTTCCACGAAGATAGATTATGGTGGGCTTCGACTACGAACGACCCGGACAAACTATGGGCTTCTCAGTCTGGCCTTTACGAAGATATGTCATTTACTAATATCGGCGCAGACAATGAAGCAGTAACCCCTATTATTAAAGATAACGAAGTATCTCAAATCCAGTGGTTTATGAGCAGAAAGGTTATGGCTATCGGCGCGGCTAATAGAGAATATAGCCTTACTGCTCAGAATCCAGACGACCCAATAACTCCGCTCGATAAGAAATCGACTCCGCAGACAGGGTTTAGTTCAAGTAATATTCAGCCGGTAATGCTCAATGACAGTATCTTCTTTCTCCAGAGACAAGGTAAGAAATTAGGAGCGATGAAATTCGACTCCGTAACTGAAAACTTCATTGTCGATGATGCTACACTTCTTGCTTATGGCCTGCTGGATTCAGCACCTACAAATATGGCAGTCTCCCGTAGCCCTGATTCACTGATATGGGTAGTACGCACAGACGGAGTTTTGCCAACGTTTACTTATGACCCCAAAGAAGAGGTTTCCGGCTGGGGACGGCAGATATTTGGTAACAGCGTTGCGGTAGAAACTCCTACCGGATATGTAGAATCAGTAGCAGTAATCCCCGGAGCGTCAGAGGATGAGATATGGGTGAACGTGCGCAGGACTATCGACACGACAGAGGTTTTCTATACAGAGCTATTTTCTCCGAGGGCTTGGGGAAGTGATATTGAGGACGCTATATTTGGTATAGATTCTGTTGTTACTTACGATGATGATGCTTCGTCTGCAATGACCGGCGGTCTTCATCTTAAAGGCGAAACGGTATCTGTGTTCGCTGATGGTGAGGTATTTGATGATGCTGTTGTTAGTGCTACTGGCACGTTTACTCTCAAGAAAGCGACAGTAACCACAACGGCCAAAGTTGTTCAATATGGTCTTCCATACACAATGAAGGTCAGGTCTATGCGGCTTGCAGTACCACAAGCCCCACACGCTTTACAGACCAAGATAAAAAGAGTTACATCAGTAACCACCCGTTATATCCGGTCATTGTTAGGTTCTGCTGGTACAGAAATTGGTGGTACAGAGTTTCTTACAGATATTGAAGCGACTTACAGTACAGATTCAGCGGATACCCCCGTAAACAACAGAGGAACTCAAGGCGGATTCAACGAAGACGCTTATACGGTTATTCTATCTGATGACCCCGTACCATTTACGGCATTGGCGGCAATTACAGAGGTGGAGATATGATATACATATTTGAAAGAACAAAATTATGGCTACCGTAGAGAGGCATACGTCCGAAGTACCGATACCGGTACAGCAAGCACAGGTTATTAGCCCAAGTGATTTTCCGTTTAGCTACGCAAGCGCGGAAACGATGAAGGAAATGGGCGGGTTGCTTAAAGAACTTGGCAAGCGGAAAATAGCTATACGGGACAGGCAGACGTTATCGAACGTGAAGGGGATAATAGAGAAGGCCGAACTTGACTTTACGTTGAAAGCACTGGAAACACCATTAGACAAGCAGAGCGTTTTAGTCAAAGAATATACCAGTAAGGCATTTGAGAATATTAACAAGCTGAAAATGTCCAAAGAGGTCAGAGGCGATGTCGATATATATTACAAGAATTGGGCGGAGCAATACCGGATAAAAACAGATATAAATATTATACAGTCTATGAGCCAAGGCGCGACCGTAAGTTTATCAGCCGACTACGAAAAGGCATTGGTCGAGGAGCAAATACCCGAAAACATTGACGCAGCCGAAGAAATGCTGGATGAACATTTATCTTTAACAATGTCAGAGGGCGAAGCCGAAGTCTATAAAGAAAGAATCCAACAGTCCGCACTTGTGGCTATGGCTAAAAACGCTGTCAATGACGTACACGCAGCTATGGAAGCAGGAAACTTCGGTATAGCAAAAGAGCTTGCGAAGTCAGGGTTAATCCCAGAGACGCAGCAGACGACACTAAGGAGCCATATAGCCACAGCGGAAGAATCAGTAGGCAAAAAGAAAGAGTTAATACAAAAACAAAAAGACGATGAAATCGGCAGCAAATATGTTTCTTTGTTAAAGAATAAATTGACTCCGTTAGTACCCGAACAGTTGACGTTTGATATGATTTCGTCTAATCCTGATATGTCAACAGACGCAAAGAAGCAATGGTATTCTACATTGATGACATTCGATAACTATTCTGAAAGCGAACTCAAAGAAGCCTTTATCGACACCGGCGAAGTCTTGGCTGCTATTTATGACAAGATAGACGAAGGAACATTGACCGATGAATTGAACACGATGGTAGGAAAAGGACTATCGCCGACAACAGCCGAGAGATTAAAGAAAGAGGGACGGGAACCGTTTAAGCTCAGGACAGATAAGATTTTCAAGAACATATTCGGATATACTCCGCAGTTGGGTTTCTCTAAATACACCGGCAACAAAGCCCCGTTCTTTTATGAAAAGGTGCATCGAGACTGGCTATTGACCATAGACAAGGAAAAGGCCACAGGCGAGGAAATTGTAGAAATAGGCCGCAAAATTGCCCGACCGTATTTTAGGGAATTGTTAGAAGATGAGTTTAAGGGCAGAAAGAATATTGACATAGGGCGTATGATTGACTTGGCGTTAGGCGAAGTGCCGAAAGAACCGACCGTAGCCCCACCCATAACATTCAGAAATAGACCGGTTATAAAACCGGAAGAAACCTTGAGCGTAAAGGAATTGGGAGCAAAAGAAATCTCAGCTATATTTACAATAGCCAAAGATAATAACATATCAAGTAAAACGCTATATGAGGAAATCGTTAAACTTAAAGACTTGATAACCCCGGAGGAAAAGGTGGCTGCCTACAAGAGAATAGCAGCCGGCGAAAAGGCCGAAGATATACAGCCAGAAGCGAAGCCGGAAGCTGCCCCGAAAGCCGAACCAGAGACTATGCCGGAGCCCAAGACACCTGCGGAATATGAAGCCTTACCGTCCGGTACTCAATACAAACACCCAGACGGCTCTATAAGGACTAAAAGCTAATGCCAGTAGAGTTTGGACAAAAAGATTTAATCTTCGGCGAAAAGGATAAGGTTGAAGTGCAAATAGCCCCGAAGGTTTCCGTTAAAGAAAAGGAACCCGTTCAGGTTAAGACAATAACGCCGGATGTAAGAACCGAAACAACCGAACCCCAACCGCATTTGGGAGCTAAGCTGCCGTCAAGCGGAGAGCCATTACAATTCGAGGCGGAATTTGAGCGGAAGTTATCTTTTGTCGATGCTTGGCAACAATATCTATTTCCTAAAAAATACGAAGAAAGATGGACGAAGCCGGACAGGGCAGAGAAGTTTCACAATGCTGTTATCTGGCCGATAGAGGGCAGCTTGCAGGCTTTCGACTCCGTACTCAATAGAGCTAATAAATTCGTTACCGCAGTATCGCCAATACCGGAACTTATGTTAACAGCCGCCACGCTTGACCCCAGTGCGTTATATGGAATCCTACCGTCTATATTAGAAGCGCGTATGGTCTTTATCCCAAAGCCTGGTACGGCAGATGAACTCAAAACACTTGGTGAGTCATTATCGGAGGACTGGTACGAACCGTTGACTGGAGAGAAGCCCCCCGACTGGTATGTACCTGCAATGGATATAGCCTTTGAGACTCTTTTGCTGTCAGGTATGGCAGCTAAGAAAGCGAGTATGGCTACCAGAGCCGAATATTCCACATCGAAGTTGACCAGCGTAGAAATCAAAGCGGCACAAAAGATATTCTCGAAAAGTAAACTTGCAAAAATGTCCCCCGCAGCGGTGCGTATGGAATTGGCTAAAACGTCAGTTATGGAAAGATTGACCCAAGCCCAAGAAATCCAGTTACTAAGAAGAGGCTACACAAAAAATCATATCCAACAAATGACGCAGCAGGAAATGTACGCAACGTTGACGAGCGATGCGCCAAAGAGTTATTTTTCCGAAGGCTCAAAACGAGCAATGAGTAAACTTACGGAATTGGTAAAAGGTGCTAAAAAGCAAAAGTATGAAATTGAGGGTAAGCCATTAAATAAGAAACAGTACAAAAAAATAGTACAAGAGATGGCCGATGAGCAGTTGGATTTGGCACGACTCAAAGTACCAAAGGGCAAAGCCGGTCGAGAGCCGGAGCATATACAAACGCTTATCGAAACAACGTCAGGCAAAATAATGCGGGAAGACTTTAGGTTTCCTGATATTGCATTACCGGAAATGAGCCCTGCCGATGAGTATTATCTGCTGAATGAGTTAAGGGTTTCTGGGTTAAGTCAGGAGAGGTTTCACAAAACAGGAGCGGCATTGTTCAAAGTTTTGGACGGAGAGATACCATCGGGGAATCAGATAGACTTACTGCAATCTTTTTACGGCGATGATATTGCGAGGGCATTATTGAAACATAGGACGGTAGGAACCAAAACGTGGGCGGGAGTATTAGACGCAATTAACATACCAAGAGCGACACTTGCTTCTATGGACTTGAGTTTTCCTTTACGTCAAGGCGCAATGCTCTTGCCTGGACACCCCATACAGTGGTCGAAATCTTTCGGCCAGATGATGAAAGCAGCGAGGCCGGGGAAGAAGGGAAAAGACTATGCGAGATATTTGGAAAGAATGGCAGAAAATTCTCGTTACTCAGGACTCCGTAGAAAATCAGGCTTGGAAATTACGCAATGGGGATTGACTGATTTGACGGCAAGGGAAGAAGGGTTTATGTCTTCTTTCGCAGATAAAATCCCAGGCGTTAAATGGTCGAACAGAACCTATACCGTTATGAGTAATCAGCTTCGGCTAAATGTTTTCGATAGTACCGCCCGCAGTTGGGAACGAGCCGGGATGAATTGGATAGACAACCCGAAAGCATACGAGAGACTTGCTTCTTTTTTGAACCACGCCACAGGCAGAGGGACTATACCGGAATGGTTAAAAGGTCAGGAAGTATTATTGTCGGCAGCATTTTTCTCGCCAAAGTTTCAGCTATCAAAATGGCAAGTACCCGTTGACCTTGCCAAGAGTTTAGGCAACGCACCTATACGAAAGCTAATCGTTAAAGATTTGGTTGCTTACGTAGGCGCAGGTATGGCAGGGATGTATTTGTTAAGTAACGTAGAAGGAGTAGAGGTTGACTGGAGCCCGGATTCTTTCGGCAGGGTTACAATAGGCGATACCCGTTATGACTACTGGAGCGGAAACGCCCAAATAGCCCGTACCATTTCCCGTCTATCAGGCGGCAAGGGAATTTTAGGTGGAGAGGTATTAGACGTTGACAGGGCAAAAGTTCTTAGGAGATTCTTGCGCTCGAAACTATCACCAGCAGGCGGGTTAGTTGTGGACTTGCTCACAGGCGAAACGTTTATGGGCGAGAAAATGAGTACGAAGCAGGAGTTTCTTTTGGAAGCATCGTTAGATTTCCCATTTTTCACAGGGAATATACCGGAAAGATTCTTGCCGTTAGTATGGCAGGATATTGGGGACGCTATTCGTTTTCAAGGTTACGATGGACTTCTGCCCGTAACGTCAGTAACAGCATTTTTCGGCGTAGGTGCTAATACGTGGGAAGTATCAAAGTGGGAACTGTTATCGAGAGAGCGGGATTCCGTTGCGATGGAGACATACGGCAAGCAATGGGACGGACTCAATGAAATCGAGCAGCAATTACTATTAGCGGATAACGAGCTAATCGCCAACCTTGAAAGAGAAGCGGCATACGAAGGAACAGTATTTCCGTTCTTGGAAGAAATGAAACAAGCAGAGGTTAACGCTGGCTTCGATGTAGAGCTTTCGTTACCGGAACCAGTACAGACCGAAATGCAGCGTCTTAAAATCAGGGTAGGTATGCTACCGAGGACGTGGGGAACGTGGACATTGAACAATAAACGATATGAGAGGTACAAATCTATCCTTGCATTAGAGCTTGCCGAGCGCCTGCCTGAAATAATAGAATCAGACGACTGGACAGAAACCGATGGTTTTACCCAAACGTTGCTAATTGAAGGTGCTATCGAAAACGCCAAGAGCCTTGCCAGTACCACGTTAAGAATAGAAGTTATGAACGAACAAGAGCGAGAAGGCGTACCCAGAACGCAAAGAGACAAAATGCTTTTGGAAAAGATAGATTTCGAGCCAGCCGTGCAGGATATAAAGGATGCGATAAAAGGTATATTCTTGCCGTCAAGAGTACCAGACCCTGCCACCATAGCAGCCGAGACTACGGTTACACCGACCGTTGAACCTGCCGAAGTGCCTGCCGAAGTGCCAGAGGAATATAGAAGGTTAGGCGTTACGAGATACACACCACCCGCAGAAGTGCCTACGTTCGGAGAGGACGACGTAGTTTTCGGTATGGACGATGAGGTTGTATCACCGGACACAGTACCGATTGCAGCCCCAGACACCCCCGTAGAGGCACAAGTGGAGCCGGAAGGGATGATTGACACGGATAAGATAATACAGATAGAATCGAGCGGCAGAGCGGATGCTGTCAGTTCTGCAGGCGCGACCGGACTTATGCAGTTGATGAAGGAAACGTGGGACGAAACCACAGAAAAGATGGGCGTTGACTGGAATTACTCAGAAGCTAAAGACCCCGTTAAGAACAAGGCCGTTGGAACTTACTATATGAATATCGAAATACCACGACTGCTAAGTAGTTTCGGCATACCCGACAATCTCGAAAATAGACTTGGCGCATATAATTGGGGAATCGGGAATCTCAAAACAGCATACGAAAGTGAAGGTGAGAACTGGTTAGACATAGCCCCAGAAGAAACTCAAAGATATATTGAGAAATATAAGGCTTTATAACACCTATACTTACAGCGATAACCAGCTTCTTTTCAAGAATAATCTCACTTTTTTTTATTTTTTACTGGTAATAGCGTGAACAAGTGGTATCCTTTAACGTACAGTAACCAATAAGTTACACATAGGATATTTGAACTATGAGAAAATACTTCACAAGCAGAGAAGTGGCAGAACAACTTAGCCAGAGAATGAACACCCTGCGAGTAGCTATATTCAGAGGCCGGATGCCTGCGCCTAAGAAAATGGGCGGGAATTTCCTATGGACTCAGATTGATATTGACAGAGCGAGAATATTATTCGGCAAAACAATACGTTTTCCCAAGCATACAAGTACAGCAGATTTATGCAATTTAGTACAGGCGCGTATCGGATGAAAGAAATATCCTTATCTCAAAATCAAGTTGCTACCGTTGACGATGCTGATTTTAACTGGCTGAATCGTTTTAAGTGGTCAGCAGCCAAAGGCACATCAGGTTACTATGCAGTAGCGACTATCAATTCCAAACAAGTTTCGATGCATCGTATGATTATGAACACGCCGGACGGTATGGACACAGACCACCACGACCATAATACCCTGAATAACAGCAGAGATAATCTTCGGGTATGCACCCGCGCCGAAAACCAACACAACCGAAAAGCCAATAGAATAGGCTTGAGTAGATACAAAGGAGTAACTTGGGTTAAGGTAGCGCGACAATGGAAAGCACAGATTTTTCAGAACGGAAAGAATCTTAATCTTGGCTTATTCAGTACAGAGAAAAAAGCAGCTAAGGTTTATAACAGAGCAGCCAAAAAATACTTCGGCAGTTTTGCTTATTTGAACGTGGCATAATGCGATACAATTTCGATAACCATAGGCCGTCAGTGAAAACGAAAGAGCAGAAGGCTAATAGTTTTCTAAGGGAATTGTGGAACCATTACGCAGACGACCCGGATGCACGGCATTTTCTGGTAAAACTTGGAAAGCAAAAGAAACGAAATCGTTCCGTCAGGAATACATTGAGCAGGTGAAATTATGGAACAGGAGTTACAAGCCGAGCCGGTAGTTGACACTAAGATAGAAACTCAGGAAGCCGACCCCGTAGCTACGCAACAAGCGGAGCCGGTGGTAGAGATTGATAATAATGATTTCAAATTATCCACTATGCCGAAATCAAAGGACGACTATCCTATGGACAAGGCCATAGTGGATAGTGTCGCTTATGACCAGAGTTTTCATAAAAAGTTTGATGCTTTTGCTTTCGGTGAAAATTTGAATTTGGGACAGTATCGAGATATTGTCGATTTTTGGGAGGCAAACGCCAAAGACTTCGATGGAGACGTAGATAAGTTGGCGATTAAATTTTCTAAGGTTGCGCACCACTTGAATTTATCCGCCGAGACTGTTGTGAAGCTAAAGGCTTTCTTGACGAATGATATTCGGCGTAGCAATGCCGAGATAAAAAAGACTCAGGCAGTTTCGGCTAAGATTCGGGGAAACCCCGGCTCCGAGACAAGAGCGGCGTTGATAAATGCAGTTAAGAAATCGTCAGCGTATGCAAACAGAGGTAACACACCTACCGAGCGAACTATCCACAAGGAAGCTATCAGGGTTATGAATGAATTGACACAGGGACGGAATCCATTTAAGAAGCCTTAATATGCTTTACATTGAATTACAAAAAAACATAAGGATAACATTAAGCGATGCCGACAGTGGTAGCGAAGTAGTTATCACACATCAGAGAAGGCCAAACGGCAATGGCCGTCTTTGTGTTGAAGCTCCGCAGAGTATAAATATAAATTTTAAGGAAAAAAGCTATGAAAAGCGAAACGAAACGAAGGACTGATAACGATGATAAGGACGTTGAAGTATCTTTATGCCATACCACAGAAACGGGGAACGGCCAGCGTCTTGCTATCAACCACGGTGATGAGCTACGTTACTTGTGGGACACCGGACAATGGTTATTCTACGATGGACACCGATGGAGTAAGGAATCGGGCAGGGAAAATTTATCCCGACTATGTAAACTAACAGCGCAGGGAATTTATGACGAAGTTAAGATTATGAACGTTGCCAGCGAAAAATTGAGAACAGCGAAATGGGCTATCAAGAGCGAATCTTCTTTTGGTATTACTGCTATGGCTACACTGGCACGGTCGGAAAAACCAATATCGACATATAGTAAATACTTCGATACCGACCCGATGCAGTTTAACGCTTGGAACTTCGTTATCAATTTATCCAACGGCAGCATTACACCACAGCACCCAGAATATAACATTACTAAAATGGGGGGATGCGAGTTTGACGAATTGGCCGAATGTCCCGTCTGGGATAAAAGTGTTTCGGACTGGATGGAGAATGACAAAGAAAAGATAGAATACCTGCAAACGATATTGGGTTATTGCTTGACCGGAGACACCACAGCGAGAGTATTCCCGATATTCTACGGACAGGGCTTTAACGGTAAATCAGTTTGTCTGGATATGCTGATAGAAATACTTGGCGACTATGCTACGCTCGGCGATGAGAACCTATTGGCAGAGAAAAAATACTCAAGCCACCCCTGCGATATTATGAAACTTGAAGGCCGAAGGTTAGTTGTGGTCGATGAGAGTAAAGAGAATATGAGGCTTAGAACGTCTTTAGTCAAGAGAATGACCGGCGATACCACCTTGACAGGACGATTGATGCGGCAGGATTTTACGGATTTTACTATCAGCCATAAGCTGATTCTTATGACACAGCACCTACCTATAATATCAGAAACCAGCGATGCGATATGGGATAGAGTTCATCTATTGCGATGGAATAGGCAGTTTGACCCGGACGAAAGAGACAGCAGGCTCCGAGACAAGCTGCGGAAAGAGTTTCCAGGCATATTGAATTGGCTTATCAAAGGTTGCTTGCGCTGGCAGGAAGCAGGGCATAAAATAGTAAGACCCAATTCAGTTAAAATGGCAGGTATGGAATATAGGGCAGAATCAGACCCCCTCGGAGACTTCATATCAGCTAATTGCGAGTTTAACCCACAGGCCACAACGACCGTTAAGGCTCTCAGTGATGCTTATAAAGAATGGTGCAAAATAGAGAATATCAAATGGATATCAAGTAAGCAAAGTTTCAACAGCTATATCAGAGAAAAAGGCTGTGAGCAAAAAAATGTAAAAATGGACGGAAAAACTGTTAAGTGTTGGGAAGGTATAGGCTTACAGTATGTTTAACTATAAAAGTTACCAAAGGTTACCAAGTGAAACGTTAAGCGCTATGAGTTGTACTCGTAAGGGACTTAACCAAATGCGTAGTAACTTTTAGTAACCAGTAACCATATTGGATGATAAAAATGAAAACGAACAGATTTAATTTTGAAGATTTTAACCCGGCGCCAGAAGAACAGCCGGAGCAGATGGAAATACAGCCGAAGGATATGACATTACAGCAGCTATTTGACGTGGTAAACAAAAGCACAACGGCACAAAAAGCTAAGGCACTTGCCGAGGTAGCGATTCTTGATAATGTCAGAGCGGCAGAAGCGAAGGTTTTCTTGTCCAAATTACCAGAAGATTTCAACCCGAAACTAAATTGAGGAACTAAATATGAAGTTGCTATTTAACACAAAAGATGTTATGATGATGCTGTCCGTTGACGTTGAGTGTTTTGGTCAATTACTCAAAACTGGTATGCTTCCACCGCCCATTGGATTCAAGACACCCGAAGCTATAACGCCGAATGATATTCTATTATGGACACACAGCGACCTTGAAGATTGTGTAAGGAAACTCGATGAGCAAAGGACAGTAGAATTACAAGAAGCGGAAAGGAAACGCAATGCCAGCGACTGAATACGAACAGACAGAGAGTAAAGAAGCCCTCGAACTGATAAAAGAAGCGGGTTTCGATGGATTCAGGCAAGCGATTAAAGAGAATCCCAACGGAGTAAGACAGACCATTAGGATTCTGGCTAATCACCCAGATATGTTTAATACACACAGCCCGAACTTTGTAGCCCTCAAAGAAGCACGTCAGATATTGTATGGTATAGACAAAACGAGCAGAACGAACCAGAGAGAGATAGATATAGCAGCGCTCAGGGTATCACCGGAGCAGTTAGTTGAAAGAGAACGGTTATCAGCGTTACCGGCACACCTTAACAGACTACATAAAGACCACACTACAAATATATCTTCGTGGCAGGCAACGTTTAACCCCATAGCGGATAGTGATGAATTATGAATAAACCAGACAATAACGATAAGAAGAAGCCCGAAAAGAAGCTGAATATGAAGGAAAGAGCCTTCTGTGGCTATATGACAGCCATAGAGACAGAGACGTGGAGTAACAGAGAACTATCAGCTACTAAGGCAGGATATGTACAGGAACACGCATACAGGCAAGGAACGAAGTTATTGGGTAAGTCCCACATCGTAGCGAAGATAAAAGAACTGATGGACGAGAGCTTCGCCAAGATGGGATGGGATAGAGAAGCCTGCCTATTAGAGTATATGCACGATAGGACGCTGGCACGGGAACATAAGCAGTATTCGACAGCCAAAGACATTACAACAAAGATAGGCGAAATCGGCGGTTTCTTCAAGCAGCGGGTAGAGGTCGAGACTACATCACAGACCGATATACCCAAGAGACTTGAGGATATGTTACCCCCCGAAAGAGAACGGTTTATAGCCGAAGCCAAAGCTATTGAGAAGGCTAACAAGGCTTACAAGTTATCTTTAGCAGGCAAGGCGTGACGGAGCATTGATTATGGTACTAACAGACATACTTGCAGGGATAGACATTATAGGCTGCCTGGCAGTAGCATTGATGTTTGCTATTGCTTGGGCTTGTGATTGTAGCGGGGGAACAGGCTAATGCAGGCTATCATTACCCCAGACGTTATCATAAGAGCTACGGACACTGGCTGTAATGGACGAACGTGGGTTTGGCGGGCGGATATAGCCTATTATCCAGTACAGGGCAAGTACGGACGTGAAGGTATGACCGACCGTAGCATAGACAGGATAGAATGAGAGAACTGGTACTAAAACAAATGATACTTCTTTTTCCAGAGCATACCGGGGTCAAGGCAAGCCGGGGGGACTATGATGATTAAGTACCTGTCTCTCTCTGAAACTTTCCACTAAACTCGATATTAAAGACTTTGCTTGACATATAAATTATTATAGGAGTTACTTATGACAAAGAACAATCTCGCTGCTGTTCGTGAATCTCGTCCAGAGCGTAAGGAAACAAGATTCGGCCAGTTGAACAGG
>SDBV01006030.1_pt1 | contig 16926 bp, 15 predicted proteins | sample 2277081 | NCBI WGS metagenome assembly SDBV01 (sample SAMN10402039, study PRJNA504765) | marine sediment metagenome | isolation source: marine sediment core GS10_PC15, 223 cmbsf | place: Arctic Ocean: Southern Knipovich Ridge | collected 2010 | reverse complement strand
TCCTTTAAGCCTTGCATAAAAATACTTAGCTAACTGCTAAACAACAATAAACGGAGAATGGTTGATGAGGCCTGCCGTTAAAGCGTTAGAATTAAAGTGCACAGCTTAGCGACCGGTGCTATACATTTAAAAATGGAGCTGTTGATGATTTTATTATTTTTTGATGAGAGGTCCTTTTTGTTCGCTCTTTTCTTTAAATACAAGCACCTGAAGCACCCGTTTAGGGCTTGCCTTTTGCACCTGGAAATAGAAATTTTTATAGAGCGCCCGCTCACCCTTTTTGGGTAGATGTTGGAGTTGCTCAGCTATAAAACCTCCTAAGGTGAATACGTTTTCGGTCTCGAAGGTGATCTGCAGGAGTTTGGCAATTTCTTCAAGTGGTGTGCTTGCTTCCACCAGCCAACTGTCGTCTTTGAGTGGTATGATCTTTTCAGTTGTAGGCTCATGTTCATCACTGATTTCACCAACGATTTCTTCAAGAATATCCTCAAGCGTAATCAGGCCGATTAGGCTTCCATGCTCATTGAGTACCATTGCCATGTGCTTATGTTTTTCGGTGAACTCTTTCAGGAGCTGATTTATTTTCATACTTTCAGGTACAAATATAATGGGACGAATAAGTTCTTTGAGTGGCATATCCTTATTTTGCGATAGCAATAAAAAAACATCTTTTAAGTGCACTATACCAATAACATTTTCATGGCTGTCTTTATATACAGGCAATCGGGTGAAGCTATGTTTTACAAAGATCTGTAGTGTATCTTGAATCGTTGCATTGATATTCACTGATATAATATCCATTTCAGGAACCATAATCTCTTTGACCGGTGTTAATCCAAGCTCAAAAATGTTTTGGAGCATTTGTGATTTTTCGCGCTCCATTAAACCGATTTTACGAATATAGTTAATTAAGAAACGGATTTCAGATTCGCTTGTGACCCAATCGTTACGTTTATCAACTTTGCCTCCAATAAGCTTCATAACCGCGTCTGAAAAACGAACCAACAAAGTGACTATGGGATAGAACAGATAATATACTGTATGAATAATCCATAGGGTAGAGGTAAAGAGATATTCACCCTGTTTTTTGGCAAGATTCTTAGGAATAATTTCACCAAAAATTACGATGGCAATAGTTGCAATAAGGATACCCAATGTAAATCCTAAGCCACCCGATAACTGCAGATAAGAAAAAATGGTTTCCATGATGTGTGTTGCTAATGCCGCAGTGGTGACATCAGCCAGACTATTTGCAACCAAAATGGTGATTAAAATACGTTGTGGATTTTTCTCAAATGTTTGAAATAGCTCAGCATATTTACCTGTTTTTGATTCAAGTTCTTTCAGCTTAAAGAGCCGTAAGGCAGTGATGGTTGTTTCTAAAAAGGAAAAAAGCCCACGAACGCAGAGTGCAATGAAAAAGAAGATGGACGAGTATGATAAGGTGTGTAGTATAGGTTCCATATTCAAGATTCTCTTTTAGTAGTTACCAAGTTTTGCATCCTCTATATTATTCAATTGGTTCCTCCGAGGCAAGAACTTCTTCAAATTCTTTATCAAAGAATGTTCGTAAACGCTTACTACGCGAGGGATGACGCAACTTCCGAAGGGCTTTCACTTCGATTTGGCGTATACGCTCTCGGGTGACAGAAAAGTCTTTCCCCACCTCTTCCAAGGTATGCTCTGAAGCAACATCGATACCAAAACGCATCTTGAGCACCTTTTCTTCTCGCGGTGTTAATGTTTTAAGTATTTCACGAACTTTCTCTTTAAGATCATTGCTGGCAACGGTATCGGAAGGTGAACAATCATTTTCATTTTCAATAAAGTCCTTAATATAGGCATCATCACTATCGCCAACTGGTGTTTCAAGCGAGATAGGTTCTTTTGATATTTTGATGATATTTTTTATTTTTTTCTCATCAAGGTTGAGCTCTTTGGCAAGTTCTGCATGTGTTGGTTCGCGTCCATGCTCTTGCACAAAGGTACGCTTTATTTTATTGATTTTGTTAAGTGTTTCTACCATATGTACCGGCACACGAATGGTACGGGATTGGTCAGCAATTGCACGTGTAATTGCTTGTCTGATCCACCAGGTTGCATAGGTTGAGAATTTATAGCCACGTTCAAACTCGAACTTTTCAACTGCTTTCATAAGGCCGATATTACCTTCTTGAATCAGATCAAGAAAATGTAGGCCTCGATTAACATATTTCTTTGCGATGTTTACTACAAGGCGTAAGTTTGCACGTGCAAGATCATCTTTGGCTCGTTTATCATTGCGTTGAGCTGTTGTCAGTTGACGATAAAAGGTAAAGACTTGCTCAAGCGGAAGACCAACCTCAGCTTCAATCTTTTTTATACTCTTTTGTGCCATGCGATAGTTACGTTCAAGATCTTCCATGACCGATTTGTCTTGATCGGTGAGGATGCGTTTGTTTTGATAAGCAGCTAACTGTTCTTGACTGAAGCGAATGGTATCCTGTTTCTCTTTGATCTTCTTGATCGATTTTTCTAACTTTTTGCCCAGTTTTCGAATTAGCTTATTTGATAGTTTGATAGAGCGGATGGTGGAGCCAATTGCATCTTTATTTTTGCGTATCTGATCAAGCATCTCCTGTTTCTTTTCTTGTGTAGTGAGCTTGCCACGATAGCTTTGATAAATCTTTTCTTCATTTTCGATGAGCTCTTTAACCTGATCTATAGTTGCAAGCAACGATTTCTGTTCGGTATCTATTTTGGGAAGATTCTCCTCATCAAACTCTTGAAACTGAATGATATCCTTAAGTTGAATACAGTTTTTACGTAGCTTATCAGCAATGAGTACGAACTCTTTGTGAATAATAGGAAATCGCGAAAGCGCATCTATGGATTCAGTCTTTGATGAAGCGATTTTTTCGGAGATGACCGTTTCTGTTTTTTTGTTCAGTAAAGGAATTTTACCAATATCTCTTAAATAACATTTGACCGGATCGGTGATCTGGGTAGCGCTTACAGTGCGCTCCTCTTCAGGAGCCTCTTCCTCTTGTTCTTCTTCAGGCGCAAAATCTTCGCTATCTATATTACTGAGTTTTGCCTTAATATCTTGCAGTTTGGAGAAGCTGGTGCCTTCTTCAGATTCATACGATTTTCCATCGCTATCATCATCGATCTCTTCTTGCATAGCAAGATCGATATTTTCTTTTTCAAGCAGCTTTAATAGGTTGTTGGTTTCAGCATCATTGAGATTATTTTTATCGCTAAACTCTATAACCTCTTCAAAAGAAAGCACTTTATTTTGTTTGCCACGCTCAAGGAGTTCATCAACAAGTTCCTTCTTTAAATCAAGTCCTGCGATTGCAGTAGATTTTTTTTTAGTTTTGTTGTCATCTTCAGTTTTTTTTATTCTAGACTTAAATAATTCCTTGACCATAGCATCCTTCTTTCTATACTTATTGTTCTTTTTCAAGCATCATCTTTTTCAGAGCGACAAACTTTTGTATAAGCTCCGAACAGGTATGTTCGTCTCCCTGTTGTTGTGCAGTCTCTAATTTGATCTTTATATCATTGACGGTCGATTTCCAATATTTTTTTTGTAACTGTCCCAAAAGACATTCAAAACCCTCATCTTTTGTCCTATCATCTGGTGAAAGAAGTATCTGGCTAACCAGCTGTTTTTCTTGATCATCCAATAACTCAAACAACTCGCAAACTGTATAATCAGGCTGTTTTTGCAAAATAGTTTCAAGTTTCTTTAATACAGCGGTAAATGCATCTGGCAATAGTAGATAGATAGATCGCCGATTTTTATCATGCAACAATGATGTATTGTTAAGTATAGCAGATAATATCTTTTTTTCTAATTTGGGTGTCCCAGGGAAAACCTCATGTGAGATAGTTTCTGATAGAAGTTTTTTTTCCGGTTTTACGTGCGAAGGTCTGATTTTTGGCTGTTTGAGGTCATCTTTCAGAGTCTGGTAGGGAATTTTAAGGACCTTGGCAGCTTCCTGTAGGAGAATGTCTTGCTTGAGGCCATCGTTGAGGCTTGCTATAAGAGCGGTTATCTTGCGGGTTGTTTGGAGCTTTTGGTTGAGTGAATGTTGTGAAAAGTTTACTCCAACGGTTTGTATAAAAAAATGAAAAACATCTTGGGCCTGCCTAATTAGGTGGGTCATATCGATCTGTTTTTTCAGGCATGATGCTGGATCTTCACCTTCTGGCAGTTGAATAACCTTCAATTCAAGATTAACCTGCCAGCATAGTTCAGTTAATCGTAAAATAGCTTGCTGTCCTGCTTTATCATTATCATATACTACATAAACCTGTTCAACATAACGTGCAAGCATTTTGAGGTGTTCAAGCGTACAAGCAGTACCGAGTATTGCTACGGTATTTTTATAGCCATGTTGTGCCATAGCGATGCAATCGGTGTATCCTTCAACTAAAAAAACAACATTCTTTTTCTGCATTGCCTCTTTTGCATAATTGAGGCCATAGAGTAGTGAACCTTTATTAAAGAACTCGTTTTCTTGAGAGTTATAATATTTTGCCCGCGTATCTTCTTTTTTGTATATACGGCCACCAAATCCACAATAATGGCCAATATGATCAGTTATGGGAAAGATAATGCGCTGTTCAAATGGCGAGTATAACGTGGTTTTGCCCTTACGAATAATATGTGCCTCCAAAAGATCATCTGCAAGTATCTGATGTTGTAACATCTGTTTAATTAAGGCTTTGATAGCAGCAAATCCACCGGGAAAGTAGCCAATATTAAAGTTGACTATACACTCTTTGTCAATGCCTCTACCATACAGATAACGCAAGATAGCAGGGCTCTTTAACAGCAGTTCATGGCACCATTGCGCAACCAGTTCATTCACTCTGAAAGATCGTTTTTTCTTATCAGATGTTCGTGCCTCAACGGCCAGATCTTGTGGGAGTTCAAGTTGATAGCGTTCGGCCAAGAGCTTTGCCGCTTCCAGTTGACTGCAGTTCTCGATATGCGAAATAAAGGAGATAACATCACCACCAACATGGCAACCGAAACAATAAAATATCTCTTTATGGGGACTGACGGTAAAAGAAGCGGTTTTTTCGTGATGAAAAGGGCAACATCCTTTGTGATAGAGTCCAGCCTTTTTGAGCGTGATATACTCACTGACCACATCTAGGATTGAAAGCCGTTGTTTAATGCATGAGAAAATATTCATAAATTCGGATTATCGTTTGTTAAATACTGTCCAATATAGTATACCTGCACTTGTCATTAATCCAAGAGCTATTAACTGATGCATTGAAAATAGGTTGTACCCGAAGTTGAAAAATTCTCGATCATCTCGCCAGAAGTCTACCATAAAACGTGAAAGACTTGTCAGGCCTATATAAAGACACATGAGTTGGCCAGATTTTTTGGCCTTATATTGCGCCCAAAAATATAGATATAGAAAGATTGCAAAGAGACTTATAGAGCTATAGAGCTGCGTAGGATGTAACCAACAGTGCAGTGGAGCAAGTGTATCAGGGTTGGTATACTGAATTGTCCATAGCATTGAGCTTGGTTTACCATAACAACAACCAGCAAAGAGGCAGCCTAATCGTGAAATGGATTGCAGCAATGGTGCATAAATAGCAATCAAATCAAGAAGCGGTAAAACAGGAATATGTTTGCTTTTTAGGTACCATGGTATAAATAGCAACAGGGCAATGATCGTGCCTAAAATAGAAAAGCCACCTTCATATATAGTGCATATTTCGAACCATGAATTAAGCTGATCGTATGCAGCTAATATATGCAACATGCGTCCTCCAATGATACCCACAAGTATGCTGACTGAGAAGAGTTGCATTAGATCAGGCTCAGAAATAATGGCAGATCTCTTTGAACTTTTGAGGATAAGATAGTAGGTTATGATGCAACCAATTGCGATCATGACACCATAGCTATATATACAAAAGGGTCCCCAGATATGAAATATAGTTCTTGTGAGCATTGTCCTTAACTTATCTCGGAGATTACTTTATGGGGTTGGGCACCGGATATGACAACACGCCAATCATCTTGCCAAGAAAAGGTGATATCAAGTTCATCTTCTGTTACGGGTACCATAAATTCAATTTCTTTTGATCCTTTTTTATAACCATTCACAAAGTTGTAGGTATAGCCTACGGTTATGCAGTTGTTTTCAATCACAATCTGTTGTTGATTTCCTTGCTTAATAGGCACGTTGTTAATGGTAAGTGTAAAATCAGGAGTATATTGCATGAATCCTTTGCTATAGGCAATCATCTTTTGGGTAATCTTATTGTTCACCTTGATAGTGCGCGAAAAATGTGTATCATGTTTTTCCTCAGTCGCAATATGCAGATCGGCCGGCTCTATTATTGGGTTACACTTGGTAGAGGGTGCTGTTGGTAATTGGTTGTTGTCTGCAGGACACTCTTGGGGTGCATAGTGCATATCGGGATATTGTTGCTGGTTAATGATAATAAGTGAACAGCATATACACAGAAACGATACTATTTTGGCTCTTGTATTCATCTATTCTTCTTAGTTTTCTATTTTTCGGAAATGATTATTTTTGTAGTAAATAAATCCTCATATGCAGGATCTATATGGAGCTTATCTGCTTCTTTTAAATCATACAGATCAATAATGACATCACTGCAGAGAACATGGTCTTCTTCTGGCGAAATATTTTTATTTATGACAACAGTGCAATTTCTAAATTTTGCTATCGTTTTACCCCAGATGTAAATACCCACCTTGGTAAGTAGCTGGGTAGCCAGGCTCATGTATTTTTCTAAAGGATTTTTTGAACTTTGTTCCGGTAAAAATTCAATAAGTAAGCATTCAAACAACAGACTTTCAGCCATATTTTTTATAATTATAGTCCATTTATTATCTTTAATAGCAACCTGCACCTGTTGACCGCGTGGGCAGCGATATTCGTTGACTGCCTGGATGATAATGTTCAATTGCTTGAAGCGTTCTAAATGCTGTTTGCACGTTTCATCTAGAGTAATTAGGTCAAGGAGATCGTCCTCAAAGGTGACGTTACGTGTTGTATATGGAGTAAATTCTTGATGATGAACTGAAGAATTATAATCAGATGTAACAAATGTCTGCAGCTTTTTTTGTGCTATAGGAAGGCTCAAAAAAACGCCTTCATGCTTTACGATAGAAGGAGGCATTCCTTTTTGGCCATGCAGAAAAGAAAAAAGCAAGCATACTATGACAACATTTTTTTTCTTTATCATTGTTTTTCTCCATGTTAGCTCTTAGTTTCTTAATTTCATAAAGGTGCTGCTGCATCTTTTAACATAGTTAGTTATTGAGTGAGGAAATTAGTAGCAGGTTAGCATCTTTTTTAATAATTACAATTATATCATCCTAGGTCAAAAAAATAAAAGGGGCAACATTTTTTAGTAATTTATCTCCTTAATATCCTTTTATTGCGTGATTTTTTTGTTATTTCTCGAATCTTAAATATCAGCAACGAAATCGCTGCTGGTGTCATACCTGGAATAAGTGCGGCATCAGCTATTGTTGCTGGTTTACATTTGAGCATTTTTTCTTGAAGTTCCTTCGATAATCCAGGCAAATTTTCTATGTGTAATGTGTCGGGAATAGATACCTCTTTATACTGTTCTCTTTGGGCAATCTCCTGTTGTTCTCGTTTTAAATAGGGTTCATACATAAACGATGCATGTACAGTGAGCAATGCACGATCATTTAATTTGGTAGATGCTTCTCGAGCGATAATATCCTTCTTGTAGGCTTCTGTAGTAAAAAGCTGTATCAGTTCCTGCTGGCTATAGGTCTGTTTGAGCCAATGCATTGTTTGTTCAATGGCTTCCTTTTCAATGCAAAAATCTTTATATACTGTTTCATTAATAAGGCCTAATGTATAGGCTCTATCGGTCAAACGTAAAAATGCATTATCTTGACGTAATATCAAGCGTCGTTCAGCTCGTGAAGTGAACATTCTATATGGTTCATCAACGCCCATATGTACAAGATCATCAACCATGACGCCAATATAGCTTTGTGTGCGATCTAATGTGAACGGTTCCTGTTTGTGTGCTTTTAAATGTGCATTAATACCGGCCAGAAGCCCTTGTGCTCCAGCTTCTTCATATCCGGTCGTACCATTAATCTGTCCGGCCAAAAAGAGTCCCGGTATTGATGTCACCTCTAATGTGCTGGTTAACTGGTTAGGTTGCACAAAATCATATGCAATAGCATAACCTAATTTGCTGATAACAGCATTTTCAAATCCTTTAATTGAGCGAATATACTGATCTTGCACATCAGGAGGCAGTGATGTGGAAATACCGCTAGGATACACCTCTTTCATGGTAGCATCTTCAGGTTCTACAAATACATGATGCGAACTTTTATCACCAAAGCGGGCAACCTTATCTTCAATTGAAGGGCAATAACGTGGCCCGGTGCTTTCTACATTGCCACCATAGGTAGCTGAACGCCCCAGGTTGTTTCGTATAATTTCATGCGTGAGTTCATTGGTGTGCGTGATATAACATGCATGTGTGCTCTTGACGTTGTGTGGATAGAACTCAAATAAAAAGTTAAGCTCATCCGGTGCTTGATATTCCATTTTACTAAAATCTAAACTGTTTGAAAGCAATCGTGGTGGTGTGCCGGTTTTTAATCGACCAAGCTTTAAACCACTGTTTTTAAAAAAGGTAGCAAGTCCGGTGACCGCTTGCTCACCACGGCGTCCACCTTCATAGGTATGATTACCAATATGGATCTTGCCATTTAAAAAGGTGCCGGTGGTAATCACTAAACTTGTTGTATGCAGCTGTGTACCATCATGCAATAAAATGCTATTGACACTGCCATCTTTGTTAAGTTTAATATCATCAACACGACCAGAGATAAGTTCAAGATTGGCAACATCAAGCAGCATCTTTTGGCTTAAGGAACTATAGGCATGCTTATCAATTTGCAAACGCAGTCCTTGCACTGCAGGTCCTTTTCGTGTATTTAACATACGTGCTTGCAGATAAGTTTGTGTGCATAACTTAGGCATCAATCCGCCCATTGCGCTTATTTCAAAGACCAAATGACCTTTGCCAATGCCCCCAATTGCTGGGTTGCATGGCATAGCTCCAATTTTATCAAGATCAAGGGTAATCAAAGCTGTTTTGGAACCCATGTGTGCTGCAGCCCATGCTGCTTCAATGCCCGCATGACCACCCCCAATAATGATAACCTCAAAAGTTGTTGCTTGTATCTTTTTGTTCATAATATCGCTTTGGTTTTAGATCTCCCTGGGAAATAATTCCCAGGGATTAGTTTACTATGTTAGCATACACCAAGCAAGTATCGGGTTATGCATAACCATATTCTCCATTTCCCCTGCCATTATGGGATTATAAAAAGAAGATAAGGTGATGGATTCCTAATAGGGTAGCCTTTTACGCAACATGCTAATGGCTGCTGCATTCTGCTTTGCTTTATTTTTTTTGTATTCAGCAAGAATCTTATTGATATCTGTGCGTATCTCATCTATTTCTTGCACGACTTGCTGTGGGGCGATACCCTGCAATTGTGTTAGGTAATCGTTAAGCTTCTTGAAGTTTTTATCAGTCATGATGGTATCAATAACGCCACTTAATTGTTTAGCGAGCGCGGTTGCTTTTAATTTCTTATTCAAAGCTGAGGTGAGCGTATTATATGCTTGAGTAAAATACACCTCAATTTCATCTGCAACATGTAGCAAAATATCAATGAACCGATATATGGCAGTCGACTGTTGTCCATTGTTGCTGAGCTCTTGAGTTTTAGTTTTCAATGCTACTACAAACTGCTTAATAACAAGCTCACTTTCTTTTAATTTATTCGCCGTTATATTAAGCTTCTCGGTACTTTTTTCTGAAAATGAACTTTTAAACGTTTGTTCAAAATTGTCCATTATACCATCAAAGTGCTCGTAGATACTCTCTATGGAAATTGTATAGTTAACTGTTGTGGCATAGATAGAGTTAGGGGCCATTCCCAGGATGAGCATGGCCATTAAAGCGACCGGTTTAGTTTTCAAATATAAAAATTTCATAATTTCTTCCTTATGTTCTATATTATCAGATACTACTTATGCTGGTACTTACTAAGTTTAGGTGGAACCTTTTTTTAGTCAAATGGGTGCCCATTAAACCTGTATGATTGGTATTTTTTCACTGTTTTTGCAGGTCGAAGTAACTATCATTTTTTATTAAACGCGTAGCTTTTAACCTGATTGTGGAACAAAGGTCCTTAGATGATATATCATATAGCCAACCACCTAAAACCCTATTTGTCATTTTTAAATGTGATACACTATGTGAGTTTCAGATCGATTGCTGCATTACTTTCAACACTTGGTTTGAGTATATTATGGGGCAATTGGTTCATAGGTATTTCAAAACGGCTTTTTCGTTCAGTATCCCGAGTTTACACACCGCCCGCACATCGGAAAAAAGATAATATGCCAACTATGGGGGGGGTACTGATTATTGCAGTAGTGCTTATCAATACGTTGCTTTGGTGTAAGCTTTCTGATGAAAAAGTATGGCTCTTTTTAGCTTTAATGATTGGATTTGGGCTGATTGGCTTTTGGGATGATTGGCAGAAGATTAAGTATAAAAAGGGGATTTCAGCAAGGCTCAAATTTGGTTTACAATGTCTTATTGCCTGTATGGTCATGAGTGCTTTGGTTCTTTCAGGTGCTTTAATGCCAACGGTTTGTGTCCCCTTCTGCAAATATATATGCATAAGGCTTGGTATTGGCTTTGTGTTTTGGGGAGCCTTTATTATTGTGAGTTGCGGTAATGCGGTGAATTTAACCGATGGTCTTGATGGTTTGGCGATTGGTGCGCTTATTCCCAATTTTGCTATTTTCGGTATCATTTGCTATTTAGCAGGTCATAGGCAGCTTGCTTTGTACTTGCATATTCCCTATGCTCACTCTGAGCAGATGACGGTTATATGTGCCATATTGGTTGGAGCTTCATTAGGATTTTTATGGTTTAACGCCTATCCAGCACAAATCTTCATGGGCGATGTCGGTTCACTTGCATTAGGCAGTGCACTTGCTTATGTAGCGTTGATATGCAAGCAAGAATTGTTGTTGCCCATAGCTGGTGGTCTGTTTGTTTTAGAGACCATTTCAGTTATTCTGCAGGTAGGTTCAATGAGGCTATTTGGTAGAAGGGTTCTTCGCATGGCCCCGATACATCACCACTTTGAACTACTTGGCTGGCCAGAGAGCCGTATTACGGTTCGGTTTTGTATTATTTCATTAGTGTTGTGTCTGCTTGCTTTGATTACACTCAAGATACGATGAGAGTTACTCTTTTATGTGTTAGCCCATCAGGTGGCTAGAGATTTCCTTTTTCTTGTGATAAAAATATGCATCAAGAGCATAACTGCCAGGACCAGCTAAAAGAATGCCGAGCATAATAATCAATAGAGAGAGTGCATATGAATAGTTTCCCCACGTATCACCTTTTTTATAATGGTAAACTAAGGCAACCGCCATCACAATACTGATGAGTCCAGCAGCAAAGCGTGTTGCAAAGCCAAAGATAAGGCACAGGCCTCCTATAAACTCCGCATTTGTTGCTATGAAGCCCCACATGGTTGGCAAGAAGGTGATTCCAACGTGCGATAGCTGTGAACCTAACCATAACCATTCTTCAGTGCCACGCATGAGCTTTGTAAGGCCATGCACGGTAAAAATAGCGCCAATGCCAACACGAATGACCAAAAGGCCAAGTTCTAAACTATGTTGATTTGAAATAAAGCCCTTAAACATCTTTTTTCTCCTTTCATAAGTATATGTTTCATAAGTTATGGTATGCGAGCACCAACAAGGCTATATTGATTACATAGATAGTGATGCATATCAAGCAGAACGTCTTTATCTTGGTGAATAAAATGTAGACAAGAAACAGGCTTGCTATGCAAGAACCCAGAGCACCTAAAAATGTTACATAGACGTAATCTAACAAACCAAACAGTAACATAGCGGCATAAAACACCGTGCCGATGTAAATGTTTGAAGCACCAAGTAGTTTTCCCCACGGACTCAAAAAGGTCTTAGTGCAGGAAACCTTATCTGAAAGATCACACACAGCCTTATAGTCCTGATCAAGCTTTATATTGCGCTCAATAAAAAGGCTATATACACAGACCAAGAAGCCCATTAATGAGAGAACAACTATCCCAGTTAACATAGATGCTCCTTATTTTATCCTATTTTTTTTAGATATAGCATTGCATGTATTTTTATACAACCCTCTTATTGCGATTTCATTGGATAAACCCTCTATTTGCCTGAACTGGATAGGCTCTTAAGAAGTTGCATCTAATTTTGCATTTTAATGAAATTCAGACTGCTTTTGCAAAAGCATCTATTGTAAATCATGGTTAAAATGGGATAAAATAAAGCAACGGGGGTTTTTAATGAGGCTGGGGGTTTTTAATGAGGCTAATGAAGCAGTGTGTCTGCTGTGACAAAGGGAGGTTGTAAATGGGACGAAAATTAAATGTGGGTAGCTTCATTTTGATGAGTTGTCTGTTTTTTTCAGTACAGGCAGCAGCTGATCAAGAGCCGGCACCCCGACGAAATGGGTTGCACATCGATGATCAACAGATTCGAATTTTATTGAGAGAATCTCTCATTCAACTTTTTACTGAGGACGAACTACTTAAAGCAGAACTGGGTGCCTTTATATATGAAGCTCTGGATATGGATGGGATTGATCGAGCTGCGGGAGCCTCATTTGGCGATATGTATCAAGGCATCATTGATCGTCTTGTACAAGGGCAAGTTACGAGCGTTAAACTCCAAGAGACACTTGATAGCCTTGTTATAGAGATTAGGCAATTGCAAGATAGTAGTAATAGACAAGAAGGAAAATTAGACCAGGTGCTTCAGCATTTTGAACAAGCAACTACTGATAGGGCTAACCTAAATATAGGACTAGAAAAATGTATTCATCTATTAGATGAGGGTGCAAAGTCACTTTCTCTTTTGATAGGGCTCACTGAAACGCTACGCAAGAAACAAGAAGTGGTTGAAAAGAATCTTCTGGCAGATGGGTCTGCTATTACGGGGTTGCAAGGGAATTATGATGGGCAAGAGGCTCGGTTGCTTCAGGTTGAAGGTGACATGGCGCATGTTAAAGGGTGTCTTGAGTTTCTAAAAAAGGAAGGTACTAAACTGGATCCATCTGTTTGTTAAAGAAATAACAACTGCCGATAAAGAAGCTTAATGAGAAGCATATAAGCATACCTATGCATATCCATGCAGAAAAGTAGTTTTGTGATCCAGTAATAGCGCGCCGCAGACCTTCTGTGGCATACATGAATGGATTTAAGAGCATGAGGTAGCCCAACAGGTTTGATGTTTCATAGATGGTGTGCCAAGGTGCCCAGAAGCCACCCAACACAAACAAGGGTATGCTCACCCGAACCCAGAAGGTTTTTATCTGTTGAATGTTCGACATTACGCAAACTGCAAGCATTGTATAAGTACTGCAACAGAATGTAGTACACAACAGGAGTATGGCCAGTAAGGGCCAGGATGTTTGTGAAAGATCAAGTGTATGCCAAAGGAGCAACTTGCTCATGGGAAAAAAGGGCAGTACAAGTAAAAAGCTAAAAAAAGTAGCAAAAAGGACCTGTTGTGCAAGAAATGCATATGGCTGTAAATGTCTAATTTGATAATCAATGAAGTGTGTCTGTTCTCGATCGAATAGCATCGGGCTGATAATAGCGAAAGCTAAATTAAGCATCAATACGAGTAGGTTACCAGAGAGTAGGCTAATCATGAGCACTGTGGTATTGTCACCGAGCATGTAAGTGTTTGGTGCTAAGTAAGCGAAACCTATAATATAGATGAGTGGGTATATCAATAAATAGTTGATGATATAATACCGAATACGTTTTGAATAGACGTAGATATCGCGATAAAGAAATTGAAGAAAAACAGCAAAGGTATGATTCATTATTACACCGGATCAAGTTGTTTACGGATACTGATCATAAGCAAAAAGGTGCCAATTATGCAAAAGATGCTGAGCATTATGATGCATATCCATGCGGGAATAAACATATCTCCACCAACAAAACTGCTGCGTAACCCTTCATTAACATACACGAGTGGGTTAATGAGCATGAGTTGGGCTATGCGTGGAGCGTAGGCATAAACGGGTTTCCATAAAAAAAGAGTGCAGCCAAAACAGAACATAGGGCCCAATCGACGTGGCCACACGTTATCAAGAAACCAATGCTGTTTATAGTGTATACCTATGGTGATCATCAGGATGCCAAAAAAAAGTGCACTCAGGAGATATACCAATATGCATAAAGGCCAGTTCGTTTCTATCACCTGGAATCTACTTCCCAAGAGCAGGATGCCTATGGTTATGGTAGGAACTATGATTGCAGTAACTTGTATCATGAATGACACCACATAGGTTGCAAAAAGCCATGGTAAAGATATCGGGAGCGTCATTAAATAAAACAATCGTCCCTTTTGTTTTATTTCAAAAAGCAGTGCTATTGCAATGCTGAATCCGAGCATTAAAAAGATATTAGTAAATGTTCCCCCCAGAAAGAAGGGTGCAATCAGTTGCGGATCTAAGCCTAAATTGGGCATGAGATGGCCATACACAATAAAAACTATCAAGCACATAGATGCAGCATCTAACATACGGGTTAAGAGGCTGCGTTTAAGGAGGATCATGTCACGATGCAACAATTGCAGAAATATGCGCATATTAGTTGTCAGCATCATATTCTTTCGTTATCGCCAAAAAGATCTCTTCTAAGTTTTTTAGTTCATGTTTCTTTTTCAGTTCAGCGACAGATTCAATTAATACCACCCGCCCCTTGTTTAAAATACACACACGATCGGAAAGGTATTCTGCTTCATCAAGATAATGGGTAGTTAAAATAACGGTTATACCACGTGCTTTCAGTTCACGAATGATATCCCATAGTTTACGGCGAATATCAGGATCAAGCCCAACGGTTGGCTCATCAAGAATCACAATTGTGGGATTATGAATTAAAGCACGAGCAATGAGCACCCGTTGCTTATTGCCACCCGAAAGTTGATTAATTTTGAAGGTGCGATATTTTTCAAGCTGCAGTTGTGTAATTAACTTGTTAACGCGTTTATGAATAGTTTCTTTAGGCATCAAAAAATAGCGGCCTGCAAAGATGAGATTCTCTTCGACTGTTAGCTCCATATCCAGGTTTTGGTGTTGTGGGCAGAATCCTAAGTTGCGTCGATAGGTGTTGAGTTCATTATATATAGATATATCGTGAAATAATATGTCGCCAGATGTTGGAGGATGCAACGTTGCCAGTATGGATGATAGGGTTGTTTTACCCGCACCGTTCACACCAAGTAAGGCAAATATTTCGCCCTGCATGATATCCAAGCTGACCGATTGCAGTGCATGTACCGGCTCTGTTTGATCTTGATATGTTTTTGATATGTTGCGAATGCGCAATATGGGTTGCATGAAAAGGGGCCTTTTTTGATTATTAAGGATTAGATTTGTAATTATAATTATATAGTAAGGAGTTGTGTTAAGCAATGGGAGGGGGATTTTTTTAATTACAATTTTTTAGTTATAATTTTTGTACCCTTTTGTAGGGGGTGCCTCCTTTTTATTTGTTTCTTTTTTTTCTTAAGTTTACTTAGCTTTTGTTAAGTATTTTGCTTGTCCAAAATACTTAACGATCAAAAAGACACCAGCATGCTGCTGGACTGCTCTCCCGCTCGTTATACTGACCACACGCTCTTTAATCTGCTGCGCAGATAAGAGCTTTGGGTCAGGGACGAGCTACCAGATTTTATCTTAAAAATATAAAGATATCAGGATCAGGCATAGCTGGAAGCGACGACGGAAAGACCCGGATTTCACTTCGCTTTTTGAGCCATGAAGAACAGGCAAGTGTAGACTGATCGAGCCATGCCAGCCTTGCCGGCTATGGAGGCAAAATTAAAGAATGCAATTCCTGTAGCTCGTCCCTGACCCAAAGCTCTTATCTGCGCAGCAGGATTAAAGAGCGTGTGGTCAGTATAACGAGCGAGAGAGCAATCCAACTGCAAGTTGGTGTCTTTTTGGTTAAGGGGTTTTGGACAAGCAAAATCCCTTAGAAGAGTAAGAAAATTTTAAATTAAAATAAATAAATAAAAAGGGAGGACTTTCATAAAAAAACAAAAAAAAGCAATCCAACTTGCAAGTTGGCCCACATTACAACCTTGCATCTATTGCCCGAATATATTATACCTAAAAAGAATTGTTCAACCCCTATATTTTAACCCTTATATAAGGAGAAGTGATATGAAGCGATATGTGATAGAACTGCTGGGCACATTTTTTGTTGTATTAGCGGTCAGCTTGACCGAAAATCCAATTGCAATTGGTTTGATGTATTTAGCGATGCTCTATTTGGGTGCACGTACTTCAGGTGCGCACTATAATCCAGCAATTACTCAAGCAATGTGGTTACGAGGTAAATTTCCAACTCATTTAATTCCGCTGTATGTTGGAGCGCAATTCCTTGGTGCGCTGGCTGCAATCTCGCTCGAGTTTCATCTTTCAGGTTCATTATTTGTACCGGATATTTCTCCTGAAGATAACATATGGTTTATCTGTCTGCTTGAAGTGCTCTTTACCTTTGTGCTGTGCTATATCTATCTTGTGGTGCGTACTTCAAAAGAATTTAAAGACTCTCAACTTTATGGTCTTATCTTAGGCTTCACTTTAGTTGGACTTGCTTCTATGGGCGGTCTGTTTAATCCTGCAATCGGCTGTGCAGCACTAGCGCTTAATGCAGTATTCTCTGGTACCGCAATTCATTTAGGGCACAACCTGTTGGTGTATGTTATCTGCCCACTGGTTGGCTCAGCACTT
>SDBV01006029.1_pt1 | contig 16926 bp, 16 predicted proteins | sample 2277081 | NCBI WGS metagenome assembly SDBV01 (sample SAMN10402039, study PRJNA504765) | marine sediment metagenome | isolation source: marine sediment core GS10_PC15, 223 cmbsf | place: Arctic Ocean: Southern Knipovich Ridge | collected 2010 | reverse complement strand
ACATAAGGCAGTTCAACATAATTCTTACTCTGTAAAGCTAGCTTCTCAATTTTTGGACCTCCTGGAAATCCCAAACCTAGGTACCTTCCAAAAGAATCTATAAAATTCCCTATTCCCTGGTCAAGAGTTTCCCCAAAAATCCTGTACTTGCCTGCTTCATAAGCAATTATTTGAGTATTTGCACCGCTTGCATACAATAAAACAGGGTCTTTTGCTTTTGTCAGTAATTTACCAATCTCCAGGTGTGCAACACAATGATTAACTCCAACCAAAGGAATTTTTAATTTAGAAGCAATATCTTTTGCCAGCCTCATTCCAACAAGCAAAGCAGGATGTATTCCAGGACCCTGGGAAAAAGACACTAAACCAACATCTTTCAAATCAATACCAGCTTGCTCCAAAGCATCCTGTAAAACTTTATTCTTCACCCCCTCATGATGCACTCCAAGTTCATGAGGTATTAACCCGCCTTTTTCTGTCTTGAAAGAGTCTGAAGCATTAGCCAGGACTTTGCCTTTGTCTGTTATTATCCCTACTCCAAATGTATGGGCTGTTGATTCTATTCCTAAGCATATCATTATACTCAAAAGCACTTCAGAACTATATAAAAACTTTTTCTTAAAAAATGGCGCCGAGACTGGGACATGAGTATTTTTGTACCCTTTTTCAAATAATTGCAGCCAAGACTGAACAGCGTATATTTTTGTGATTATATAATTGTTATTAAACCTTTAGTTTTCTGAGAAGTAAAATATTTTAAATACAAGTCCAATATAATGATCAGTAAATATTTCCTATCCTTTATTTGGTAAAGTTTTGGAAATAAGATTTCCAAACCGTTTGGAAATTTTAAAAAATTTCCAAAAGTTTAAATATGGAAGTTTTTAAATAGATATTAAATATGAAAAAAGAGGTGAATATAAGTACGGCAGTAGTTCTTATTCTTTTAGTTTTGTCTTTGATAGTCTTTTTTTCATCAGCATCAATTGTAAAGGCAGCTCCTCCAGTCTGTGGTGATAACAAATGCATTGGTCAAGAGAGCTGTTCTTCATGCCCCCAGGATTGTGGCTCATGTCCTTCTGTATGTGGGGATGGTACTTGTGATAGTGGAGAAAGCTGCTCTTCTTGTTCTCAAGATTGTGGTGCATGCCCTTCTGTATGCGGTGATGGTTCTTGTGATAGTGGAGAAAGCTGCTCTAGCTGCTCATCAGATTGTGGCTCATGTCCTTCTGTATGTGGTGATGGTTCTTGTGATTCTGATGAAACTTGCTCTAGCTGTTCATCGGATTGTGGCAGTTGTCCTCCAACAGAGTTTTGTGGGGATGGTTCTTGTGATGCTGATGAAACTTGCTCTAGCTGTTCATCGGATTGTGGTGCTTGCCCCCCTGGAGGTGGAATTTGCGGTGACGGGACTTGTGATGCTGATGAAAGCTGCTCTAGCTGTTCATCGGATTGTGGCAGTTGTCCAGGCGGAGGTGATACTGGAGGAACAACTACAACAACAGAAGGAACAAGCGGCGAAGTCGGTCCTATTCCAATAAAAATAGTTCCTGAAAATCCAAAAGATGGCGATACAATAAAACGTGGTGTTCTTACTGTTCTTGTAAAAGGATTCAGAGGAAAACACTTAGATTCTGATTTAAAAATAACTGCAGAATCAGTGCTTTTTGGAACTATTAAATTAGTAGATACTTTTAGAGGTAGGTATGGCAGATATGTTGCAAATGCAGCAAATGCAGCCATTGGAAAAGATGTAGAAAAAGGAGAATACGCAATTGTCATAAAAGGAGATAAGGGAGGAGCTTATGATGAAGAAAGGATTTTAATTAATGTAGATCCTACAATTTATACCACGACATCCTCAGTGAAAGAAGAATATTTCAAAGGAGAAAGAATAGTCTTTACAGGAAATATGACCTATTTTAATCAGGAGCCTGTAAAAAATGTCACTACACAATTAACCATTTCTGCAGAGGATTTTTTTCTTAATAAAACAATAAGAACCGATTTAGATGGGAAATTTATTGACAGCTACTTAATTAGTTTTGCTGAGCCTGATGGGTTATGGAACATTAAAATCCATGCAACTGATGAGGATGGCAACGAGGGAAGTGCTAATCTTGTAACAAAGATTTCAACTCCAAAGGGAGTTGCCTTTTACACTGTTACGTTTCTCAGTCCTCCCAGAGATGTAGAATTTAAACGGCTAAACTCAGTTCCTATAACTGTTGAAGTAAAGGAAGAGGGGAACTTATTAGAAAATGCTAATGTTGATTTTAGAACTCCATTAGGAGATTTAACTGTACTTGAGGAAGTCAGGCCAGGAGTTTATTCCGGAGTATATCATATTAGTGAAAGTGATCCTTTGGGATTATGGTATGTTTCTGTACAATCATTAAAAACAAAGGATGGAATTACAAAAGCAGGCGGGAATAGGATTCCTATAACCATAAGCCCAGCTGCTATGAATTTAGCATTAATAAAGCCTACGGCTACAGAATTTTTCACAGGTCAAAGAATAGATATCGAAGCACAGCTTAGCTACTCTGGAGGTATTCCTGTTAAAAATGGCAATATTATAGCTCAAATAGGAAATAAAACGGTTAGATTAACAGAACGCAAACCAGGAATCTATACAGCTCATTATTTATTTAATGAAAAAGATGTAGATGTGCAGTCCTTACAACTAAAAGCTTTTGACATTTATGGAAATTCTATTGCACTTCCTCCTAAAGCAATTAGTGTGGAAGCAATTGGTGAATATGAACTCAAAATTAGACTTTTCTATTATAATGTTTTATTGCGATATTGGTACCTAATTATCGCAGCTCTAGTCTTCCTAACTATAATAACCCAGCCTTTATGGCACCGGGCACATTTAAAATCAAGTTTGAAAAAAACAGTTGAGGATGAAAAAAGGACATTGGAGATGCAAAAAGATATACAACGAAAATACTTTAAGCACCATTCAATAAATCAAGATGACTATCACAAACTAATGCTAAAGTATCTGGAACGTGCTTCTGATTTGAAGGAGAAAAGATTGAAAATAAAAACGAAATTAGGGAAAAAAGTAAAAAGTAAGTAAAAGTATTATTCTGTTCCCATTCCTGCAAAGACTTCCTGCTTAGGGTATATTTCTATGCCTTTGTCTTTAATCTGCATAGCAACTATTTTCTTCTCATGCTTTGCTCCTCTAAGTTTCAAAACCTCTATGCCATTTTCTCTTATATTCCCGCTTCTTATGGCATAAAGAACAATTACGCCATCAGCAAGAAACTCTTCTACTCCAGCTTTTGAATAAATAGTAGGCATCTGTTCTGTTTCAGATATTAAGAATGTAGTTGCATGCAATGATTCAAGGTACCTAAACAGCTGCTCTATAAAGATCCTATAGCCTTCTTCTCTTCCACTAAATGCAGCTGCTATTGCTGTTACAGAGTCTAAAACAATTCTGTCAGGCACAAATCCTTCCGGAATTATCTCAAGCACCTCATTAATATCTATCAAAAGCTTTCCTTTTGCTTTTTCCGTCATTGCTTCTATGGTGTTTGTAAAGTTAAATGGTTCTTTACGTGTAATCTTTAGCAATCCTTTCCCTTCTAACTTTTTCCAGTCCCAGCCAAAATCATTCATATGTTCCTTTAGTCTCTTTTCTGATTCCTCAAAACTTAAATAAAGGCATCTTTCTCCGTTTTTAGCTGCATTAAACAGCGTTTGCAAACAAAAAATAGTCTTTCCAGAGCCTGCTCCTCCAGAAACCAAAATTGAGGTGCTCTTTGGAATGCCTTTTTCCAATAGCTTATCAAAACCAGAAATTCCAGTCCTGATGAAATTTTCATGCCCTAATTGCAACCTAGGCTTTAGAATTTGCTTGTTTGATTTAAGTTGAATCTTTCTTCCAGCACTTATCGATTTAATTTTTGTTTTCTTTGAATATCTCTTCTTTGTTTCTTTGATTTTTCTCCCTATTTTATCTATTTGCTCCTGGGTTGAATTTTCTTTTTTTTTAAAAATTTTTGAAAAAAGTGCCATTAAAATCAACTTTAATTGCTTTTTTTTTATATTTTTCTTTTTATCCAATCACTAAAAATCCTGCAATTAGTAATGTGTTAAGCTTCATTTCTTATTGTTTAACCTTTTTTTAATCTCTGCTTTAGGAGAAAATAATAATTTTATTGGTTTGGTTTCTCTTACCGGCTTAAGTGGAACTGTAAAATAAAATATGCTTCCCTTTCCTAATTGGCTTTCAACCCATATTTTGCCATTTTGCGCTTCAATGATACCCCTGCAGATTGGCAATCCTAATCCTGTACCGCTATATTTACGGTACATTGTCTGTTCTTCCTGAAAAAATGGCTCAAACACTCTTGCTCGATTCTCAGGAGCTATTCCTATTCCAGCGTCTTTAACACTAAACAAAATCTTATTATCTTTTAATTCAACATTAACAAAGATTTTACTATTTTCTTTAGAAAATTTTTTTGCATTATTAATCAAGTTCCTCAAAACCTGCATAACCCTGTCAGGGTCAATCTCTATTGTTGGTAATTTGCCTATTTTTGTAATAATTTCTATATTTTTCTCAGGCAGGAAGCCTTTCATCTCCTTAACAAGCCTTTCAATGTAATCAGCCAAATTTGCCTTAATGAACCTAAACTTTAATCTTGCAGCCTCTATTCTTGAAATTTCCAGGAAATCCAGGATAATACTGTCCAACCTGGAAGTATTCCTTAATACAATATCTACAGACTCTTTTTGCTTATTGTTAAGTTTGCCAAAGTATTCCTGCTGCAACATCTGCAACTGCGCTTTCATAGGTGTCATAGGACTTCTTAATTCATGGGAAGTTATTGACAAGAACTCGGTTTTTGCTTTGTCTATTTGTTTATGCTCTTCGTCTGTTCTTTCTAATACTTCTGTTGTTTTGTTGAAAGCATCTCCTAAATCCGCTAATTCATCTCCAGTCTTGATGTCAACTCTTACATTGAAATTCCCTTTTTCTAGTTGATGAGTTGCTTGATGTAATTCTTCAATTGGTTTTGAAATTGCTCTGGATGTAAAAAAAGAGATAAATCCTCCAAATATAAAAGTTACAAGTACTATGACCATAGTTAAAATATTAGTGGTTCTTCTTTGTACTTCAGGTACCTGGCTTCTTTCTTCTAACAACACTAATTCTTCATTTCTCATCTCATCCAGTAATTCCCTAATATTGTCCATAATAATTTTACCCTTATCGCTAAGAACGATATTTCTAGCTGCCTCAAAACCAGTATCCTCCCGCCGTAAATCAATAGTTTCTTTTAACTCTGCAAATTTTTGTTCAGCAAGTGAATCAAGTTGTCTGAGCTGTGCTGAATCAGATGAACTTCGTAATCTTGCAATAAGAGTATTAACACTGCCAATTGCTGCATTATATGGTTCTAAATACTGCTCTTCTCCTGTAATTAGAAAACCACGCTGCCCAGTCTCAGCATCTATTAAAAGTATTAATATTTGGTCAAGCTCTGTATTTGAATTCCCAGATGTTTTCATATTCATAATAAGTGACCTGATAGTGTCCATTATTTGTTTCCCTTTACCACTAAGAACTACTTCTTTAGCAGCATCAAAACCACCAACAGTTCTTGTTATATCTATAGTTTCTTTTAACTCAGCAAATTTATCATCAACTAAATTTTTAAGTTTGTCGATTCTTCTTTGTTGGTTAGGATTATCAGAAGTTAAATCTCGTAAATTTTGAATATTAGACTCCACTTCATCCAGGGCTGAATTATAAGGCTCTAAATAACGGTCTTGCCCTGTTATGATGAAACCTCTCTGTCCAGTCTCAGTGTCAATTAACAAAGCCAATACTCCATTAATGTTATCAAGAACTTCTTCTGTATGTATAACAAGAGCAGTTGAATCAATAAGCTTATTTGAATTGTTATATGATATCAAACTTATAATAATTAAGAAAACTAATAAAACTCCAAATCCTAGTGTTAACTTTCTATTAATCTTCCCAAACAAGAACCTCTTTAAACTAAACCCTTTATCCTCTTCCATAACCGACCTCTTTTTTATTATAATAAACTTTTAACAAACTTGTACAAGCTTATTAAATCTTTTATTCCTTGTTGTGCTGTTCCAAAATCTATTTTTCTGCCATAATATAAAATTCCATTTCTTAATTTTCTATATTTGTCAAAAATGTAAAAAAATTCTGCATTCTGTAAGATATCTCTTATATAGTAACCAATGCTTAAATGGTCCAATGATTTATAGCCTTTCTTGTACAATAAAGCATGCATTGATTCTAGTACAATGTCATAATAATTGGTGAGAATAAAAAATCCATTTTCTTTATCTAATTTTATCTTTTCAATAACCCTTAACAATCTTAAAGATGATTCTACTAACGATTCTGCCCTCTCTGGATTAGGAGATATCTTAATGACCTTTCCATCTTCTATTGATTTTTCCCAATCATTCATTACAACACCTTCAGATACCCCGATAAAACAATACCATTCAAAACATTATTGATTAACTCTTTATTATCTGTTTTTGCTTTTTTAAACTTTTCTTTAGTATATAAGAATAAGTGCAGTTTCTTTGTAAGTGTTTTTTCAAATTGCTCAATGTCGAGATTATTTGTACTTGATGTTATTATAAATAAGTCAATGTCTGACTCTTTTCTATCCTCACCCAGTGCATGCGATCCATATAGAATTATTGTAGGAAAACTTAATTTTTCATCCAAGTATTGAAGCAATCCGCTTTGCTCAATTGAAATAATTGTTTCAAATTTTTTATATATGTTGAATAATCGTGATTCCTTATTCCCAAACCACAATTTGTTTGCATAAATGTCTTTTTTAATTATTAATTTTGCTTTTTCCAGTTCTTTTATATATCGCGAAACTGAGGGCAAACCGAGTTTTAATATTCTTGCTGTCTCCCTCAACCCAAATCCCTTTAGCGGATCATCCAAAAATACTTTTAATACCCTATGAATGTTACAATTTTGTATCATATGTTATAATATAATAACAACTGATATATAAATGTATCGAATCTTTGGCTGTCAAAAACCACCCATCAGAGATGGGTGGCATGAAGGTCTAAACCTGTAAAGTCATCTCGCTTGTGCTGGTGGTTTTTTTCCAGATTAGTCCTCCCACCAACGAAAAAAGCTCAAAGCTTTTTTCTAGTTTAGTAAAGCTTTCACTTTGTTCAAGCTTTATAAACAATCATAGATTGGTGGAATGATAATCTTTCAAATCCACGTAAATATCTGATTTCCTTTGTATAATAAGAAAGATTGGTTCTTTAGTCAATTAGACAATAAAAGGTCGCATAACGTCTGTTATATGCCCATTTCCCCTACTAATCAACCAAAGAACCAGACTATCAACGAATCCTTCTGTTTATTTCTTGCCCAAATCAACAACCTTGTCAACAAACATGCTTGATTCTTTTATTAAAGTATCCTGCTCTTCTATGCTTAAAGCGTAAAAAACAGCCTTAGTTTTGCTTACTTTTATCTTATTAATAAGGTTTGATAAAAACATCGCAACAGGTGCCTTTTTAGAGTATATTAGCAGATTCGTAATAGAGTCAAAGATTATATAATGGAAGTTATGCCTTAAAAATTTGGATATAGTCAATGATAGCTCTGTCAATGCTCCTGGTGAATTTACAAAATAGCAACTATCAGTATCTTTAGCATCTTTAATGGTTTTTGTTATAGCATCGACAAAAACAATATTTTTCAAATTAACACCCTTTTTACTAAAAGTCTCTTTTAGCGATTCAAATGTTTTGTTTAGGGTTAAATAACCAACACTTTCATCAGATAATTTTTTTACTGTATCTAAAACTATATTATTGTAATCGGTGCTCGGAACAAGCAATAGCACTGTTTGATTTTCAGATAATTCTTTTACAATGTCTGCCATCTTTAATTACCGATTATTTTCTTGACTCTCTTCACTAGGTCAACTATATCAAAAGGTTTTTGGATAAAATCCACAATATTTTTTGATTTCATTAAATCTTCTTTTTCAGCCTCAGAAGTCCTGACAACACTTAAGTAGGAAATCTTAATATCTTTAATTTTTTTAACAATCTCTCTTACAGGTGTCCCAGGCATCATTATATCCATCAGAATTAAATCAACTTTTTGCTCTGGTAATTTTTTCAAACAGTCATCACCATCAATTGCAGCAACAATAGTGTATCCATTTTTTTCTAAAACAGTTTTAACTGTGTTTCTTACATCAGGTTCATCATCTACAACCATTATTGTCTTTCTCATAGACACAACCTCCTTATAACTGTTTAATATAATATTATGACATAAACACTATTTAAAGTTTCCCTTTATTTTAATAGAAACAGTAAATGCTCCTATTAGGATTAATACCAAAGGTTAAAGTCCCCTAGAACATTTCAAAAAAAGTCTATTTTCTCGTCTATAAAATAAAAATGACGCCGAGACTGGGACTTTCAAGCAGAAATCCTGTTGTTTTAGTCGAGCAACACAAGGTTGCCTGATTAGTTTGGGATTAATCTGCCTTTGAACCCAGATACCCGTAAGGGTCAGCCTTGCTTGCACATTCCAGTCGTTCCAGGGCTGTGCAATACCAGGTTATGCGATCTCGGCATTAGCTGTTTGAATTAATATGGGATTTATAAAACTTTAGAATTATAACTTCAACTCTCTCTTCCAAAACCCGCAAACACTTTTTGTTTTCCCGCTGGCAATTCCAACATAGTTCTCAGGATTGCTTATTATCTTTAATTGCTCTTTAGTAAATTTTTTCAAATATTGTTTTAATGATTTTTCTTTTTTAATAATCTCCTGCAGTGGTTTTTTCAATGATTGCGCTTTTAATGTCAATTGCTTAATAGTTTCATGGGCATCTGGATGATTATAGGCAGCCAAAAGAATATACAACGGCTCTGCTACAATAAGGCCTTTATTCATTTCAAAATTCTTTCTCAAATTATCTTTATCTACATTAAGACTTTTCATTGTCCTGTTTAACCTTGCAACAGAAACATAAAACGCAGTCAGTATTTCGGGAATAAACCTTGAAGATGCTGAATTAGTCAAATCCCTTTGATGCTCTGAAATCTGGTCCATATATACTGTAACAACTCTTGGCATAAACTCTTTCCATAAGCTCTTAACATTCTCAAAATTTATTGGATTTCTCTTTTGCGGCATTGTAGAGCTTCCAACTTGTTTTGCAGCAAAGATTTCACCAACCTCTCCAATCTCAGATCTTTGCAAATTCCTCATATCATCAGATAAATTGGCCAAAACCCCAAAACTCTCAACAACAGCATTGACATAATCAACAATAAACTCTGCTTCAGGTATCTGTGTAGAAATAGGAGATGGTTTTAGGTTCAATTCTTCAAGTACTTGCTTTTCAAATTCTTCTGGATTAGAAAAAAACAATGAAGAAGCATTATAGCTTCCCACTGCACCAGCAATCTTGCCGCGTAAATTATTTCCGGTTTTTTTAATTCTTAAAATAGAATTTCCAAATCTTGAGACATACTGCGCAATTGCAAAGCCAAATGTAATTGGAACTGCATGCTGTCCATGAGTTCTTCCAATTTGTATGGTATCTTTTTCCCGCAAAGCTATATCTATTAATGTTTTTTCAAATTCAATTAGCTGCGGAACAAGAACATCTTGTGTAAATTCTTTGTACCTCAAGGCATCTGCAGTTGATATTATGTCATGGCTTGTTGTGGTAAAGTGAATAAATGGTTTTGCTTCATCGCTAACCTTATTCCTAATGCAATTCACTAAAGCGCGGACATTATGCTTTAATTTGTCTTCTTCTAAATAAACTTCCTCTGCATTAACCAGACTACATGCTTTCTCAACCTCATCTGCAATCTTTTTGCTGCATATACCTTTTTTTGCAAGAGTTATTGTTAGGGCACTCTCAACTTTTGCCATATACTTAATCATGGCATTTTCGCTTAAATAAGGCTGCAGTTTCAAAAATATCTTCTCTTTTCTTCCGTAATACCTGAAATCTAATGGGCTTATAGTATCAAAAATATTTATTTTCGGCTCAAAAGAAATATCAGCATTATTTGCATCCAATAAATTAATTATATCTTTTAACAATACACTTTCTTTATTTAGGCTTATTATTATCTTGTTTTTATCCTTGTTTTCCTTAACCAGGTTATTTTTTTTGAATAACTGTATTGTAGAATGAACCTTAGCAGGGGAAATATCAAGCTTAGCAGCAATATCTCTTATATGCAGGCTTTCTTTTAACAAAAGCCTCAAGACTTCTATGTTCTTCTTTGTGAATATCTCTGTAAGTTCCATATTATATAGAAATCGTTCAGTATTTATAAACCTTTCTATAGTCTAGTGTATATATTGTTTGTTTATATTGAACATATCTAAAGCCTCTTCAAATCAGGAAGGTGATGCTCGTAAAAGAATGCAAGTTCTTCGTCTTTCTTTTTCAGTTCAGCATTGACTTTTTTGTGTATGTTTTCAGCTTTAATCATTTTTTTGCCTTTTACAAATTTCTTGATTACCTTTGTTACTTTATCAGCATTTTTCTCGCATTCTGTATCTTCCAGATGAGCGCTTGCACAGGCAGCATATACAGAGCCATAGACCTTCCTTTCATCAAACTCTTCTGTATGGCCTTTTCTTTTTACAATGCAGTTCTTGCATATTTGCCCTTCTTTGTTTCCTTTTTCCATCAATTTCACCTTATTAAACAACTGACCATATCATATAAGCTCCAAGAGCCAACAAAAACAAACCAATTCCTAATCTCATTACGCCCCTATGTTCTTTTCTCCATTTTTCAAGCTTATGTACTGTGTGGCCTGCATATACCATACCTATTATGACAAAAAGAGGCAATATAAATATCAGATTATAAAGCAAAAGCAAAGGTATTCCTGCAGACAATTCTCCTGAAGACAATAATCCCAATATCGCTAAATAAGGCGCTCCTGTACATGGTAATTCAACAAACACTACAAAAATTCCAAGCAATCCTGCTACCCCTAAGCTAAGTATTGGATGTTTTGTTTCCATATTTTTCATTACTTTTGAAAATTTTTTTATCCTTTCTGCTCCTCCTGGAATTATCTGCAATGAAAAGCCTTTGCCATACCAGAAATAATCTTTAATTTCAAAAAGTCCTGCGGCTATGGCTACAATAGCAGCAAACCAGTAAAAATATTTTGCAAACCCTGCTGTATAAGCTAATGTAAATATTCCTATTCCAAGCAAAAAGTATGTAATATAAACAGTAGTTACATAGATTAATCCTGCTATCAGCATTTTTAATTTATTTTTAAAGACAGCAGTCATGTAAGCCAATAGAAATATCAAAACACCAAAAACACATGGATTGATGCTGTCTGCTAATGCTGCTGCAATTACTATGCCAAGTGTAAGCTGTTCAACCATACCTTACTCCTTATCCTCAGCAAAATTCACAAACGTTTTTCTTCTTTTGCTGTGCTTTTTTCTTGCCTTTTCCTTTAGATTTAGTACTTTTCTTTTTTTTCATTTTTATACCTTTAGTATTTTATGCTTCACAGCCTTCAGGCATTGGTGTTTCAGTTCCAAGCTGCTTATTAGGCTCGTAAAATTCATCTATTTCTTTTCTTATCTCGCAAATATCTTTTCCCTGCTCATGCATCTCTTTTGTCTTTTTTGCAATATCAAAGCAAACAGAACATGTTATTCCGTGCTTGTCAAAATTTCCATTGTCTTTCCAGAAGCAGTGTCTAGTATGCTTATGACCTTCAAATTTACAGCCGCAGTAACACGGAACCTGCTCAAGCAGTTCTATACCTTTTGGTGTTTTTGACCATTCGTACATTACCCTCATTTCTCCAGTTACGTACGGCGGAATTTCATTTGTAGATCCTCCAGAAGAAATAAAAAAATAAGCTATAACTCCTAAAAAAATCAAAACAACAACCAATCCAATTATTTTTTCTTTTTCCATGTATTGCCTCAACTTAAAAAATGATATATGTAGAATAAAAATATTACAGCTAAACATCCTAATGTGCTATACCAGGAAATCTTTTCACTCTTAACACCAAATACCTTGTCTTTTTTATATAAAAAACCAAAAATCACAAATGCAATTGCTATAAGAACCGCTTTGCCAATCCAATGATGGCTAAAAATAGAACCCAAAAAGGATTTAAAAGGCTTGGCAAGTTCTGCTCCAATAACAAGGACTGCTAATAGTACAGATGCAGCAAAAGCACCATTATAAAAATTAAATTTCATCCTGCCATCCCTCCCAATGTAATAATTCTTCCCATAATTCCTATCAATGCAGCAAGTATGATAAGCAAAATCCACCATCTTTTACTCTCTTTAACATTACCTGAAAAAACCAGGCCAGCTGCAACTGTAGCAATTATAGGCAGCAATAATCCCCAGTGCTCTTTGGTTTCCATAATAATAGAATGCGCCCATGGCTGGGAACCTGCTTTAATCAGGGTTTTAGTTGCAGGATAAAATACTATATAGAGGATAGCGGAAGGAAGCAGCAGAAGCCAGCTTAATGCAGCAGTTATAGCGGAGAGTGGTTTAATCCAGGTAGATTTTTTTTTGATTTGCAGCAGAATTACAATTGATAGCGCTATAATAGACAAACCAATTATAATATGGAAATACAATACCAGGTCGCGCATATTTGTTCCTCTTTTCCAAGTTTATTCGTCTAATTTAGAGTATTTAAATATTGCTATTATTTAAGAAGATAATTAATTAGTTTTATTTCAATAATTTAATAAACTCATTATGCAGTATTTTATTGCTTCCAACAATGGTCTTGTCATTGAGCTTCCACTTATTATTATCAATATTTGTTATTTTGCCTTGAGCTTCTTCAACAATTAATTTAGCAGCTGCAATATCCCATGCATTTATATCCGGGCTAAAGTACAAATCAAATCTCTTATCTGCAACATAGCATAAATTTAGGGCTGCAGAACCAAAGTTTCTGAAGGCCCTGAACTTTCCATGATTTTTTCTCAATATGCCCAATGTTTTCTTACCTAACTTAACCTCCTGAGGCAGGTTAAATCCAAGTATACAATGTTCTAAGTCATTTTTTTTAGAAACTTTAAGCTTCCTGTTGTTTAAATAAGAGCCTTTTCCCTTTTCAGCAAAATACATTTCTTTTGTGCAGGGATTAAAAACAACACCCATCAAAACTTCATCATTTTTTGCCAAAGCAATAGAAACTGCAAACTCAGGTATTTTTGACGCAAAATTTGTAGTTCCGTCAATAGGGTCTATAATCCATGTATATTCAGAATTGTTTTTTATAACACCGCTCTCTTCAGTAAGAAAGTTATGTTTAGGGAATTTTTTTCTTATTGTTTTTATGATTATTTTTTCTGAAAGAATATCTGCTTTTGTAACAAGGTTTCTGGGGCCTTTGAATTTTAGTTTTCCAAAATTTCCATAATTTTTCAGTATGACTCTGCCTGCTGATTTTGCTGCTTTAATTATTAATGATTTCATAAATATTTTAGAAGTAAGGGTGAGTTATATATGTTGCGGTTTGGAATTATAGAATTAATGATGTCCTGTTGGTACTAATCTACTATATTGAGGAGACTTTATTGGCTCTTCAACAACATTAAAAGCATCTGAAGGAAGTTCACCTTTATAGCCAATATGCCTTATAGATGCTGTTGAAGCTAGTATTAAAAGTTCATTTAAGCATAATTTATGGCCATGAGCAGTGTCATAAGCTACTAATGCTCCTGCAAAACTATCTCCTGCTCCGTTAACCCTTCTATGCTGCGAGGCAATGCATTCGACAACTTTTTCAGCATATTCTGGATTTAAATATACATACCTTAATGTGTTTTTACTTGCGCAATAAGCTCCATTCTTACCTAATGTGACAAATATGGGTTTTGCAGTATCATGTTCTGATCTTATTTGCCTTACAGTATCTAATGCTAATTCCATTCTGGATTTTTCATCCATTGGTTCAGATTTCCCATGTAAAAAAGGTATTTCGTCATAGTTTAGAATACATATAGCATTTGGTAAAAGATGTTTAGAAACAAATTCCGGTTCTTGTGATGTGGTTATAACAACATAAGCAGGTACCCCCATTTCCCCTGCAATTTCTACATATTTTTCCAAATATCTTGGATCTTTAACACTATTAATTAAGAGCGAATCACTTCCGCTTATTACTTCTCGCGCCTCAGCAATATGTTCTTCGTCAGGCTCTACTCTTCCTAAAGCAGGACCTTTTAAAACAAATTTATCCCCTTTCCATCCAATAATAGCATTAAAAGGTATATCACGTTGCCAAAAGAAATGTGGGTCTATGCCAGCTCTTCTTAATTCTTTTTGTACAAGATGATGCGGAATGGAAACATCTAAGTAGCTTAATTCTAATTCAGATCCAATATCTTCAAGTTGGCGCATTCCAGTTACACTATTATAACCTCCGCCGCCTGGCAGCATACGATGCCATAATGATAAAACTTTTTCAACAATATTCTGATTTATCCTATGTTTCCTACCCTGCTCTACAGGAGGATCTTCAACTCGAAATGTTTCCTTTACACCATCAGACTCTACAGTGATAGTATCATACAGTGCTGTAACAACCTCTCCCTCTATTAATGCATCAATTGTAGCATTTCCAGCAACAGTAATTTTTAGCATTTTATAATCTAACCTCTTTTATTTTAAATAAGGGTCTTTGAAATTCATAGAAACTAATATTTAGAAAAAGTGTTCTACTTTTTTTAATGGTAGTAATCAGAGTTATCGTTTTTACCTACCTAGTCTACGAAGTCCCCCACCACCTCTTTGAAATTATATATTTTATATAGAGTATTTAAAATTTACTATTTAACTCTTAGTTAGAATTATAGATAACCAGCTTTTCCTAAATTTTTCTTTATTCTCTCCAAAACATCTTCATTTTTCGCTTCAAAATCTTTGCCAGTTATCATTTCATAAGCCTTAATATATCTCTTAGCAGCCTCAACCTTTACTTCATCCGGTATTTCAGGAATTTCGCCGTCTCCAATAAAGCCTTTATTTGCAAGAAATTGTCTCACATACTCTTTGTCAAGCTTATCAGGTTCTTTTCCCTCAGAAAAAAGTTTTTCATATGTATCTTTAACCCAGAATCTTGATGAATCAGGTGTGTGGATTTCATCTATTAAAATCAAATTTCCGTCTTTATCAAGTCCAAACTCATATTTTGTATCAACCAAAATTAAATTATTTGCAGCAACAAGTTTTGTTCCAAAATCAAACAATGCCAAAGCATCTTCTTCCATCTGTCTGTAAAGTTTCTCGTCAACCAATCCTCTTTTTATTATTTCTTCTCCGGAAACAGATTCATCATGGTCTCCTTTTTCAGCTTTTGTAGATGGCGTTATTATTGGCTTGTCAAATTTCTGGTTTTTCTTCATTCCTTCCGGCAATTTATTCCCGCAGAAATTCCTAACACCTTTCTCATAATTATACCATGATGATGTTGTTGTTACACCAGTTAAATATCCTCTTACAACCATTTCAACTGGAATTAATTTGCATTCATTAACAACCATAACATTCGGGTCCAGGACTTCAATTACATGATTTTCAACAATATCTTTTGTCTTATCAAACCAGAAAGCAGATGTTTGGTTTAAAACCTGGCCTTTAAATGGAATTGTGCATAAAACTCTGTCAAAAGCAGAAATCCTGTCAGTAGTTACTATAATCCTTTTACCATCTATAGAATAATTATCCCTTACCTTGCCTTCATATTTTTTTCCAATATTAAGGTCAGTCTTTTCTAATGTATTTTTTAATTGTTTTTTTATTGTTTCGTCTGATAGCATTTTTATAATCTCCTGTTAACTACTTTCATATTTGTAAATTCCCTTATGCCATATTCTGAAAGCATTCTTCCTATGCCGCTTTGTTTTATGCCACCCCATGGAATTTCTGCAATGATTGATATTCCTTTATTAATGCCTACATTTCCTGATTCTAAGCGCCTGCTTATATTTTTTGCTTTTTCTATATCCTTGCTCCAGACAGAAGCTGCAAGGCCAAAGGAGGTATTGTTGCTTAGATTTATTGCCTCTTCATCATCATCTACCTTTTGTATGGGCATTGCAGGTCCAAAAGTTTCCTCTGTCATTATCTTCATTTTGTTATTAACATTTATCAAAACAGTTGGCTCAAAAAAATAACCCTTGCCTTTTATTCTTTTACCGCCACAAAGAATCTTTGCACCTTTACTTACAGCATCCTTTATGTGCCCCTCAAATTTTTTCAACTGCTCTTTGCTTACTAAAGGTCCCATATATGTATTTGAATCTAAGCCATTGCCAACCTTTATTTTTTTTACTTCTTCCGAAACCTTAGAAATAAAATCATCAAAAATATTTTTATGGGCATAAACCCTTTCTATTGAGCAGCAAACCTGGCCGCAGTTCCTGAATGATCCATTTACTATGCTTTCTGCAGCAGCGCCTAAATCAGCATCTTCGCAAACGATAGCAGGATCTTTACCGCCCAACTCCAAGGTAAGCTTATGCAGCTTTTCAGCAGAATTTTCCATAATGCTTTTGCCTGTTTTCTGGCTTCCAACAAAAGAAACCATATCAACATCGCTTTTTACAAGCGCCTTTCCGGTTTCATCCTCTCCTATTACAATGTTAATGACATTTTTAGGAAGATGTTTATTAAAAATTTTAACTAGCTCTAATCCAATTAAAGACGTTAATTCACTTGGCTTGAACACCATTGTGTTCCCTATTAAAACATTTGGTGCAAAAGACCATATTGGTAGAGACAATGGAAAATTCCAGGGTGTTATTACTGCAACAACCCCCATAGGCTCGAAATATAACGCAAAT
>SDBV01006028.1_pt1 | contig 16931 bp, 12 predicted proteins | sample 2277081 | NCBI WGS metagenome assembly SDBV01 (sample SAMN10402039, study PRJNA504765) | marine sediment metagenome | isolation source: marine sediment core GS10_PC15, 223 cmbsf | place: Arctic Ocean: Southern Knipovich Ridge | collected 2010 | reverse complement strand
CTAAGCTCTTCGGCGAAGATCCCCATACTGTCATCATTTATATTGAGCATTTTTCTGAATTCAGCGGTATAGAAGAATTCAGATTCACCAAAGGCAGGTCTAAGGTCTGATAGCCATTCGGCATGTTCATCGTAAGCTGCAAAAAAGGGATGGCCAACCCATTCCTTTTTTCGGGCCTGAAGAAAGTTCAACACAAATACTTTTTCACCGTTTATCTCTGACACACCGACAATCTGTACTTTCCCCGGATTGGCTGACATGCTTGGCCCGCGTACGGTCCTGCAAATACCACTGACCTCGGTATATGCCTGCCTGAAGATCTTCCAGGTATCAACAAGCGGAATTGAGAAATAATCTTTTGCACCGGTATCCCTGGCAATAAACATATAATAGGGAACCATGCCAAGCTGAACCTGTTTTGTCCACATATCAGACCATACATGAGGATCTGCATTGATATGATTCATGATGGGAGACTGTGTTCTTATCTGTGCCCCCGTAGCTCTGATATTTGCAATAGCTTTCTTTACAACATCTGTAGATAACTCAACAGGATGACTTACATGGGCCATAAATGCCAGGTGCATTCCGTGATCAACAATTTTTCTGAATACATTCAGCATATCATCTGCATCGGGATCCGTGACGTAACGATAAGGCCAGAAAGCCAGAGTTTTTGTGCCTATCCTGATGTTCTTAAGATGTGGCAGGTCTGCTTCGAGAAGGGCGTCTATATAGACTGAAAAGTTCTTTGCGTTCATTACCATTGGATCACCACCTGTTATCAGGAGGTCCGTGATCTCCGGGTGTTCCCTGAGATAACCGACCAGGTGATCTGTTTGCTTGGTTGCAAATTTCAGGTCTGAGAGTCCCGTAAATTGAGGCCATCGGAAACAAAAAGTACAATAAGCATGACATGTTTGTCCCTGCTTGGGAAAGAACAATATTGTCTCCCTGTACTTATGCTGTGCTCCCTGCAGAATCTCTCCCTGATATTCAGGCACATTATATTCGAGCTGACCGGCGGGATGCGGATTCAGATCAGCCCGTATCTCGTTTGCCTTTTTTGAAATCTCACCCTTGTCAGCACCTGAGCGGATAAGCTCTGCAATTGCTTCAAAATGTTCAGGACTGAGCATATCACGCTGAGGGAAATTCAGGCAGAACATCGGATCATCAGCATAATTGTCCCAGTCAATTAATTCATCAATAATGTAATTATTGGTTTTAAAAGGCAGAATATTGCCAACCACTTCAATATCAAATAACTCACCCTCGGTAAAAGATTTAAGCTGCGGAATATCTCGAAAATTTCTAAGGGTGAAGGTCTGATAATTCATATGCAAATTTGAGCAAAGGATTACAAAAGTACAAAAAATCAGGGATATTTCAAAGACAGAAGTATTGCTTAACTCAGGATATATGATCGTAATTCGCTGATTTTGTGTCAGTTGGAAATTATCTCAATAATTCCATCCTGCTGGCATCCAGCCGGAGGAAGATAAAGAGGAGAATGGTGAATGCCCAGAGGGAGGACCCGCCATAACTGAAAAAAGGGAGTGGGATACCGATGACCGGAAGCAGGCCAATGGTCATTCCAATATTAACTGCGAAATGGAAGAATAGTATTGCCACGACACCGTAGCCATAAATACGGCTGAAATCCGATCGTTGTCTCTCAGCGAGAAAAATTAACCGGGTCAAAAGAAAAAGAAAGAGCAGGATGACTGTTGAAGTCCCGAGAAATCCCCATTCTTCCCCTACCGTGCAAAAAATAAAATCGGTGCTTTGTTCAGGGACAAAATCAAACTTGGTCTGGGTACCCTGGAGAAATCCCTTCCCGGTTAATCCCCCGCTCCCAATCGCAATCTTCGACTGAGCTACATTATATCCAATTCCCAGAGGATCGGATTCGATACCAAGCAGTATGTTTACCCTGTGTTGCTGATGTGGTTTTAGAACATTATTGAAAACATAATCTACCGAGTATGTAAAACCAACTGAACCGGCGAGAAAAATAAGAATCAGATAGATATACTGAAGCTTCTTGCGATATGCATGGACGAGGTAAAATGGAATTGCAAAGGCAAGACCAAGCAGTATAATGGAGTACCGGTTAAGAACCAGGACTTCCCGGTCAGCCAGCAGGAACAGGATCCCGGCCGGGATAACAATCATCAGGCTTGCCAGAAGGGCTTTTTTAGTATTTCTTGATCGAATCCAGAAAATTAACAATACAAGTCCTTCAAGAATTACCAGGATCAGGAACTGGTCTATCAAAAGGGAAAGAAAGAATAGGACACCCAGCATAACACCCACCACCAGGAACATTTCCGAAAATCCCTCCCTGTATGCTACAAGTATCAGGATAATGAAAACCATGGCCGAACCCATATCGGGCTGAATGGTGATCAGCAGTGAGGGCAGGAAAATAATTGTCAGGACCACTATACTGGATTTCAGGGTCTTAAGTTTCAGGTTATAGGAGCTCAGATATTTGGCCAGTGCCAGGCATGAGGCAATTTTAGCAAATTCTGAAGGCTGTAAATGAAAACTGCCTAACTGGAACCATGACCTTGCCCCATTTATCTCCTTCCCGAAAAGTAATACGGTTATTAAGAGGAAAATGGCAATACCATAAAGGAAATATGCGAAAAAGGAATAAAACTTGGAGTCAATCAGGAATACCATTATTGAAAGAACCAGGGCAGCAAGAATCCAGATGAGCTGTTTCCCATAACGCTGGCTTAAGTCGAAAATGCTATGGTGATCATCATTGTAGATGGCGGCATAGATATTAATCCATCCCAGGAATACCAGCAAGAGATATAATCCTACGCTGATCCAGTCCGTTCGGAACAGTATATTATTACTTCTTCTCATTCCAGGTCAAGCCTTTCTCCTTTTAATACATACTCCTCCATCCATGGCCTCGATATGCTGTCATACAGGTATTTTTCTGCCATCAGGCCGGCAATAGGTGATGCCCAGATATTACCGAAACCACCATGTTCAACATATACAGCTATGGCAATTTTAGGTTCGTACTTTGGGGCAAAGGCAATGAAAATGGAATGATCTTCACCCTGTGGATTTTCTGCCGTCCCGGTCTTTCCGCAGATTGTAAAATGGCTTACCCGGGCCCGCCATGCTGTTCCTCCCGCTTCATTCACAACTCCTTCCATTCCGTCTGCGACTGCCTCAAAGTGTGCCGAATCGACACTTGTATAATGCCGTTCATAAAATCGTTCATCTATCTCCCCACCCTCTATCTCCTTAATGACATGCGGAGTGTAGTAATACCCCCTGTTTGCAATTGTTGCTGAGAGATTGGCCATCTGTATGGGTGTAATACCCAATTCCCCCTGTCCTATTGAGAGGGATCTGACGGTCAGGAAATTCCAGTGGCCTTTACCATATATATTGTCGTAATAAATATCCTCAGGCACGAAGCCGGAAAGTTCATTTACGAAATCCGTGTCCAGTGTGTTGCCGAATCCGAAAGAGAGGACATGCCGCCTCCAGTTCATATATGCCTCTGAAACTCTGTCAAATTTTGTATCATTGAGAATATTCCTGTATACATGGTTAAAATAGGCATTGCATGAATTTTTTACTGCTCCGCGAAAATCAAGGGGGGAATCATGCATATGGCAGGCAACAGAATAACCGGACATGTGGAACCCGAGGTCGCAGTAAAATTCAGACCCGTAATGTATCACTCGTTCCTGCAAACCGATCAATCCGTTAACCGTCTTGAAGGTCGACCCGGGTGTGTAAAATGCCATTAAAGCCCGGTTAAACCAGGGCTTCAGGGTATCCTCCGAAAGTGAACGAAAATTATCTGATCTCACTCTCCCGACAAGAAGGCTGGGCCGGTATGCAGGTGCCGTGATAAGCGCAAGCACTTCTCCTGTTTCGGGTTCGATTGCGACTATACTGCCTGCAAACTTACCCATAAGACTTTCCCCGTATTCCTGAAGGTCTGCATCAAGTGTTGAAACCACATTCCTGCCGACTTCGGTTCTGCGGTCTGCCCTCCCTCCCTGATAAGAACCTTTTATACGGTTATGCACATCAACAAGATAGATTTTCCTGCCTTTTTCTCCCCGGAGAATATTCTCGTAGGATTTTTCGATGCCGCTGACACCGATATAATCTCCCATAATATAAAAGGGATCTTCTTCAATATCCCTGTCATTCACCTCTCCTACGTATCCCAGGGCATGGGCTGCAATATCCCGTGGGTATTTACGGAGTGTCCTGGGCTGAACAAAAAAACCAGGAAACTTATAAAGTTTTTCCTGCATTATTGCGTAAGTCATGGAGGAGATCTGCCGCATGAAGATGGAAGGTTTGTAGAGAGAATATTTCCTTGCACTCCCGATCCGTTCGATTACTTCCTGGCGTGGAATATCCAATATTCTGCAGAAATCAACCGTATCGAATGAACCTGTAATGGACGGATTTATCATAAGGTCATAGGCCGCTTCATTATAGACCAGGATCTCCCCGTTGCGATCATATATTAGTCCCCGTGCAGGATACTGAATCTCTACTCGCCTGGCATTGCTTTCTGCAGTAGATTTATAGGAGGATTCAACCACCTGTATCAAAAAAAGCCGAATAATAAATATTATGCCAGTCAGGATAATAATCCCTCCAATGACATATTTTCTACCGGCATAAGGATTCATCTATTTTCGGAATATAAAATACTGGCTGAGCATAATCAGAATTATGGAAAAGAGAGAGCTTAGGAGTACCCTGAGTAAGGTAGAGAAAAATTCAGTAAACCTGAATATCTCGATATAAAACAGGACAAAATGATGTGCCAGTACAAGGATAACGGTATATCTCAGGAACCATTGAAAACCATAGTAATAAAGTCGGGGAAAAGTACCTGTTTCATAGCCGTCCCTGGGGGCACTCATTTCCAGTATCCAGGGTCGGAGAAATGCCATGAATACACTCGCAGCTGCATGCATGCCCGGGGTCTGGGTGAAGAGGTCCACTGAAATCCCAAGAGTAAAAGCTGAGACAAGAAGCAGCCACCTCGGCGTTTCAAACGGCAGGAGCAGGATAAAGAGGATGTAAAATTGGGGCAGAAAGTATTCATTGATCTGGATATTGTTCACAATGAGTATCTGGACCATTACAAGTACAATTAAACGGATTATATTTCTGCCCAGAAGCTTAATCATTTCACCTTACCCTTTCAAGTTCAAGTTGTTCCTCTTTCATCAGGTTTCGAATGACATTGATATGAGAGAGGTTTTTATAATCAACAGCAAGATCTACAGTGATCGTATAAAAATTTCCTTCAAAAGCCTCAAACTCTTCTACTGTACCAACAATTATCCCTTCCGGGAAAATCGCAGAATATCCGCTTGTAACAATTGTATCCCCATGTCTCAGGTCTACATGGAAAGGTATCTCTTCAAGGATCGCATTATCATATCCGCTGCCGGGCCAGGACAATGAACCGAAATAGCCATTCCTCCGGATTTTGGCACTTAACCTGAGATCCCGGTTTACCAGTGGAATAACCGAGGAGTAATTCCCGGATACTGAATAGACAATCCCAACAACCCCTTTCGGTGATATCACTGCCATTTCAGGCTCAATGCCATGATTGCGCCCCTTGTCAAGTGTGATAAAATTAAACTGCTTATTGGTTGAGGCATTAATTACCAGAGCAGGAATGTAGGAGAACTGTCTTCGAGGTACATAATCATATCGGAGTTCGGCAGACTGTTCCTGCTTTCTTGTAAGTCCATCGAGTTGATTTCGCAACAGGGTATTCTCCATATGAAGATCCTGGTTGGTCTCTTTCAGTACCAGGTATTCCCTGATGACTCCGAAGGTTTCATAAAAGGAACCTTCAATCGAGCGCGAAATATTAATAAACCGGGCTCGGTGAAATGTGTTTTTCTGGACCAGAAGGGTGACAGAGACTACTTCCAATAATAAAAAGAGGAAGAAGAAATAATACCGGATTATTAATCGTAAGAGATTCCTCATTGATCATGCCGAACCAATCAACGCATCAGGAATGAAAACTTATCCGCATTCTTGAGGGCGATACCTGTTCCCCGGGCGATCGACTGCAGGGGATCTTCAGCCAGATGGAACGGAATATTTATTTTATCTGTAAATCGTTTGCTAAGTCCACGGAGAAGTGCACCGCCTCCCGCAAGGTAAATTCCCTTGTTTACGATATCTGCATACAATTCCGGCGGAGTCTGTTCAAGGACTGCCAGTATTGATGTTTCAATCTTACTGATAGCCTTATCGAGGCAATGTGCTATCTCCTGGTAGGAGATCGGGATTTCAATTGGCATGGCAGTCATCAGGTTGGGTCCCCTTACCACGAAGTCCTCAGGCGGATCCTCAAGGTCGGGTAGTGCGGAACCAACTTGAATCTTGATGTTTTCTGCTGTACGCTCGCCGATCTTTATATTGTGCTGATGTCGCATATATGACTGTATATCGGCCGTAAAACCATCACCGGCGATGCGGATTGACTGGTTACAAACAATCCCTCCGAGGGCAATAACTGCAATTTCAGTTGTTCCTCCTCCGATGTCTACCACCAGGCTTCCTTCCGGTGCCTCAACATCCAGGCCTATCCCGATTGCCGCCGCCATGGGCTCAAAGATCATGTATACGTCCCTGCCACCGGCATGCTCAGCAGAATCCCTGACTGCGCGCCGCTCAACTTCAGTGGCGCCCGAAGGGATACAAACAACCATTTTCAAGGCTGGATTAAACATCTGGGGTTTTTTATTGATCATCTTGATCATACCCCGGATCATCTGCTCCGCCGCATCAAAATCGGCGATAACTCCATCCCTCAATGGCCGTATGGTCTTAATATTCTCGTGAGTTTTGCCATGCATCTGCCTGGCCTTCTCCCCGATGGCAATCATCTTACCGGTATTCTGGTCAAAAGCTACAATGGAAGGTTCGTTAACAACTACCTTGTCATTATGTATAATAATCGTATTTGCAGTCCCCAGATCAATGGCTATCTCTTGCGTTAAAAATGAAAACAAACCCATATTCAAAAAATCTAAAAATAGTTAAACTGTATAAATTATTTAATGTTTAAAATGCCGCACACCCGTTAGCACCATAGCCATATTATGTGCGTCACAATAATCAATTGATTCCTGGTCCCTCACAGATCCCCCGGGCTGGACTACAGCACTGATGCCTTCAGCATCTGCGATCTCAACACAGTCCGGGAAGGGAAAAAATGCATCGGATGCCATTACCGCACCTTTAAGGTCAAAACCAAAATTTTTAGCTTTTGTAATGGCCTGTTTCAGTGCATCTACCCTGGATGTTTGTCCCACTCCACTTGAAATCAGTTGATTTTCCTTAGCCAAAACAATGGTATTGGATTTGGTATGCTTTACTACCTTATTGGCAAATAAAAGATCACGGATTTCCTGGTCTGTGGCTGATCTTTTAGTCACACTTGCAAGGTCAGCTTCAGACTCCGTTTTAACATCACGGTCCTGTACCAATACCCCGTTAAGAAGGCTTCTGAACTGCCTGTCCTGAAGCTCAAAATCATTAATTACCAGTATGATCCGGTTTTTCTTCTGTTTCAGGATGGCCAGTGCTTCCTCAGAATAGGATGGGGCAATAATGATCTCGAAAAACAATTTGTTTATCTCATCTGCTGTTGTTCCGTCAACTTCTGTATTGCATATCAGTACACCGCCAAAAGCTGAAACAGGGTCTCCGGCAAGTGCATCTTTCCAGGCATTAAGGAGATCAGGCCTCATCGCCAGTCCACAAGCATTATTGTGCTTCAGGATAGCGAAACCGGTCTCATTAAAATCCTTTATAAGTCCCACAGCAGCATCAATATCCAGAAGGTTGTTATAGGAAATTCCCTTTCCATGGAGCTGTTCAAACATTTCCGCAAAATCTCCAAAGTAGAATCCATCCTGGTGGGGATTTTCGCCGTACCGCAGTTGCTTGCCTTCATTTGAACTGTACCTGAATACTTCATTGGAAGAGCCGTTGAAATATGCATGGATCTTTGTATCATAATGAGAGGAGACTGCGAATGCATCTCCCGCAAGGGATTTCCTGTCAGCAAGAGAAGTTTCACCTTTCTTCTGCTCAAGCAGTTCAAGCAATACCGGGTACTGCTGCTTTGAGGGTACAATTACAACATCTTTGAAGTTCTTTGCTGCAGCACGTATAAGCGAGATCCCTCCTATATCAATCTTCTCAATAATCTCAGCATCCGGGGCTCCGGAGCGGACTGCATCCTCAAAAGGGTAAAGATCGACTATGACCATGTCAATTTCCGGAATTTCATATTCCTCAATCTGTGTTTTATCTTCCTCATTATCTCTCCTGGAAAGAATTCCCCCGAATACTTTTGGGTGGAGTGTTTTAACCCGACCTCCAAGAATTGATGGATATGTGGTAAGGTCCTCGACCGCCGAGACCTCTATTCCCTGTTTTTCAATAAAATCTTTTGTACCACCGGTAGAAATTATTTGTATTGAAAGTTCTTTAAGATATTGAAGAATGGGCTCAAGCCCCTCTTTATTATAAACTGAAATGAGTGCGGCTCTAATTCTTTTTAAATCAGTCATTTACGGCTTGAGATTAAATTTGGACAAAGATACTTAAAAAGTTGCTAAAATTAGGTAAATTTACCCGGAAACCTTATAATGACGGGCTGAGGGACCAAGATGAAAATCATTAAAACATTTCGTTTAATTATAGAAAGCTTTCTTTTCGCTTTTAAATCGGTCATCGTTAATAAGATGCGGACCGTTTTATCTCTTCTTGGCATTACCATCGGCATATTCGCAATTATCTCTGTCTTTACCATTTTTGACTCACTCGAGATTAATATCCGGGAAAGCCTTTCAGGACTAGGTGAGAATACGGTCTACATACAGAAATGGCCCTGGGCACCGGAAGCCGGGGAGGAATATGAATGGTGGCAGTACTGGAACAGGCCCGTACCTAAATATCGTGAATACCTGGCCATAAAGGAACGGAGCCAGTTGTCTGAGGTTGTAGCTTTCTTTGCTTTTTCCAGGAGAACTCTTAAATACAAGAACAATTCCGTTGAAAACATCGTTATCTGGGGAACCACACCGGAATTTGAGCAGGCCCAGGAAAGTGAGGTCCTGAAAGGCAGGTTTTTTACAGAGTACGAGTTCCAGGCATCTGTAAACCTGGTGATCCTCGGTTATAATATTGCTGACCGCTTATTTCAGAATGATGAACCGATCGGGAAGGTCATTAAGATCAGGGGACATAAAGCGACCGTAATAGGGGTATTTGCAAAAGAAGGCAGTTCCATGTTTGGATCGATGGATGATTTTGTAGTGGTACCAATGCAATTCATACGAAAAATTACAGACATCCGGAAGGAAGGTGCAGATCCAAGGATTGCAGCCAGAGGAAAAGTGAATGTCAGCAATGAAGAACTAATGGATGAGTTAAGGTCCATTATGCGCTCGAGTCGCCGCCTGAGTCCCAGAGCAAACGACAACTTTGCCATGAATCGCACAAGCATGCTGACAGGCGCAATCGATCAGATTTTTAAAATCCTTAACGTTGCGGGATTCTTCATCGGAATTTTCTCGATACTTGTTGGGGGATTTGGAATTGCAAACATCATGTTTGTTTCGGTCAAGGAAAGGACTAATATTATAGGCATACAGAAAGCACTTGGAGCTAAACGCTATTTCATACTTACGCAGTTTCTTTTTGAATCCATGCTGCTTGCTGTGACGGGAGGGATTGTGGGACTATTGATTGTTTTTACAGGAGCTTCAATAATGTCTGCACTAATTGATTCTTTTAAAGTTTTTCTTACGGCAGGTAATATATTCCTTGGAATCGGAATCTCCGCGAGTATTGGAATTATTTCAGGATTTGCACCTGCCTGGTCTGCAGCAAAGATGGACCCGGTTGAAGCGATTAATACTTCCTTCTAGATTCAGTCTGGAATTACCTAGCTGAAGTCCTCAGATCAGGGTATAAAGCAACCTTCCCATCATCAGATAGATTGCCAGTCCCACAATATCATTCATGGTAGTGATAAATGGACCGGTGGCAAGGGCAGGATCAATTTTGTAGCGGTTCAGGATAAGGGGAATAAAGGTTCCGAAAAGGGAGGCGAAAATTATTACCGCAAACAGTGAAATGCTAACCGTGGCAGTAAGAGCCAGTGGTTCTTTCATAATAAGGTTGTAGGCGAGCATAAGGGAAGAAAGGATTGTACCATTGATGGTGGCAACCGATAATTCCTTAAATAATTTTCTGCCAGTCGATTCTATCCCTATTGTATTTGCTGCCAGTCCCTGTACAATGATGGCGGAAGATTGAACACCAACATTTCCACCCATAGCTGCAATAAGTGGGATAAAAAATACCATCTCGGGGTATAGTCCAAGCTCGTTCTCATACCCGCCCAAAATAATAGCAGCCATTATTCCCCCGAAAAGTCCGATAAGAAGCCATGGAATTCTTGCACGGGTCAGCAGAACCACATTATCGGAAGGTTCTACATCCTCAACGATACCCGAGGCCATCTGATAGTCCTTCTCGGCCTCTTCCCTCATTACATCCACAACATCATCAATGGTGATTCTACCCATTAACCTACCAATGGAATCAACAACCGGAATAGCAACCAGGTCATATTTTTCCATAATGTTTGCAACTTCCTCATCCTTTGTATCCGTCCGGACGGAGATAATATCCTTCTTATAAAGGTCAGCTATCCTGGCAGTATTCCCGGCAAGAAGAAGTTTCTTAAGAGACAATATGCCTTTGAGAACATCATCATCGTCTACGACATAAATAAAGAATACCTCATCGACATCAACGGCCTGTTTACGCATCTCACGAATACAGGTGGGTATATTCCAGCTCTCTTTGACCTTAATAAGCTCCTTGGCCATGAGTCCACCAGCAGAATCCTCATCATAGGCCAGCAGGTCCACGATCTCGCCCGCATGCTCCACATCTTCGATATGCTGAAGGACCTCCTCCTGCCTCTCCTCCGTCAGTTCGCCAATAACGTCAGCAGCATCATCAGAATCCATATCTTCTATGAACTGCTTGGCAATCTCCTTGCCGGAAAGGGCATTCAGAAATTTTTCGCGGGTATCGTCATCAAGCTCGATCAGCAGATCTGCCCGGGTTTCCCCCTCCAGGTCATGATACAGGTATTTTGCTTCCTCGATGCTAAGTTCATCAAAGATGTCAGCAATATCAGCAGGATGAAGATGTGACACCAGCTCAGCAACCGATTTATCATCGGATACGGCTATCATATCCTTAAGATTGCTTAGAAACTCCCTTGTTAACTCGAATGACATGACCCAACTAACTTGATTTCAAACCAGTTGCGAAGATAATAATTTATGATGATTATTTTTTGTCCAGCAACCTTGTAAGTTCGACGAAGCTGTCAACCGGCAGTTGCTCGGGACGCATTGAGAATATTTTCGGTATGGGATCCGGTATTTGAAAATTTCCTTTCAGGGAATTTCGAAGTGTTTTCCGACGCTGGTTGAAGCCTGTTTTAACCACGCTGAAAAACTTTGCTTCATCACAATCCAGTGCAGCAACAGAATTTCGCCTCAGGCGGATGACGGCTGATTGTACCCTGGGTGGCGGGTCAAAGACCCCTGGTCCCACCTGAAAAAGGTATTCAATATCATAAAAAGCCTGGAGAAGGACGGATAGAATCCCATATACTTTAGATCCGGGAGGGGAGCTTATGCGTTCAGCCACCTCCTTCTGTATCATGCAAACCACTTCTTCGACTTTTTGGCGGTGCTCAAGGATTCGAAAGAAAATCTGGCTGGAGATATTATATGGAAAATTCCCAATAACCGAAATCGGTGCATCCAATGTTTTGAACAAATCGGTTTTAAGAAAATCTCCCAGTAATATTCTATCCCGGTGTTCGGGAAACCGGTCCTGCAAATAATCCCAGGCCTCCCTGTCTATCTCCAGAACATGCATTCCCGGGTACTTATCAAAAAGGTATTTGGTGAGAACTCCTGTACCTGGACCAATCTCCAACAGGCTGCCAGCAACAACTTCATCCAGGCTCAGAACGATCTTCTTTGCAATGTTCTCATCCTTCAGGAAATGTTGTCCCAGTCCTTTTTTCGGCCGTACCGACATAGGGTAAAAGATTTAATCCTAAAGATAGTATATTTGGGTATGAAGTATGATTTTGATGAAATTATAGAACGCAGGAATAGCCTTGCTTTCAAGTACGATTACAGGAAGGAATACTTTGGGAATGAAGATGTGATTCCGATGTGGGTGGCGGACATGGATTTCCGTACACCGGATTTCATAATGAAAGCCATCCGAAAAAGAGCAGAGCATGAAATACTCGGTTATACACTCCGCCCGGATTCATTTTACCAGTCCATTATCAGCTGGTATAAGACCAGACAGGATTGGGAGATCTCAAAAGAATGGATAAGTTTTTCACCCGGAATTGTCGCAGCGCTAAGTATGGCGGTCAGGGCCTATACCAGCGAAGGCGATAAGGTCATCGTACAGCCCCCCGTTTACCATCCGTTTTTCTCCGTAATCAAAGACAATAACAGGCAGGTCCTTTACAATCAGCTTATCGAAGAAGAGGGGAATTACCGGATGGATCTTGAGGGACTCAAAAAAAAGCTTGATCCCACTGTGAAGTTGCTTTTGCTAAGCCACCCTCATAACCCGGCAGGAAGGGCATGGACAAAACAGGAGTTGGCAGATCTTGCAGATATCTGCCTTGAGAACGGCATCACCATCATCTCAGACGAGATCCATTCCGACCTGGTTTTTCGCCCCCAAAGGCATGTGCCGATAAGCACCCTCAGCAAGGAGATTTCAGATATTACGGTCACCTGTGTAGCCCCAAGCAAATCCTTTAATCTTGCGGGACTGGCATCCTCCGTGGTGGTTCTCCCCAATGAAAAATTAAGAAAGGATTTCAACCACGAGCTTGCGACAGGGCATTTTTACATGGGGAATATATTCGGTTCAATTGCACTGGAATCTGCATATAGTGAGGGACATGAATGGCTGGACCAGTTGATGGATTATCTGAAAGGAAATCTTGATCTTCTGTCCGGTTTTATAACATCCGAATTGCCCCGGATACGGTTGTCGCCGGTCGAGGCAACCTACCTCGCCTGGCTGGATATGAGATCGTTGGGACTCAAAAGTAAGGAGTTGCGAAAATTTATGACCGAGAAAGCCAGGATTGGATGTAATGACGGTCCCTCATTCGGTCCGGGCGGAGAAGGATTCCAGCGCCTCAACTTTGCATGTCCCCGTCCCATTCTCCAAAAAGCCCTTGAACAACTGAAGGATGCATTCAGGGAAATTAATTAGAAATTATTCTGTATTTTTAATGATGTGTAGACATATGCTCAGCGAATGAGATTCCCCAGAACAATAGGTTTCAGAATTACACTCGGCTTTGGACTGATTATCATTGCCATAATAATCAATGTCGTATTGTCTCAGCGCATAGTCTCAAGGATCCAGACTACTCAGCAGGAAGTAAGCAATATACTAGAGCCCAGCATCCGCCAGCTTATTGAGCTTCGTGATGTACTTCATCAATCAAAGGATCTTGCCCAAACCTGGGGCTACTCGGAAAGGGATGCCGGATCTCCGATCCTGCATGACCTCAGGTATAACTTTCAGAATCAGCTTCCGGCAATTCATCAGCAGATCCTTCATTTGTCAAACGGCTGGCGACAGCGAGACAGAGAGGACTATAATGATTTTTACCTGTATATCAACGATTCCCTGTATCACAATACAACGCAGTTTACAAGTAATTTATACCCCACTGATCAATCCGATACAATGAGCTCAGGCAATCTTACCCGGTTACTAATGGGCAGTTTCGAGTTTGCAGACAGGGAACTGGATGATCTCATAGCAAGATTTGACAGGCTTGTAATCCAGTCCAGCGAAAAAACTGAAGGGGTTTACCAGCAAACATTAAACGTGCTGCTGATCACCGGGATTATCATTATCCTGGCAGCTATCCTGATCGCAATATTGCTCTATCTTGCCCTGGCAAATCCCATCAGGCAATACGCTGATGCTATCAAGTCAATGGGAAAAGGCGTGATACCGGAAAATGAATTCAGGGAAGGCACGGATGAGATGGGGCAAATTGGTACAGCTCTGAACAGCATGATAAAAGGACTCCGGGATCTTTCAGTTTTCGCAGAAGAAATAGGCAAGGGAAATTTCAAGAGCAAATTCACTCCCCTCAGTGACAAGGATACCCTCGGAAACTCATTGATCCAGCTTCGGGAGGACCTGCAGAACGCAGGCATCGAAGAGGTGAAACGAAAACGGGAAGATGAACGCCGGAACTGGTCAAACCATGGAATCGCAAGGTTCAGCGAGATTCTCAGGGAATATTCCGGCAGTTCAGAAGACCTGGCAAATAAACTGATATCTGAGCTTGTCAACTATTTGGGAGCCAGGGTTGGTGGCATATTCCTCATTCGTGCAAAAGGGGACTCTCCCGGTGATATTGAACTTATAGCAAGCTATGCATATGACAGGACAAAGCATATCAAAAAAACCATTCAATCTGGCGAGGGACTGGTAGGGAGGTGTGTTCAGGAAGGCAGTACAATTTTCCTGACAGAAATCCCGAAAGATTATATCAAAATTAAATCCGGGCTCGGCCAGGACAATCCCAAGAGCCTTCTCATCGTCCCCATCCGGCTTACGGAAATTATCATCGGGGTTATCGAGATCGCATCCCTTGAAATCATTCAGGATTTCCAGATAGAATTCGTCGAAAGAATTGGTTCTACAATTGCTTCATCCCTTTCGGGGGAACATGCCGGTTCTTCGCCTACAAAGAACCCGGCATGAAATCCTCCCAAGGGAACAGATCACGGCAACTCCTGATTCTCCTTTGGCCTATTTACGAGGGATAGAAACATGGATTCTTCAATTACAAAAATCCTGAAGATTATTACAAGACTGTTTACAAAGCTGACAATTTTCTCATCTCAAATAAATACGATACAATGAAAAAGGTATTAATTCTGGTAGTAGCTGTCTGTTTGGGAATATCTGCCTGGGCACAGATAGATGAAAGTATTAAGAAAACAGGTAACCGCAATAAACCCGAAAGACAGGAATGGTTACGGGATCTGGGATTTGGAATGTTTATCCACTGGAGTATGGACAGCCAGTTGGGAATTGTTATCAGTCACTCCATGGTTGGAGCCTCTGATGATTATATAAACCGCTATATTAACGAACTTCCCAAAACCTTTGACCCACAGGATTTTGATCCATACAAAATTGCCGTGCAGGCTAAACTGGCAGGTGTTAAATATGTGGTTTTTACCGCCAAACACCATTCAGGATACTGTATGTGGGACACTGAAACTACCGATTTTAAGATTACAAATACACCCTATAAAAAAGATATCCTGTTGGAATATGTGGAAGGTGTTCGCAAAGCAGGCCTGGCTGTCGGATTTTATTATTCACCTGAAGATTTTAAATTTTTGTATGACAATGACATAGTTGTCAGAAGAAGAAACTTTGAAATAAATCCCGAGACAACCCGGAAATATCACGATTTCATACGCAGTCAGACCCATGAGTTATTCTCGAACTACGGGAAAATTGATGTCTTGTTTATCGATGGCGACCACAATGAACCTTGTAAAGAGGAGGCCTGGGACCTGCAACCGGATTTGGTAATTACCCGTGGTGCTGTAAACACTCCCGAACAGAAAATACCAGGCACTGCAGATGACAATTTGTGGGAATCATGCATTACAATGGGTACACAGTGGCAATACAAACCCACAAACGATGATTTAAAATCAGGAGGAAAAATCATTGAAATGATTATTGAAACAAGGGCAAAAGGGGGGAATTTGCTATTAAACATCGGACTTGATCCATTCGGAGAGATACCTGATCCGGAAGCAAGAAATCTTACCGAAGTGGCGGCCTGGTATTTTATAAACCAGGAGGCTGTTCTGAATGTCCGGCCCTGGATCATTACCCGGGAAGAGAATATCTGGTTTACGGCATCTAAAGACAGAAAAACGGTTTATGCAATTATTACGGGATACCCTGAATGGGAACGGGGCGATAGAAAAGAATTTGTTTTAAAATCTGTAAAAACAACACCCGATACCAAAATCAGCGTTCTGGGTCAGAATGACAAGGTAGTAGAATACCGATCCACTGACCCAAAATCAAACTTTACCCAGATGGACGATGGTCTCCATATCTCTGTCGTTCGGGCTCAACGCATTTATAATAACCATAAATGGCCAAATCCTATCACCGTCAAACTTGAGAATGTAGAACCTGTAATTGAAACCCGGCAGTAGAACCAGAAAAAGCCTTCTAACAGGATTCTTTCGATTAATAATTCATACCCATTGAAGTGAAAGCTATGATTTATCTCATACGGTTTCTCATAGTAGATAATCTTCACCATATATCCTAACTGGTACCGTGCCAGACAGTCCGAAGTCCCCGTAGGCCAATTATCTGCGGGAAATATTTTGTTGGAGGTAAGGATTCGTTGACGCTGGCAGAAAGCTGTACAGATCCTTATTTAATGGTGAAAAATTAGATGAAAGGGCTATTCCGGAATTGTTATCAGTTTTTCTATTATTTCACTAATGGTAATTGCGATTTCAACATACTCGCTTGATTCTTCAGGTGTAGGAACGTAAAAATCATCCGGATACCTAATGGATACGCCAAACTCTGTTAAGCTTTTCAAATCTATATTTAAGGACTCATCATCAATTTTCTGACATTCGATCAAAAGATAATCCACGTCATGTGTTCTGGGAAAATCAAAATCATGGTAAGCGAGAAATGCCTTTAAATAC
>SDBV01006027.1_pt1 | contig 16933 bp, 13 predicted proteins | sample 2277081 | NCBI WGS metagenome assembly SDBV01 (sample SAMN10402039, study PRJNA504765) | marine sediment metagenome | isolation source: marine sediment core GS10_PC15, 223 cmbsf | place: Arctic Ocean: Southern Knipovich Ridge | collected 2010 | reverse complement strand
GTTTTCAATTTTTTTTTTACTCTTAGGCCAGACCTTCAGCTTAACTCGTCCGGATCCCGGGTTTTCAAACGGCCCGGAGGACGGATTATTAAGGTCTCTTTTTTTACCAAAATAATCGGTGTCTATCTTTAAAGGTGAACCGTCATAATCCTCAAACGGCAGATCAGGAACCTGTGCTTTGCCGAGCAACTGGCTGGTGACCAGCTTTGTTTTTGCTTTTAGCTGTTGGGGGTCGATAGTGATATGAAGAAAGACATCATCCCCTTTTTCTTCGATCTTAATGTCCGGTTTGGTTTTGACGACAATCGCATCTTCAGCGGTATAAGGTTTTGCGCCGTCATAATAAATGTTGCCGGCTGTTTGCGGCCTCTGCGGGCGGGTATCGTAAACCCAAAGGCCAAAGCCGAACCGCCAATTAGCATGTCTTTTCATGCCTTCCATCCATCCTTGATCGATGTGTGAGCCGTTATTGCCGTCAAACATGTTGTTGTAAAAACGGTCGTCGCCGACATTTAATACGTGGTCGTCAACTTTAACTGTGTTGTGGGCCTCGAAGTAAGGCGTATGACGTGCATCTGTACAGGCTCCGAAAACACCGCCGAAGATATTGTGTGCATACGTACCGCCTTGCGAGTGATGCTTTACCAGCCGTGAAAGGAACAGGTTGTTGTCTATCACGAACGGCCCGTGGTTGACTTCAAGGAATAGGTCCAGATCGTTTCGATAAACCAAATTGCCGGTAACCCGTGTTCCCTGTGTCATCCAGTCCAGCCATATCCCCTGAAATGCGTCATGGATCCGATTGTCTTTTATCAGCATGTCGATCGGCGCGTGGAACTTTATGCCCGCCATCTCCGCACCGGTGAAACGTCTTTGCGTGAAGATGTGATGAATATAATTTCCGGTTATCTTGCTAAACGACGCACCCATGCTGCCAACGATCCCTGCCTGCTCACACCATGATATTTCGTTATTACGAATGATGTGGCTGCCAATCGTCGCTTTGTTCCAACCATTCAAACGTGCACGGTCTATCGAATCGAGATAAGCCTGTGCGGTCGGGCCGGCATTGTCAAATTCGTCACCGTATTTACCCAGCGAAATGCCCGTATTGATCGAGTGTGAAATGATATTGTCTTCAATGATCCATCCCTTGCTCCAATGCGTCCCTATCAGACCCATCTGCTCAGCCGTCGGAGGTGCCCACTTCGGAGCGGCGTGACGCATCTTGAATCCGCGCAGCGTGATGTAGTTGACGAAAGGTTTACGCGGATAAAAAATAGTCTGGCGTACATTAACTTCCGTTAGGCTATCGTTCGGGTTGTTCCCGTCAAATGTTGCCCAGATGGTTGTAATATCCTCACCGACTTCGGCATACCATGCTTTTTTCCATTTATCGTTTTTCAATCCTTTCTTAGCAGCCGCTTCAAAAAGCCACTCGCCATCCTGATAAACGCACCCCGTATGATGCTTACGTCCTTTTGGGTTGAACCAGTCGCCGCTGATCTCGTCGGCGAACGGATTAAAATCACCAAAAAGGGTATTTGGTATTTGGACCTTCCATATACCATTAGATTCTTCGGCCCAGCCGGTCACCACTTCCGAACCACGTATTTCGACGTTCTCGCCGTTAGCGGCTTGGTAGACGATGCGTTTATCGTCAGATGTTCCCCCACGCGGCGGAGCGATCTCTTCGCGATAGATGCCTTCATGGACAGTGATCGTATCGCCCGGTTGCGCGACCGCTGCTGCTGCCGATATAGTCTTAAAGGGCTTTGATCTGGTTCCGTCGTTGTCGTCGTGGCCGGTAGTAGATACGTGGTACCCAGGTTTGCTTCCGCAACCGGTTAAAACGCAGGCTGTCAGGATAATGGTTAGTATAATGATAAGTTTTTTCATAATGATTTCCTTTTTTTGTAACCGTTCACCGTTTTTTCCTGTTGATCATCCTAATCGCTCTTTCCCGCCAGCGGTTGCTGTTATTCGTTCTCTGCTATTCATAAACACTCCCATAAAATCAAGTTCACCACACCTGCGAGAATATTACCATAACCACACCCCCCGAGCAAAACCAATTTTGGCTACTCGAAACTGTATCATTGTTGTACCGTTTTTGCGCCATTATTTAGTTTTGCTTAGTTTGTTTTTGGTCCTCCTTTTGTCACTTTTGTGCGCGTTTTTGCGCTTTTTTGCGCTTTTTTTGTTCATAATTGTTCGTTTTTGTGTTTTTTGGTCATCGTTTTTAGCCTTTAAACGCGACTTTCCTTGTTTTTGGCCTAAAAAGGGCTATGTTTTTTGAAAACACGTTTTTAGCGGTTTATTTTCCCAGCTACGGCGTTACTTGCCTTACGTCAAATCCTCAATGTATAACAATACGCATCCGGTATTGACGAAGACAAAAGCCTACCTTAGGCATAAATTGTATCTGAAAAAATCTCCGCGCTAAAATGGAATTTACTTTTTAAATAACTGCATTTGCTAATGCTGTTTCCGTTGGCTGCTGCCGGGGCGTGACCTGCTGGTCCGATCCTGCCTCTTCTTCCGTCTTCGTCAAGACTTCGACGCGACAGGTAGACACTTATATTATACACTATATAATTAACAAGTCAAGTTGTTTTATGATTTTTTAACAAAATTTATAAAAAAGCACTAAATCCTAATATCTAAATCCTAAACAAATCCTAAATTCTAAAAACTAATGTTCAAAACTTCCGGCTTCGCCGGATTAAAGTTATTTTTGCCACCGAGCTGCCTAATAGGCAGATAATCAATCTCTTACTTTAGCTGTCTGAGCAATGCTATGTTCAAGACTCCATAAGTTTTCAAGGACGGAAAGAAGGAAAAAGAGAGCAGATAGGATATCCTTCGTTGCACTCAGGACAGGCACAAAAATGCCTGAAAAGCATAAAAAAAGGGGGAAAAAAGAGAAAAAGAAGGGAAAAGAAAGGAAAAAAAGGCTGTTTTGGCCACGAAATGACACTAAAAACACGAATTTATCCACTGATGGCAGATGCTTTGCATCTGAGATAGTAGGTTTTAGATATTAGATAGTAGCTGTGGAGCCGCTTCGCGGGCTGATTTAAAGAAATGATTTTCACTGATTTTTAAGAGATAAAAGCCGCTAACCGAGTGTTTAAATACCTGGGGCATGAATTGCCCTATTGTAACGATATTACTCCCGGTACATTTAATTGTGCCTATCACAAGCAATGGCTCCGCTTTCGACTTAATCAGAGGTCAATTTTCGCTGACATCGTTTCTATGAGATTGATATTTCGTCACACTGCCACACGTTTAGCGGCAGAATGCCGTTTTGCCCGTTTTACAGCGTTTCGCTTTTTCCTTGCCTTGACTACTGCATCTCCGGTCACCAACGATACCAACTGACTATATAGTGGCTTTAGTTGTTTATTTACTTTTTTAGGGTCGATGGATTCCAGCAAAAGTATAGGCAGAGGCTTTCCGAGTTTCTTTTCCAACATAGCTAAATGGTCGATAGTCAAAGACCGTTGCCCCTTGCCTACCATGCTGATGAAAGACTCAGTGCAACCAATGAGTTTTCCTATTCCCTTTAATGTCATCCCCTGGCTTCTAAGTAGCACGATGATGTCTTTTGAAATGTATTCATCTGTATTGGTTTTGCTTGTACCTGTTTTCATTTTTATATCCCTTTCCAATTTATCATATTTACTGTGTGCAATATTTTATTGCCCCATCATTTCTTTGAATAAACCTATTGCGTTCAGATTACACGAGCATACAAGTGCGTCGAGTTGTTGTTTTTGCCGCTTTCTTAATCGCGGACCGCTGCTTGCCAGAACAATTGTGATTTCAGAGAGCGATCTGACAATGTTTCTATGGTACCCCCTCTGTTTTTGTGTCAAATTCATCCGTAATACTTGAAGTACATAATTGTTGTAATCACGAGCAAAGGTCATATAATCTTCTTTGTCCCAGTTACTGCTGTCTATTACTGCAAATGTCATTGTTTGGTTTCCTTAATCAATTATCCGCATCCTATAATATAAAGTATACCGTAACTTCACTAAGAGTCAAGTATATTTTCTTTTGGATAATCACTTTTAGTGAAGTTTTTTTGAAAATCAAGGAAACATGCGTTTAGGGCCTAAAAACAAGGGTAGAAAATGACAACTAAACCAGAAAGGGTAAAGCGTTACAAAAACAAATTCTATCTGCTGCGTGGTCTGTTTGATCCGCGGTTTTTGTTGAATTTTCTGTATGGGCGTTTCTTCTTTTTGGAGGACAGATTATTCAGGTCGGGAACTTTTCCGTCTTCCCAGAACGGTTCGATCTTGTTTACGTTTATGATCGCCTTTATTCCCCGCAGGTCGGCTCTGCCGTACAATGACAGCGCGGTTCCCTTTCGTCCCATCCGAGCGGTGCGTCCGGTGCGATGCGTATATGCATCTACGTTTTTCGGAAAGTCAAAATTGATCACATGCGTGGCATGGTCGAAGTCCAGCCCCCTGCTTGCAAGATCGGTCGCCACCATCGTGGTTATCTCCATCCGCTTAAAACGGTTAAACAGCGATGTCCGCCGGGGTTGTTCCAGGCCGCCGTGGATGATCTCAACGCCCTCTCGCGTACCCTTTAGACGGTTGTAAAGCTTTTCGGCGCTGTTGCGTGAGTTGCAGAAGATGATGCACTGTTTTGGTTTGGCTTTTGCCAGGAACTTTTCCAGGACCTCTGTGCGATGCCGCGGATGGGCCTCCAAAAAGTGATGCAGAAGACTTTGCGGGGTCTTCTGCTTGTCGGTCATGTATAACGTAAGCGGGTCGGTTAGGAATTTCCTCGCGAGCATTTCTATTGCCTTGGGCATTGTCGCCGAGAACAGCAATGTCTGGTGCTCGTGTATAAGGCACGAAAGGATCAGCTCGACATCGTCGATGAAACCCATGTTGAGCATCTCGTCGGCTTCGTCGAGTACGAAAGTGCGAACCTCAGAAAGGCTTAAAGGCGTGTTATACAACAGGTCGATGAGTCTGCCGGGGGTTGCTACGAGGATGTCTACGCCGTGGTCGAGCTTGGCGAGTTGTGTCTGCATTGAGAACCCGCCATAGACAGCGAACGGTGCGACATCGCTTTTTTTGGCGATCTTCGATATTTCGCTTACGTACTGCAAAGCAAGCTCGCGCGTCGGAACCAGAACCAGCGACTGGACGGCTTTTAACGAAGTATCGACCATCTGTACCAGCGGGATGGCGCAGGCTGCGGTCTTGCCGGAACCTGTTTCAGCGCGGGCGATCAGGTCCCTGCCGGACAGGATGTGAGGAAATGTCTTTTCCTGAACGGGGGTAAGATCGATGTACTCCATGTCCTTAAGTGCTGCCAGTATCCCGGGCTTAAGGTCGAGTTCGGTAAATTTCATTTATATAACCTTTTATCGTAAAAAGCATTGCGCAAGCAACGCTGTAATCATAAGATGGCCGATTATAGGTGTTTTACCGCTTTAAGCAAATGAAATCCGGAACCTGTGTTTAATACTTCTTTATCAGATCTTTCCAGTTGCCTGATGTGCTCTCCTGGGGCGCGATCTTCGGCTTTTCTTTTTCTGCGGGCTCTTGGGTTTCCAGGGTAATTCCGAGTGTCTTTTGTATCAGGGTGAGCAGTATCTCAAACTCTATTGGCTTTATGAGGTATCCTGCTACGCCGGCGTCGATTGCCTGCTGTTTTGCCTGCTGTTTGTCCTGGCCGGTGATGATTATGATCGGTATCAGATTTGTTACGTTTAGCTTGCTGAGCCGCTCCATAACTACGAAACCGTCTCCGCCCGGCAGGCCAATATCGAGAAGTATGAGGTTTGGTCTTTCCTGCTGGGCGGTCGAGACTGCCTGGACGGCGTCTTCTGCGTAAGCAACCTGGAAGCCTTCGCCGCTAAGCTGCATGTTGAGAACCTTGACCAGTTCCATATTGTCTTCGACTATCAGTATCTTTATGTCTTTGCTCATTTCGTCTCCATAGCATGAGATCTTATCAATATCTTTAAATTGAAACCAACTATACCTTACTTTTTTCGACCAATATAACCCTCAGCTTAATGCAAAATGGTAAATATCAGCACCCTTTAGGTGGTTATGACGTCCGATATAAACCGCTAAATGTATAATCGCTTGCAAAACAAGCGAAAAACTATTAAGATTGATTTCATGGAAGAGTTTACAAATAAAATAATATGTGGTAATTGCACTAAAGTTCTAGAAGGAGTAGAGCCTTTTGCAGACCTTGTATTTGCCGATCCGCCGTTCAATATCGGATACAAATATGACAAGTACGATGACAATGTTAAAAGAGAAAAATATATAGCGTGGACTATGGACTGGATGAGTTCATGCTATAATATCTTGAAACCTAAAGGGTCGTTCTATATAGCTATTGGCGATGAATATGCTGCTGATGTCAAGAAAATATCCGAGGATTTGAACCTTGAAATGCGGAACTGGATCGTCTGGCACTACACCTTTGGGCAACAAATGAAAAATAAATTTGCACGGGCACACACACATATCTTCTATTTCGTCAAAGACAAAGAACATTTCACATTCAATCATGAAGCTACACGCGTCATCTCAGATAGACAAAAAATATATAAAGACAAAAGAGCAAATCCAGAAGGTAAAATGCCAGATGACGTGTGGGATGAATACCCACGGGTTTGCGGAACTTTTAAGGAACGTTCAGATTTCCATCCTTGTCAAATGCCGGAAAGCCTTCTCGCTCGTATCATAAGAGCAAGTTCTAATCCAGATGACCATATTTTAGACCCCTTTAGCGGTTCTGCTACAACTTGTATTGTTGCAGCAAAACTACAAAGAATTTACACAGGAATAGAATTATCAAAAGACTACGCAAAAGAGTCACGTAAAAGAATAAAAAACTGTAAGGACTTGAAGGTTGAAGGAGAAGGTTCGCCAGAATGGACGGAACAAATGAATGCTGAATTGAAGTGGCTCTATCACGAAAACAAAGTGCCCACTGACCAACTTTCCAAAGACAAGTACTTATCAACACTGTTTGCTCAAAAATTCCAGCATCGGATGAAAAATGCACAAGTTTGCTATCGACCGACAATAATAGTTGATCACTTAATAAAATTGCGTAAAGCTGGTAAGTTAGGTGCTCTTCGGGGAGAACCTGTTAGACGAAACGGAAAAAAATAATTGAAAGGTACTAACATGGCAGAATGGGATAACACCGCAATAGAAGAACTTAAGAATTTGTATATCGAGACAGACATCCCTAGTGATCCTCTGATAAAAGACAAAGCGGCTTTGATAAATTTCACTGAAAACTTAAACTCAAGATTGGCATCAAAACCCAATTATAGCGATGAAGATGTCGCTGGAATGTTGTTTAAACTTCGCAAAAAAGCAAATCTCCCAAAAATTAGAAGTTAAACTAACAAATTGCGGAACCAATCAATGAAACGGATAACGGATATATCCAGGTTTGCTACGGGTTTTGTGTTTAGCGCTGTGCTGCTGACTTTGATCCAGGTTCCGTGGGGGATCGGTTGGCTAGCGTGGGTTGCGCTGGTGCCGTTTATTCTGTCATGCAAGGCAGGGACTAAGACGTGGCGTTTGGTGTGGGTTCCATACGTTGTTAGCGCGGTTTACTGGCTTGGTAATCTTTACTGGATCGGGTATGTGACGGTGCCTGGGTATGTTCTGTTTTGTCTTTATCTTGGCTTGTACTGGCCCATACTCGCTGTTCTATTGCGATACTTCCGGCGGAAGTGGCCGCGGCTGCCGCTTTGTGTCGTCGTACCTTTTCTGCTGCTTGGTGCGGAGAGTTGGCAGGGAATCCTTATAACGGGTTTTAGCTGGCGGCTGCTCGCCCATAGCCAATATGACAATCTTCGGTTGATACAGATCGCCGATATTTTCGGGGCGGCGGGCGTATCGCTTATTATCGCTATGGTCAACGGCCTTGTCGCAGAGGCGATCATCGCATACCGCGGCGGCAAACTTAAAACGATCTCGAATCTTGCCAAAGGCGTCGCGGTTGCAGGGATACTTGCAGGGGTTGTTATGTACGGCGACTGGCGTCTTGGACAGAGCGATGAGTTTATTAGCGACGGTCCGCTCGTCGGGTCCATTCAACCAAACATCCCGTCGAACATAAAGGAACTGGCTGACGAGGGCAGGCCGATACTGGACGGATTGCTTCCGCTTAGCCAGGGGTGCTTCGATGCGGGTGCGAAGCTGGTTGGCTGGCCGGAAACGATCGTGCTTACGACGCTGAACAGCGATTTTGTAGAGCTATGCGACGAAGACAGCGAGCCGCAAGTGTTTAACAGGATCGTCTCTGAACACTGCAAGGATAACGGTTATGTGCTGCTTGGTGCGCATCGGACGGAGCTTGAGGCGGTCGGCGATGAATATGAAATAACGGATAGGTACAACAGCGCGTTTTTATATCGCCCCGACGGTGAGCAAGACGAAAAAGTGTACAATAAAATGCACCTTGTCCCGTTCGGCGAATTCATACCGGGGACGAACAACCCTCTTGTATATAAACTGCTGCTGAAGCTTAGCCCGTACGATTATCTCTACAACCTGACTAAGGGGACCGAGTACACCAGCTTCGAGGTCAAGGCCGATGGAAAGAAATATAACTTCGGTGTGCTGATATGCTACGAGGATACCGATGCAGAGGTTGCCCGTAAGATGACTGTCGATGAGAACGGTAATAAAAAAGCGGACTGGCTGGTTAATATCAGTAACGACGGCTGGTACGTGGGATATAAAAACGGTAAAGTTATCACCAGCGGTGAGCTTGGGCAGAGGACGGTTATAACGATCTTCCGCGCCGTTGAGAGCCGGGTCAGCATAATACGGAGCGTCAACACGGGTGTAAGCTGTTTGATCGATTCGACGGGGAGACTGCGGGATGGATTTATAAATGGGACGCTGCCGGAAAAAGCACTGGACCGCGAGGGTGTGGAAGGCTGGTTCGTCGATAGGGTGGGCATCGATTCGCGAGTGAGCTTTTTCAGTACGCACGGGAAACTGCTTGATCTTTGCGGTGCGATCGGCTTTTGTCTGGCGATAATCGCAGTATTGGCCGATAAGTTTATAGGCTTTGAATGTGGAGGTAAAACAATGGTGGTCAGGATTAAAACATTTTCGATAGTTGGGGTTTTATGTTTGCTGGCATTGAGCGTTGGCTGTTTGGAGCAAGGGCAAACGGCTTCCAAGAGCGGCTATATTATGCAGCCGGAAAGAAGCAACGTTGCAAAACTTCGCAGTAAGGCGATCAGTATCGTAAAGGACGGACTCGGTGATAATGACAATCTGCTGCGTACGCAGGCTATCGAGATCGTCTCGACGACACAGCAAACCGAGCTGATGCCGTATGTGACGGAGCTTCTGCGTTGGAACTCGGTTCCGGTCCGATTTTCAGCGGCTCTGGCAATCGGCGAAACTCGATATTCCAAGGGCGAATTCGCGGTCAAACGATTGTTGAAGGATCCGGACGAAAACGTACGCATAGCGTCTGCGTATGCACTAACTAAGCTTGGCAGGAGCGGGCTAAGCGATAATATCCGAAATTCACTGAAAAGCAGCAACCAAACGGTACGAGCCAACGCGGCACTTCTTATCGGAAAGCTTGGCGATAAGAACGATGTCGATCTGCTGTACTCATTGATCAAGAGCGGCAATTCTGCAAACAATGTAAAGCTTCAGGCTGTCGAATCGATCGCGATGCTTGGGGATAAGAACATATACCGGTCGAAACTGTGGCCATTGCTTATCAGCAAGTATGCCGACGATCGGATCCTGGGAATAAAGTCAATGGGTCATCTGCGAAGCAGAAGAGCAAAGGACGCGATCAGCACGATGCTTCAGGACGATGTTCCGGAAGTTCGTCTGGCAGCGGCTGGGGAGCTTGGCACATTCGGTGACAAAAGCGGTGCATACGAGGTGAATATGTATCTGAAAAAGAATACATCCGCTACCACTGATCAGGGTAAAATCTTTGCGGCGATGGCGATCGGGCAGATCAAAGATGCTACCCTTTCACGGTTTTTGCCCGGTCTTATCAAGGACAAATCCAAAAATATCCGTCTGACAGCCGCAATGAGCGTACTCCTTATAGCTAAATAACTCAAACCGACCGATGGTCAGTTTGGAAATGCAAAAATCAAAAATGAAACCGTCTTCGTCAGAACTATGACGCGTCAGGAATGAAAAATTGAGGAGTCCGCTTTGCGGGGCTATTTATTAAGCCCTTTCAGGGCAAAGGTTTGTTTGTGACGTTTTCCCAGGGTGTCGTCCTTCGGACTTACCCTGGGCTGATACATTTAACCCTTTCAGGGTTGCGAGTGGATTCCGAGCTTGCGGGCCCGGAATGACAATACAATAGCATAAAATGCGAATATACCGTTCCCTCAGGCGCGGCAAAAAGCCGTCAACACGACATAAGGCATTGCCAGGCATAGACTTAAGTCAGTTGGGGGCAAAAAAGAACAAAATCCGCTCGTAAGCGTATTTTATAAGGTGGTATAGGTTGGGGTCTGTCTGCATTTTTTCAATATAATGCAGCTTGTATGCCGATAATTTAGAGAAGAGTTTTGGGCGCAAGCTTTTGTGGGATAATATTTTAGTATCTTAGAATTGTCTTGACCTGTTATAGTGGTTCTTGTAAAATTCATGGGAATTTATCGCCAGTTCCGTCAGTGCAGAATTTTAAGCGTTTTTTTGTGCTTATTTGCCTCTTTTTCTGGCTGTGTCTGATCCAATTTTAGTATAGTAAAGGAGTTAATCTTGAGTACCCTTACTAAGGTTCTGATAGTACTGTTAACACTGTTTTCACTGTTCGCATGTGGGGCCGTTCTTATACACGTCGGCAGCGCCAATAACTACAAAGCAGTTGCCGATGAAAAAGGGGCAATCGTTGAATCTTTAAAAGCCGAGCTTTCCAAAAAGACGCGTCAGTACAACGAGTCGGCCTCTCTTAAAAAAGAGCTTGAAAAGAAGCTCAACGGGCGCATCAGCCGGCTTGAAGACGAAAAGAACAAACTGTCGGTTGACCTTAGAAAGTCGGAGCGAAAGAGCCTCACATATCAGGGGCGAGCAGACAGTTGGGCCGGTGTGCTGGCAAGCTTCGAACAGACGATCGGAAATCTGGAACAATCGTTAAATCTGACACAGGACCAGCTTGATAAGACACGTTCGGTAAGCATACAGGAGCGCAAGGAACTTAATGAGATCACTGCAAGCCTCTATGAAAAGGTGGTTCAACTGGACTCCCTTAAAGCATCGAAAAGACGTTTGCTTGAGCAAAAGACATCTCTGGAAGAACAGATGACTCAAATCGCCGGTTCCGGCAGGATCGCAACGCCCGAGCCAGTAACCCCGGACTTCGATCCTGTGCGCTCGTCGTCTATGCCTGGCGAACTGGATATAAAGGGCCTGATCACTGAAGTTGGAAAAACTCTTACGGTTATCTCCGTAGGTTCTGCTGACGGTGTTCGCAAAGGCATGGTATTCCATGTTACCAGAGGCGACGATTTCATCTGCGATATTGTTATTACTGAAGTCGATACTGATCAGTCTGCCGGCGTTCTCGATCTTGTCCAGCAGCAGCCGCGAACAAGAGACGTCGTCAGTACGAGGCTATAAATTATGAGTCCAGCGAAAAAAGCAGTACCAAATAATATTTATACCGCTATGTTGGCTATGGCCACAATTGTTATGCTTGCAACTGCGGTCTTTGTCGCTTATAAGTGTTTCACAGATTACGATACGGTTTTTAAAGTCATGGATGCGGCTATATAGCCGTAAAAGACCTTCTGTTTTCGGAATTACCGAAAAGGCTTTAAAAAAGAGCATCCACTATCAAAGTTGAAGGGAGTCACAAGTGATACTGGACACCATACTAGGTTGGTTCAGCATGGACATGGGTATCGACCTTGGTACATGCAACACCCTTGTTTGCGTCAGGAACGAAGGTATCGTCCTGAACGAACCCTCCGTAGTTGCCGTTCGTCGCGGAACAAATATCGTCTTAAACAATGGAGAAGCCGTAGGTCTTGTCGCTCGCGAAATGCTTGGCAAAACCCCCGGTTCCATCAGCGCAATTCGACCATTAAAAGACGGCGTTATCAGTGACTTCGAGATCACCGAGGCGATGCTTGGATACTTCATTCGCAAAGTACACGGGCGTGGCGGACTTGTTCGCCCTCGTGTTGTCATCGCGGTCCCCAGCGGAATAACGGCAGTCGAAAGACGTGCGGTTATTGACAGTGCCGAACGGGCCGGGGCACGAAAGGTATTTTTGGTTGACGAACCTATGGCAGCGGGTATCGGTGCGGGACTTCCTATCACGGAGCCAACGGCTTCGATGATCATAGACGTTGGCGGCGGAACAACCGAAGTAGCGATCATGAGCCTTGCGGACATCAGCACATGCGAATCGATACGCGTCGGCGGCGATAACTTCGACGAAGCGCTTATCAATCATCTAAAGCGAACCTACAACCTGCTTATAGGCGAACCACGAGCCGAGCAGGTTAAGATACAGATCGGCTCTGCGGCAGCTTTGGATCAGGAATTGACGATGGAGATCGCCGGTAGAGACACGATATCCGGACTTCCGAGAAAGATAGTTATCACCAGCGAAGAGATCCGCGAAGCTTTGCGTGAACCGATCGCCGGTATTATCGAAACCGTAATGCGAACGCTGGAAAAAGCCGAGCCTGAACTGGCAGCGGATCTGATCGAGAACGGTATGCATCTTTGCGGCGGCGGCTCGCTGCTTCGAGGAATGGACACGATCCTGTCAAACGCTACTGGACTAAAGGTTATTCATGTCGAGGACCCTCTGTCATGCGTTGCACGCGGAACCAGCGTATATCTTGAAAACCTCGAGGTATGGAAAGACACCCTTGATCAGACAGGATATTCGTGGGATTAGTATTTTGGATTCGGGCAATAGGTCTATAACAGGTTCTATCGCCCCGCCTGTGAAAAGACGATTATGGTATGGCACGCAAAAAGAAACCTCTATCTAAAAGTACGATCTTTACGACGCTTATAATAGCCGCGGTCGTTCTGCTTTTACTGCCCCAGAATATCACCAAAAGTCTTAATTTTCTTTTCGAAGGTATCTTCAACCCCTTCTTAAGTATCGGAAGGCCCGGCCCGGAAGAGGTTTTTCGGATGCCCTCGTCCGAAGAAGACATCGTCTCGCGAAATGAGCATGACAAGCTTTGGATCGCGTACAACAACCTCCGCTCTGACTTTAGAAAGCTTCATGACAAATATGAAAAACTCGCAAAGATCAGAAGCGGACTTCCTAAATCTGGCGAGGCAATCGTCCTTGCAGAAGTTATAAACTCTTCGATAAGCGGAAAACGACAGGAACTTGTTATCAACAAGGGGCAGATCGACGGGATCAGCGAAGGGCAATACGTACTGTTCAGCGATGGGCAGCGTAACATCATAGGTACCGTCAGCGAAATATCGGAAGCTAAATCGCGTGTAAGACTGATAACCGACGCAAAGCACAATATAAAAGTGCTGATCTGGAGCGAGAAGATGCAAAAATATCTCCAGGCGCAAATGATCGGCAACGGTAAAGACGGCGCCAAAATACCGCTGGTCAGGAGGGATTATCAGATAAGTGAAGGTGATACGGTATACGCAACGGCTGAGAAAGGATTTCTGGCAACGCCCCGCGTCATCGGAGAGATATCGGAAGTCAAACGTGATATTAACAGCCCGCTGTTGTGGGATATTACCGTTGTCCCCGTTCAGTCCGGGGGCGGGGCGCAAGAAGTAGCGATAATTGTCGAAAAGAAGTTTAGGCGGATATACGAAAAATGAGATGGGTTAGATTTGCAATTTTGGTTCTTGTAGTAACGCTGCTAAACGCAGGCAACGCGCTTAATATAATCTCCGTTGGCAGTACTAATATCCGCCCTGATCTGCTGCTGGTACTACTGCTGTTTATCGGTGTAAGCTGCGAAGTCAACGAAGCGATCTTCGCATCTTTTATCATAGGTTTCGCATCCGATATTTCCGGTGCAACGATGGGTCCGTACATGCTAAGTTTCGGCGTCTTTGGAACCGTCATCTCTCAAATGCGCAGAGTCGTGATAATGAAACACATGACCCATCAGGCCGTCGCTACGTTGATACTGGGCCTGATCACGGTCGGTCTGGCGGAGTTTCTGGCTGCGTTAAAGCTCGGTTCCGGAACATCCAACGTCTTGTCTGTAGTGGTCGGAACTTCCGTTTATTCGGCACTTGCCGGCCCGTTCGTCTGGATGGTATTTGCGGCGATGGGAGCATGGATCGGAATCTCCGGCAAACCCTACGGAAGACCACCGGGACGATAATTTTTAATAGGAACCAAAACCGGTAATGTACAAACAACGCTTAAACATTTTCATTCTGTTATGTGTTCTGTGCGTTGGTGTTTGCGGCATGCGGCTTGGCTATCTGCAAATCTTCAAGAGCCAATACTATCGCAAGCAGATCGAGAGAAACAGCCTAAACGCTCCAAAGCAACTGCCGACGGTTCGGGGCACGATCCTCGATCGCCACAGAAAAGACATCGCTATCGACAAGCCTGCGTTCTATCTGGAAATGAAATATAAACTAACACGGCTGTTGGATGACAGGTACTGGCGTGAGCGAATTCTTGAAAAGGTCGATACAAACGAAGGTATGTCGCTGGAACAGGCAGAGCTTGATCTTCGCGAGGAACTCAGCAAAGAGTATTTGAATCTTCTCGAAATAATCGACAAGTCGGCAGAGATCAAGGGCGTTTCTGCTTCCGGGATTGACGAAAAAATCCGGCAAGCTAACGATAGTATCTGGCGGATGAGAGAATTTTTTGCATGGTGGCGAAAGTATCCGGAATCTGATATTCGAAAAAAATATAAAGCAATGGGCCGGGCAGTGACTTTCAGTGCTGCCATCGAAGACTTGAAAAAACAGATCCCCGATGAGGACCAACGAATCCGCCTGATAGGAACCGTCGATCTTGGGGTGATGCATCGGGCGCTGCCTTTGGTAGAGCTTGAAAACGATAAGGAACTTTTGGAAGCACAACTGGCGTTTGTGGAGATTGACGGCGTGGAGATATCGCCCGAGGGAAAACGAACCTACCCTTACGACTCGGCGGGGTGCCAACTGATAGGATGGGTCGCGACGGCACAGGAAAGCGAAAAAGAGCTTTTTGCCGATGACGATTATTCGCGATACCTTACCAATGATATCGCCGGCAAAGACGGCGTCGAACGGGTTTGCGAAGTGATCCTTCGCGGCAGACGCGGAGAGGTGATCTATGATAGAGACGGCAACATGGTCGAACAGTTCGCACGCGAATCGCAGTTTGGCCAGGATGTTGAGCTGTCGCTTGATATAGAACTGCAAGCGAAGATCGAGAGGTTCTTAAGCAACACTTCCTTGCCGCCAAAAGGTAACGGTGCGACCGGTGCGGTCGTTATCGAAGTTGCGACCGGCGATATACTCGCGCTTGTTTCTACGCCGGTCTATAACCTCAACACAGTACGCAGCAAATATAAAGAAATAAGCGAGGCAGAGGGAAACCCGTTCGGCAATAAGGCATTGTACGAGCTGTATCCTGCGGGCTCTACGATAAAACCTGTCATCCTGATAGCCGGCCTTGAAGAGGGAAAGATCACGTCCGATGAAGTGATAAGCTGCCCATGCCAAAGTGCCCCGAGAGGATGGCCAAACTGTATAACCAGAAAATATTATAAGTGCCACGACTCCCAATGGCAAAACACCGCACGAAATGCGATCAGGGGAAGCTGCAATGTTTTCTTTTCAAGACTTGCCGACAGGATCGATTCTAAAACGCTGCAGGAATGGCTCTTCAACTTCGGATACGGAAGAAAAATCCTACCCGGGCCGGACATAAGAGGCCGAGTGATCTTTAACCGGGAAAAAGGCATCGATAGAAACCTGCGACAGTCCGGCGGGCAAATATCCACCAAAATCCCTAAGCAAGCCGCCAAAGAACTTTCCGATCTGCTAATACTGAATCCCTCTGAGAAAAGGATGTTCGGCATCGGACAGGGAGGGATGCGGGTAACCGTATTACAAGTCGCAAACGCAATGGCGACTATCGCAAGAGGCGGTATATTCAAGAACCCCAGATTGTTTCTTAGCGACAGCGATGTTAACAATGAAAAACAGCAGAACTTAGATGTATCCGAGCACACGCTAAGCGTAGTACGCGATGGGATGAAGGCGGTAACGAGCGAAACGGACGGCTCGGCTTATACCGTTTTTGGAAGCAGCGTACTTAACAGCCGGGGCGTAACCGTTTATGGCAAGACCGGTTCGACACAGGACCCCTACCACGCATGGTTCGCCGGTTTCACCAAAGACACCGCCGGCAGAGCAATAGCTGTTGCCATCGTCGTAGAAGAAGGCCAAAGCGGATCGAGGGATGCTGCACCGCTGGCTGAAAAGATACTAACGCTTTGCAACGAAAGCGGGTATATCGGAACGATGCCGTAGCCTATCGATTCGTCAGGTATGTTAGCGACTTATCCAGTATTTCCTTAACGACAGGCGCCGCCACCTTTCCGCCGGTGTATCCTTTCCCAAGGCTCCTGTCCGGCTTTCGGATTGAAACCAGCACCACAAGCTTCGGATTCTCGGCTGGTGCCCCGCCTGCGAACGAGGCGATATAGTTCTTTTCGTCGTAGCCTTTTGTCGTTGAGCCTGCGATGTTGGCGGTTCCTGTTTTTCCGAATACCTGGTAATCTTTTAAGGCAGCCGGTTTTCCGGTGCCATCGTTTACGACGCTTACAAGTGCCTCGGTGACGATCCAGTCGGCAACTTTAGGATCGATGATATAACCCGCTGACGGATCGGAGCGTTTGACCATCGTAACCTTTCCGCGGTTATCGACTATCGCTTTTAGT
>SDBV01006026.1_pt1 | contig 16935 bp, 18 predicted proteins | sample 2277081 | NCBI WGS metagenome assembly SDBV01 (sample SAMN10402039, study PRJNA504765) | marine sediment metagenome | isolation source: marine sediment core GS10_PC15, 223 cmbsf | place: Arctic Ocean: Southern Knipovich Ridge | collected 2010 | reverse complement strand
CCTATCCTTTAATTGCCATGCTAATTTGACCAGGATATTACAGATATTTTCACTGATTAAATTGAAGTCCTTATCAATCTGTGTTATATCGACTTTAAAGAAGAATAAGTGTTCCCAAAGTGAAGGTAGACCATCTTCCATATTGTCCAAGTAATTTTTCATCTTCCAATGGTTATTTAACTCACTTATTCTGTCATAAGGATAATTTTTTATATAATCACATCTAGGAAATGATAGATTATACCAGAGGAACTTGTCATCCCTTTTTTCTAATGCAAAAATAAAACTAAAAAGCGACTCGATAATTTGGAATTTCATAAAATGCAGATCTAATTTATATATACTCAGACATTTCTTTTCATAATCTAAGATCGTGTCTAGACCATTTATTTCACTTAAGCGTTCTTTTTGAGTTTCAAAGTTATCTATTTCATACTTTAGAAGTTTGTATTTTACTTCCCAGTAATCTATGAAATAAGATTTATAGAATCTTAACAACTCATCTGGTCTATTTGAGTTATTTTCTACTGTTCTCTCGCTCATTATGATAACCTTTATTATATTTTCTTGGTATTGTATAGTTAATTATTGTAGAATTTTGTCGGAAGCACTTGATTTCTCGCCCTTCCATAATAATTCTTAAATAATAAAAAACATTGAAGACATTTATCTTTTACGGCATTTCCTTGATTATAGTGGGAGTTAAGTAGGATGTATATTACTCTAATAAAAAATTTGAAAGTGAATGTTTTTTGTTTAAATATGAGGGGATTATCAACTAAAGGAAGAATTAAATAATCGCTAAAGACCAAGGCTTAGGTGCCGATTTTAAGGAAGACTGTTATAATCTGAATGAAGTCCTCTTTATAGCATCACTAATCTGTAAGAAAGATGCTAATTGGCCAATGACCATTATGAAGAATTGCGAATTAGCTATTGGGTTAGATGATAAGGAGCTCATCCTCTTCCCAGGCACAGAAATTAAAATTATTAAAATTGAGAATAATTATTTTTTAAGAGGATTTAAGAAGTAAGTGAAGTTTCGGATGTGAATTAATATATGGTTGTTATAAAAGGGTACCTGGAATTTATAAAAAGCAAAGTTAGGGAAATGATGCGAAAAATACAACTCGCAGAGAACTTCTTACAAATGTAATTTCTATAAAAAATCCCAAAATAAAGGAAAAAGGAGAGATTACAAATGGAAGTAAATAAAAAAGGACAGCAAGTTGGTAAAATAAAAGAAAAGCGAAAGCAAGAAGATATGATAGATATCCCGGATTAAAGTCAATTTTGTGAGTACAAATCTAAAGATGGGGATCCTAAGAGTGATTGGAATTAATCATTCACCGTTTACCTAAAGCAGAATATTTTAAATATCTCTTCGATTCTTCAGAAAGGCCACCTAAATTTTTTGGAGGAACCCCACTTTCCTTTAAAAGACTTGACCTTTGAACTAATATCTCGCACATTAATTTATCGTCATTATGAAATAACAAAAGACCTATATCTGCTAATATGAAATAATCATTAAAACTATCATTATTCGCCACTTCATAGAAACATTTCAAACTTTCTTGTCTATTCTCTCTATATAACAACTTCCCATAATAATACTGACCATATGGATTATCTCTATCTAAATTATACGCTTTAATTAAAATTTCTTTATATTCTTCATACCTGCGTTTCATATGGCAAATGTGAGCGAGACGAATTAATTCTTCTATTTCTCTATCTTTAGGAAACATTTTGAATCTTTCCCATGCGTTCTCAAACTCTTCGATGAGATCTTCAAGTTTATCATATATATCTCTGTGATTTTCCGCAATCGTGTGAATAAAAAAATCTTCAAAGACAAGATATTTGGGATCTTTATGGATGTATGGTAAAAAGTATTCCGTAGAATTGAAATATTCTCTGTATAAAAATTTTTTTTCTGATAATAAGCAGTAAAGTATTTTCCCTATCGAATATAAATCCTCCTTAAAGGAGGGTTCATCTTGCCTGCCTAATTCAGTTTGGGGTGATCGCCAGTTTCTTGAACCAACAATTTCACTCGTGCTTGTTTTCCTTTCTTGCTCTTCTCCAAAATATGAAATTCCAAAGTCTGTAATTTTAACCACATTATCTTTAATTAAGATATTTGCTGGTTTTAAATCCCTATGAATGATTTTTGGATTATGAATATGTGAAGCTTTGATTCCTTCAATTATTTGACGGAAAATGTCAACTTTTTTTTCTAATGGTAATCCCCTATAACAATCTTCAAGAGAAGAATCTGCTTTTTCCATAACAATGAAGTAGCGATCTTTATCCCTAAATCGCCAAAAACCTGATTCCATATATCCTATAATGTTTATGTGATTTAACGATTGTAATGCTCTGACTTCGTCATTACATCTACGCATTTTTTTCTCCTTTTCGGTTATCCTCATTTTATCTAAGAAGAACACCTTAATAGCGTATTCTCCCTGATATTCTTCATTTCTAGCAGTAAAAACTGCACCTTGACCACCAGCACTGATATAATCTTTTAATGAGAAATGCCAATCATTGATACCTGAGAATTTAATTTTTGTTCACCGAAATATTATTAATTATATTTCATAATAAATGACTTAGTCATGAGGGTGCCTTATTGCCATAAACCTTCTTCTCGTCTCTCGTGACTTTTCTGTATTTTTTTTCATACTGTTCTTGCCCACATATCGATACCTCATCGATTTAGCAATCGGTACTGCACTGTCAAATTCATTTGACTACCGAGTCGTTCCAATCAAACCAATTCCCGCAAACATCGTGCTAAATCATTTTTATCTCATTAATTAATTAGTGTTAAAGTTTTTAAATTTGAACTCATAAGGAGAAAAGAGCAAAACTGATTTAATTTTTTGAAATTCCATTTACTTATTTTTAAATTTAATATATAGCTATTCTTCACTTCAGATTCAAATGAGTCCGATGATAAGTTAATGAGTTCTATATTCGTGAATTCTCTATTCGTATATTATTTCCTCTATAATTAAATCAGAAACAACCGCTTCTAAAATATTAACATCTAATCCAGTGATTATCCCTAATGTAAAAATAGTTGTTCCTTTATCTTCTGCTTCATAAGACCTTACAAGATATCCAAGTAGATTAAAAATAATGAATTTAATTTCTTCAAACAATTTATTCTTGCATTGATATCTTAATTTTTCAATCTTAATTTTAAACCTTTTAAGAAATCTCATGTTAAAAAACACCTCTAATTTTGCGTTTAAACAGTAAATGTGATAGATCTATTTAAACAAAAAATGTAGTTTCAGAGTAATTTAAAAATAAAATTTGAGACTTTTACAAATTCTATCTCTTGATGTTTTATTGTAGGTTTGCTATCATCTTTATTTTGTTAAGCATTGGATGAAAATGTTATACTTTTTTTCTCAGTTCTTATGGAGGATTAGTCAATCACATCTGCTTGAATTAGATTATAAATTTTTTTGCAATTCATTCAAATATTGATATCTTCTCTGAATTCTAACGTAATATTAAATTCTCTACTAACAAATTTTGCTATCTGGTTGAAGAATTTTCTTAACGTATATTTAATAGTATCAGCATCACTATCTTTATTGAGAAGGAATCCAAAATTACCATTACGTTCATCGTCCAAACTTAGGTGAGCGCTGTTAGGGATTATTTTAAATAATTTATCTATAATGTAAATCTCAAAATCATCTAAATCCTTTCCCGGGGAGGATATTCCTTTTGCTTCGATTCCAAAATATTTCTGCATCTCAAATGAGTTGTGAATGGTTCGAGCAAATACAAGGGAGGAACTAGCTTTAGATTTATATAACCGAATAAAAAGGTGAGTTAATTCATCGAATAACTGTCGTATAGTTGACTTTTCTGATAACACTTCTTCCTCATACTTTCTAATATCGATTTGAATTCCATCTCCCGCTTTTAAATTCAAAGCATTAACTAATCGATGTTTAAGGTTAATCCTTAAAGAGTACCCAACCTTACGTAAAGAACGTGTTATTGTTATTGAAGGATACCCTTGATATTCTTTAAAAATCTCAATTTCAATTAAATCTCCATAATTAAGGTCAAGAGCCTCTAATTTTCTTTTTGGAATTGTAAATCCCAAGGAGCTCGCCATATTGGACAAAAAAATAAATTCTTTAATTTGTGTCACCGATGAATGTTTTTAATTATTCTTTTTTATAATTTATTAATTAATTTGAAAAAAAGAAGTGATTATATTTAAGTATTGTGATTTTCATTATAAAAAGTTAAGAAAAGTTATATAATCTTATATTCAGATCTGATTTTATTTAATTTGATTATATAATTTAACTAAACTAAGGGATCATCCTGAACCCTTCTCTCTCTAAAAATGGAAGTGTCCTCCAATGACGGTTAAGGTAACACAAGTTAAAAAAGCAAATTGAGATTTAAAGTATATTAGAATAGGATATCTAACTTTTAATTATTTAGAAAATTAAAATTAATTAATTATCTAAAAAGATTCTCTGAAAGCATTTATAAATAAGTGGGATTTATTAATTCAGATAAGTTTTATTGTAGAACTATATGTCAAATTCATGAAAAAACACTTTTCTTCTAAGTCAAAATATTCTGTTTAATCTTTTTATTTTTAGGCATGTCTATTTCTCTCTCTATAGAGGAGTACAACATAAAAACATCACTAAAAACCTAAATTGAATCAGATTTTTTTATCGGAGTATAAATTGTTTTTTATTGAAAAAGGGATAATCAAGTTATATTTAATAATAAGTCAAATTCTTAATTGAAATATTACATTCTCCCATTATAGAGGGGATGAGCCCATCATTTCGAAAAGAATTGACTTTATTTATTATTAAACTCAATTAACAGAAAATTCAAATTTTAATAGAAAAAAGAATGTGAATTTCTTGAAAGATTTATTCCATGAACTCTCTAATATTCTTCCTTTAATGAAAGGGAAGTATTAAGTCTATAAAAACATAATATTAATGTTAAAACTCTCTTATAAAAACAGTTTAGTGACTTTGTCCTTTTTTTAAAATTCTCGATACCAGAAATTAAACCCACTTATTTAGTTTTTTTTATTTAGTTTATTTAATTCATCAATTCTACTTTTAATCACCTCTCCTTCTATAAGGTTTCAAATGTCATTAAAATGGATGCGAAGTACATTTGAATAGAATATGTGTTCTCAAAATTGAGATAAAAATTTAGTAGTATTTATATTTTAAATCAAAAAAAAGGTGCTCAAATGGTAACTGAAAAAAATCACCTCATGGAGCTTGATAAATGTCCTGAATGTGGAGAGAATATCATTCTTAACAGTTTTGAAAAAATCTGTAAAGGTTGTGGATTAGTAGTTAACAGAATCTTCAAAGAGTCTTCCTTTGTGCTTCACGATATAAAAGACAAAAATAAATTAAGCAAACAATATGTTGCTCCGGGGGAAAGAACAGATTTTGTTGGAGGTTTAGGTTCTTTCCTCGACTACGAGAATTCTAAATATCTAAAAGATAAAAGTGGAAACCTTTTGCCTCCAAATGAGCAAAAATTATTTAGAAGATTAAAAAAAAATTATGCTCAATTTCTAAGAATTAAAAATCATGAAACGGAATATAGAGTTTTTAACATCTTGAATAAGATTTCACTATATCTAAACCTCAATAAAAACATTCGGAACAATTCCGCTTACTATTATAAAAAAATACTTAAAAATGAAGAGAAAGTAATCAATAATATCTCTTTAATCGCATTTTGTATTTTTTTTGCGGTTAGGAAAGAATATCACAATGCTCCAATCACCATTAATGAAATATCTAAAGCTTTTCAAAATTTCGGACACCGTGTAAATCCAAGATTAATTTTAAGGGATGGAATAAGGTATAAACATCACCTAAATAACGATTCAACACCCCACAAAAGCGAAGATTATCTCATTAGGTTAATAGATACCGTTATAAAGCATAAAGAGCTAAAAGAGAGATTGATAAAAAAAGGAGTATTATGGGCTATAAGCGAATTCCAAAATAAGTTAACAATGAAATGTCGTGAAATTTTAAAAGAATTATCCTCATGGAAAAGAGGGGGGAGAAATCCTTTTATTTTAACAGGGGCGATTATTTATCTTGCAGATAAGCTATTGGCTAAAGAATATTCTCAGAAAGCGATAATAACTCAAAACATTTTTTCTAGGGCTACTAAAATTGCTGAATATTCTATTCGAGACCACTATGTAAACGTATTAAAACCAATTTTTAATAATACTTAAAACCTGATAGTTAGTAAGACAACATTTGAATGACATAGAAACAACTTTTTAGTCGCGCAAACGACTTTTTTTTCCCACTCTTCTTTAAATGGCATTCAAACAATATTAGATGAAGAATTTATTATAATGGTTTTTGAACTTTTCTTTGCATCTTTTTGAATCTTTTTTTGCAACTCTCTATTAAAAAAGGGATTTATATATTTAGAGTTAAGAATTGAGCATATCTAATCTAATTAAGGATATCTTCTGCTAGAATTTTTAGAAAATTATTAAATTCTTTTAAAAAAGTGTTAAATTTGTTTTCCTCAAAATCCTTTAATAATAACCTTTTCTCTTCCCCCCAAGAAAATAAATCACCTGATTTAATGAAATCTAACTTTTCAATTAGATTTTTTTTAAATCTTTCAGAGTTTAATGTAAATAAAGTTTTTTCAATAATCTGAGCTTTAAAATCTTGAATATGTAGATTAAATTTCTTTAGAATAAAATAGACATCAATAAAATCTCTACCTTTTAGAACTTTTCTCGTTAGAATAGCTCTAACTTTCTCACATAAAATTTCATTTATGTTATAAATAGGTATTGTAATTTCTTTTGAATATCTATTATATTCTTCAGTAAATAGGAACTTTAATTCTTCATTTTCCACAATTAAACTTTTTAATTTCCCAATATCAGGTTGAAATTTTAAGCACTCAACTAAACCAATTTCAATTTTTAATACTCTTTCAATATTTAAAATTTCAGATTTGTAATATATTTTTAAATTAACCATAAAGTCCCCGCTAAAATGATAATATCTCCCATTAGTTTTATCATTCATAAAATCCAGATTTAATGTATTACATATATCCTTGATTATTTTCCCAATTTTATTGATAATATCAGATTTAGATTCCCTTTTTTCCCTATTGGATTTTCTCTTAAATATCTCTTGATTTCTCCAAGTAAGGTCTATATCCTCAGAGAATCTATAATAATTAAGATAATTCTTTATCAGACAAGTCCCTCCCTTCAATAGAAAATTATCACAAAAATACTTGTTCTGAGAAAGTAATGAAAATATGTTATGAAGTATTAAATCTACTTCAATCAATTCCCTATATTCATATTTTAGTAATTTACTTAATTCTTCAATAAAATCTTTCAAAAGATTTCCTCAACAATTTCTTTTACGGAATTAGGATATTTTTCTGCATAAATTCTAATTTTTTCCTCTGACATATCGTCTATAAATTCTGTTGCGTCAATTAAAATCTTTTTTCTTGGAATATTATTATATATCCAAATATAAATAAAGTCTAAAATTGTTTTTTCTAAATCAGAATATCTGAAACCATTCTCAATTATTCCAAAATTCAATAGATCAGGTTTAAGTTTTATAAACTTAAATTTACGATTCTCAATATTAATGAGCTTGCTTCTATACATATTTTCACTGATAACATAATCTATTGTAAAATATTCATGAGTTACATTATTTAGTTTTAAAGCTGTATAAAGGCTAAAATACCAATTTTTTATTTTTTTAAGTTCAAGACCTTTTTTAACGAGTTCTAAGTATGAATATTTTCTCTTACCAAATTTTAATTCTTCTAAGCTTTTAACATAAAAAATCCCCCTAAAAATTCTTGAGAGATAACCTCTTGAAATAAAATAACTTATTACATTTTCATATTTTAAATTGAGGAAATTACAATATTCCTTAATTTCATCAGAGGTGACTAATTCCTTACCATTAATGTAAAATTTCTTCAATAATACTGTTGACTTCATTTATGTCACAATCTTATATTTTTTCTTATATTGTGACATAAATACTTATTTTAATATTTAAATATATCTATTATTCCTAAGAAGATCAATAACATATCTAAATCCAGGTTGTTCTATTAGATATTCATCATTTTTCATCCTATTATTAAATTCATAATAGGTGTTAGGAAAATAATGTCAACATAGTTTAAAAAGGAAGACTTGATAACATCCTTGAATTGTTTAAAGTATTTTAATAAATTCCTATCATCTTTTAGAGTTTCCCTAAGAAAATCCAGATTCTTTAGTCTAGAGAATTTAGAGCAATTAAACGGATGACTTGAAATAAATAAAAATCGAGCTTTCCAACTTTTTGAATATAATCTATTTTTCACCCAAACACTGAAGCAATCTTTTAAGAAATGTTTATAATATTGATTCAACTTTCCTTGGTATGAATAATCCTTTATTTCGATGAAGACATTCAGGTTTTCATCATTAAGGCTTTTATAAGCTCCTTTTAAATCAAATATTTTTTTATTACCATTTATTTTAATCACAGATGTTTGATCACTATTCGCTTCATATACTATAAAAGGAATATTAAACCGATTTGTTTTTTCCAACTTTTCTTTAACATAATATACAAATTTTCGACCAATCTCGTGAAGTAATTCTCCCATTCCTTTCACATTTTCTAATAATTCTTTTATTTTAGGATAAAATATTAATTTCCTATGTTGAATTTAAATCATAATGAATATTTAAAAAGTCAGAGAGGATCTCGCCAAGAATTTGGCTTTATTTTGTAGATTGGGGTTTTTTCACGAAAACAAACATATATCAGAATAATTCTAGAATATTATCTCCATATTATCGCCTTTTTCTTCAATTAAGAAATTACTATTTTTTATTTATATAATTTTGTTTTTGATGTTAATTTGTTTAAAAAATTAACAAATACAAAGATAAAAGATATAAAAATTTTAAAAAAATGCAACGCTTTCATATTAAAATTTATTTAAAAATCAGGAATTTTGAATTCCAAATCATTTACAAACAATTAAATTAGGATTGTTTGATATGGTAGAGAATAATGTAGAGACTAATGATAATCTCAAAGCTAAAATTAGGTTAAAAGATATACTCTGTGTTTATGAGAAGTATTCACCAAGCCCTCTAACGGTTAAAAAGATTGCAGAGGAATTAAACACTGAACCTAAGAATGTTCATGCACATTTTTCTAATTCTAAAAAGAAAAAAATAACTTTTTTAATTGTAGGTGAAATTGGACGAGAGAATCTATATGGAATCAGTACATCAAGTTATCATGAACTAATGCATGAGAATTATATGTTAAACAAACAAATGGAAAAAACCTTAGAAGAAAATAGAAAATACAAGAATTTTTTGAATTTAATTTGTAGGTTTTTTAGTAAATTAATTCAAGAAAATCTAATAAGCGATTCAAACAGGGAGAGAATCGTTTCTTTGCTCTTGGAATGAGAGAAATTAGTTTATGAAAGCATCTTCTTTTAATGAAATTATAGAATTATACTTTCTGTATTGTTTAATTAAAAATTTAAAGAGAATATTTCTGTGAAAAAAAACCAATTGAATCCTACATATTAAGCATTTACAGGATTTTATATTTTTCTTAATTCTTCCATCTTCTTTCTTATAATATCCCGGATAAATTCATCACCTTCAATGTAACCTAAATCTGGATTGCTGTACCTTTTCTTAAAAGATGAAAATTTTTCGGAAAAGATGATATTTACTATGAATTTAATCATTAATGTTAAATTATGAGATGTTATATTAATTTTAATGCTCTTTACTTTTCTTAAATTTATAATTCTTGATTATTATTATGTTAAATGTAGAAGAATAGGAATTTGAGAAATATGGATGAAAATTTGAATAAAACTGATTTATATAATCAATCCAGAATTGAGAAGTTAGAAAGAGAATATGAGGATGCTCTAAGAAAAGAAATGAACATTTTAGATGAAACTAATTTCTGGAGTCTTGAATCCTCTGAGCAATGGCAATATATTCAATATTTAGAAGGTAAGATAAAATCTTTTAGTAAAAACATAATTCAAGAAGCAAAAAAACAATCATTACAAGGTTATACTCTTCAAAACTTTAAAATTCCTGAGTTTCTAGAGGAAAACGAGTTCTGGGAGCTTGAACGAGAAAGTCAGTGGTTTTATGTTAATAATTCATTAGCAGAAAAGTATTGGGATTTAAGAATTGAGTTAAGAAATATATCAATAAGGCCAGGTTTAAAGAAAATAATGGAAATTACCACAGAAATAATGGATTGTTGTCCTGAATTCAGAAAGAGTATTGATGAAGATCAAAAATTCTATAATAAACTCATTAAGAATGGTTATAAAATAGAATTCCGTAAGATGTTTTAGATAAGTGTATGACAAAATCTTCAAGAAGAAAGGATAAGATAGCTGGTCGTCCTAAATGAACTGATACGGATAAGAAATGTGAAGAATGTGGCGGTAATATGGTCAAAATAAGAAGAAATTATTATATCTGCTCGATTTGTGGATTAGAACAGCAATTAAAATATTAACTCCTGTTAGTCTTTATATCCAATTTCTCTTATTTTATGATTTAGATTCTTTCAAAAAGATCAATTAATTCTCCCATATATGGAGTATCTGGTGTATATGTATATTGGAAATAACAATAACAATCTAATTCAATACATAAATCACCATAATCATCTATATTATAATCAATATCATCAATACATGGTATTTTCTTTGTTTTTTCTACATTTTCAAAACATTTTTCTGCACATTTAGGGCATTTATTACATTCTAATGGATATGTTGATATATTTACTTGCCCTTTCCATGTATGTGCAGGATCTGTACCACCACTTATCGCAATACCTAAAAATTCTTTACTACAATCAGGACAAGTTTTAATCTTTTTCTCTAATATTTCTAAGGTTTCTTTTTTCATTTATTTCGCCTCATAATCTTCTATTTTATTCTTAGCATTATTTTCTAATATTTCTTTAATTTATGTAATTTAATATTGATTTATAATTAAATCTACAAATATCAACCAGTAAGTAGAGTTGATTCCTGTAAATAATTTTTAAAAAGAATAAGCACGGAATCTATCCACATTGGTGTGAATTTATCTACATCAATTTTTTTATTATTAAAATAAGCCTCAAAAATAGCGACATTACTGAATTTTGATGTTCTTACTTTATTAAAAAACCATGTTCCTGCAAATTTATTCCATAAAATCGCATTAGAGTTATCATATAGTTCTTTTATTTTTCCAAGTAGATTTTTCACAGGGATGTATCTCTTTATAGGAATTCTTTTATCCTCTTTATATCCCATATAGCAAGCTATGAAATCAGGGAATATTTCTGAATATGTTTCAATCCATACATCTTCTAACATCTTGTTTTCTATGTTATTCATATTAAATTAAAAAAAATTGGAATATTAAAGATGATCTTTTTTAAAATTATAAATAATTACATAATTCACAAATTATCTAAAATTGTTCTGGAAAATAAATTTAAATAGAAAATCCTAATTAACCTGGTATTCTCAAATCTTTAAGGGATTTCATATAATTCCTAAAAAACCAACCAACAAAACCCATCTCATCTTCTTTCAGATTTGCTCTTTCTAAAGCATTATAATATGATTTCCTAATCTCTGCTGGTATATCAAACATTGAGTATTTTTTTTTAAAAAGTATATAATTCATCAAAAATCGAGACATCCTTCCATTTCCATCATCAAAAGGATGTATTGATACAAACCTAAAGTGCATTAAACAAGCTAGTAATACAGGATGTATTGTATTTGAATTCTCATTATACCAATTAAATAGATGCTCTAATAACATTTCACATCCGACCCCCCCCAGCAGGGGGGACATGCTTACTACCGGAGATATATACTTGCCCTTTTCTAATTAACCCTGCAAAATTAACTCGATTTGGATGTAAACTAAAGAGAGTTCTATGCCATTCTAAGATTAAGTCCATAGTTAATTCTGTTATATCAGCTTTATTAACCATCTCTTCATAACATTGCATATGTAGTTTTGCTTCAATAATATCATCTGTAGGTTTATTGATTGGTATTTCTGGTTCATTGATAACTAGATCCACTTCTCGCAATGTTAATGTAGATCCTTCAATTTTATTAGTGTTATGTGTAAATCTAATCTCAAACTCTTTTAGATGTTTTGCCTTTATGAAATCAGGTAGAGAGTCTAATTTATCATTATAGAATTCTTTTATCTCTTCCATATTTTTAATCCATCGTCTATCTACTATTGTTTTAATAAAAACTTCCATTTCGGTTTTAAATACCGACCAACAGATCCTGTATTCAAAACAAGATAAAAAATATTATTCATAGCAAAACTTATTAATATCTTAGAATGGATGAATAATAAAAGTAGTATTACCTTTTTTTATTTCTATTCTTTTTGATACCTTTTCCTCAAATGTTCTTAAAGCGTTCTTATGTTTCTTTTTTAATTCTTCATCTATATCTAATTCTTCTCCTTCTTTAAGCCAGTATATTAATTCCTCTTTTGTAAAAAAGTCTGGTGTTAAGCCATACCCACATTTAGAACACGCTATTTGATATACACCTACAAGTATTGGAACTCTTGTTTTTTTACAATATTTACAGTATATTTCATTACAAAACTTTGTTGCATCTCTAATCAAATGGTAGTTTATCTCTTTTGTTCCATTGGGATGATACAAACTATCTCTCTGTATATATGATTTCCCCTTATATTCTATTTGTGTCTTTAATTCATACCACTGTCCTTCCCATTGGTCATCTCCAATCTCTTTTAATCTATTGATTAATCTACTAAGCATTACTAATCCCTCAGCTATTAAATCTAAATCTCTTTTATGTTTTAATGTTTTTTTACCTATTAATAATCCTTTTAATCCTCCTTTTATAGCTGTGAATATGGTTCTACTACATTCAGAAAAATCTCCAGTACTAACATCAGTTATATATGAATATCCATCTATTTTATCCATTTCTTTAATTCTTTTCTCTGCATTAAATATTAATGTTTTTATCAACCCCTTTTCGATGAATTCACTTGTTAATAAGGGATATTCTTTAATAAAATCATTTAAATTGTATTTTTTGGGATTATTAATAATCTTTGGTTCAGATATAGATAATGGATCATTTACAGCTTCTTGATACTCTTTTACAGCCTCTTTAAAAGATTTATAATTCTCTGGTATATTTTTTTCTTCCTTCATTTTATTTTTCCTCCTCATCTAAAAATTTCTTCTTGAATGCCTCTCTCGTCTTAGCCATTTCTTCCATTTGTTGATCCATTTTTTCTAATGCTTCTTTTATTTCTTTATTTTTAGCAATATCTTCTATGATTTCTTCTACATCTTCTATGATTTCTTCTTTTTCCTCTTCCTCTTTGTATTCGATTAAACTCCTTTCGGATATATCCAACAATTTATTAATATCATTCAACGATTCTAATAGTTGTTTTGCTGGTATTTTTGAGTTTAATAGCATCCCTTTATTTGCCATTTTTAATACTGCTGTGCCCATTCCTATAATTTTTCCTATTGCATATTTATTTAATAACGCTTCATATTCCCCGTAAGTTCTTGGAGTGTAAAACAAACCCCCATCAAAATATCCAAATGGTTCTTTTTCTATCCAACATTTTTCAAGAAAACCTTCATAAATTTTATCTTTATCTCCTTCCTCAAATTCAAAATTCCATATTTTTAATAGAGTTTCTTCTACCCAAGTAGAGACCCATCTATATATAAAATCTCTATCATTAGTATTGGAATATGTAAATCCTAACAATTTAAATACCTCTTTAGTTGGAATTGGGTCTTTTTTAAAACAACATTTATCTTTAAAATCTCTCTTAATTGCTTCTATTTCCGTTTTAGTTCTTCGGCGTGACATCTATAATCTCTCCTTTTATATTTAATTGATTTTGTAAATGTATTAAGATTTCTTTCATAATCTTAGATAACTTATTTTGAGTTGGTTGATTATATGATTCAACTAATCTCTTAGTCATTTTTATAATCACTTGTTTATATATTTGCGTAAATTGGTTTATTATTTTCATATCTAAATCAATGACTTTTTGAGGTGGTTTTTCTTTTCCGGTAGAAACATCTTTCATATAATCCATTGTTTGTTTTTTTTCTGTTTCTTGTCTTTGTTTCTGTTTTTCCACTACTTTTATAGCTTCTTTTCTTAATTCTGGTTTTATTTCAGCAATATCTTCGGCATCTTTAATAGTAATTTTACTCTTAGGCTTTAAAACTTCCTTCTTTAAGGGTTCTGGTAATTTAGCTATTTTCTTAGCATCTTCAACTTTAAGTTTAGATTCTGGCTTTAAAAACTCTTTTTTTACATCTTCGGGTAATTGAGCCACTTCTTTAGCTTCTTTTAGTGTAATCTTAGGTTCTGGTTTTAAAACCTCTTTTCTAATATCTTGGGGTAATTCTGCTATTTCTTCTGCTTCTTTAAGTTTTGATTCTGTAATTTCTTCATTTGATTCTAGGATTTTCTTTTTAACTTCTGGTGCTTTTTTCTCTACTTTCTTAATTGTTTTTACTATATTCCTTACTTTACTGGGCTCGATCTTTTTTTCTATTACTTTTTTTATAATTTCTTTGCGATCTTTTTTATTATCTAATGAACCTATAGCATCTAGTATTCCTGTTGAAATGGCATTGGATGCCTTTTCATCTAAATCAAGATCTTTTCTTGTATCATAAGCTCTAAGGACTGTATTTACATATCTGATTTTCAATCCTAGGGCATTCCCTAATATCTCTTTTGTTTTATAACTCTTGCTTTCCCATAATTTTTTAATCGCATTTTCTTTTTCTATTGAAGTTAAAATATTATGATGTAAGTTTTCAATTGTTTGTCTTTCAAATTTTTCTATTTCACTTAGACCAATTACCTCTCTACATGCGATCTTTTTAAGATTAGCTTTTTTAGAAGCCCTCCAACGCATCTCTCCCGTAATGATTACATTGTTTTCGTCAATCTCAATGGGATTAATAACTCCTTGAGTTTTCATAGTTTGAGACAATTGGTTTATTTTTTCTTGATCAAATTTCTTTCTCGGTTGTTCTGGGTCTGGGTTCAAATCATTAGGATTTCTCCATACAGCATCAATTTTCATCTGACTCATCTTTTTTCTCACTTCCTTTATTTCTATAATCTCAATTGCTTTATTTATATTTAATTGCCTTTTAGATATAATATTAGTTTTTCCCTTAAATATTTCCTATTAAACCATAAATCAACAAATTTTCAATACTTCTTTTAATGGAGGAAAAGCTTTGATATTTTTATTTATTTCCTCCTCACTTGTGATATTAGATTTTTTCCTGAAATTATTCCATTGATCAATCGAAATATTTTCTTCAAAATATATACTAATTCCATTTAGTTTTTGCATTTCATTACCTCCTTTTATATTATTTATTGTTTATGTATTTTAACTTCACATTTTTAGTAGAAAAATGAAAAAGATTTTATATAATAGCGGCTTCATGTTTTCTTTTTATGCGTCTTGTTAAATTCCCTTTTTGCTTCGATTTATAATCACATTGAGGGCAATCATGCCAAACAACCCCAATGTCGTGAATATTCGCCAGATGTCTTTGTAATGCAGATTTATGCTTTGATTTAAAAGTGCAATGAGGGCATTCATAGTCTTTTGCATTGATGTCATGTTTATAAGAAATGTGTTGATTAAGATGAGAAATATCCTTTGATTTAAAGTCGCAATGAGGACAATCGTGCCAAACAACCCCAATGTCGTGTATATTCGCTATATGTTTTTTCAAAGCTGAATTTTCTTTAGTTGTGTAATCGCAATGAGGACAATCGTGCCAGATCACATCAATATTGTGTTTATTCCTCATATGCCTTCTCAAATGCGATCTATCCTTTGAATTATAATCACAATGAGGGCATTTATGCAAGTTCACATCTATATTATGTTTATTAGCTAAATGAATTTTCAAATGTGTTGCAGTTTTGGCCTGATACTCACAATGAGGACAATCATAATCTATCGCATTTTTATTATGTTTGTGTTTTATATGCCCTTTTAAAGTATTATTTTGCTTAGTTTTAAAATCACAATGAGGACATTTCTTCCATTTTACATCAATATTGTGTATGTTAACCAGGTGTGATGTTAGATGGCTATGTCGCTTAGCTTTATGGTTGCAGTGAGGGCATTCATACCATTTCACACCGAGATTGTGTTTATGAGCCAGATGAGCAAATATATCACCCTTAATTTCGTTTTTAAATGTACAATCTTTTAAAGGACATTGTTTAGGATTCTTCCAAAATTCATATTTAAACTCATTATTGATTTGAGATATCTTATTAATAGGCACTCTTGTTAATAGACTAAGTGCATTCTCAAACCCTAAATTAACAGCATAACTAACAATATGATCAACCATCATAGCAAAATTAACTGAGTTGCTTTTTGCGAGTTTTTCATTCCATTTCCCAATACTTTTATTAAGATCAAGAAAAGGATGAGCAGGAAGAGGTTTAGGAATCTTAGTAATAATGATTACACCTTTTATTTATTTTTATTTTTAATATGATTTCTCAAGCTATCCTTATTCTTAGTTGTAAAATCGCAATGAGGACATTTATACAATTTAACACCTATTTTATGGATTTCAAATTTTTTTTTATGTCAATAAAATATTTTTTTTAAGCAGATCACAAAAAAGAAAGGAATGGCAATGAAAAGTTGCTTATGGGAGAAATGCTGATAATAAAGTGCTTACTATTGAA
>SDBV01006025.1_pt1 | contig 16935 bp, 16 predicted proteins | sample 2277081 | NCBI WGS metagenome assembly SDBV01 (sample SAMN10402039, study PRJNA504765) | marine sediment metagenome | isolation source: marine sediment core GS10_PC15, 223 cmbsf | place: Arctic Ocean: Southern Knipovich Ridge | collected 2010 | reverse complement strand
CCTGATGACTGAGTTGGTGCCGGACAAGATCGGATACCTGATCTGGATGGGTTCCCGCACACACAAATGCAGCCCATTCGACGCCCCAGCCAGGTACCATGATCATCCAGGATTACTATGTAGTGGAAATAGCGGATGCGTTTTACGAGCGGTCTGGCGCGCAATGGTAAATCCATTATACGATCTTCCTTAAATGCAATACAGTTTCTCCTGACCGGGCAGGATGGACATTTCGGGGAAAGGGGTGTGCATACAAGTGCCCCCAGTTCCATTACCGCCTGGTTATGTGTACCGGTAAATCACACGGTTAACATTTCCGTCAACCACTGCCTGTGGTTCATTGAACGCAATTGATGATATTGCAGCTGCAGTATAGGATCCTACTCCCTTCATTTCCATGAGGCCGGAAAATGAATCCGGAAATTTTCCGTGATTGTTTTTAACCAGGTCCTTAGCGGCAGAATGCATATTCCTGGCCCTCGAATAATAGCCGAGTCCCTCCCAGACCTTAAGCACCTCATCCTCTCTGGCGGAAGCAAGACTCTCCAGGTCAGGGAAATTGTTCAGGAAATTGTGATAATATTTAATTCCCTGGTTGATTCTTGTCTGCTGAAGGATGTTTTCTGAGACCCAAATACGGTATGGATCCATAATATTTCTCCACGGAAGTTGCCTTTTATTTCCCAGATACCATTCTCTAATTTCCACCCTCAAAACGCTGAAACGTTCTAAATTTTAGACAAATAAATAAAATAAATCGAATTGATTTCGTAAATAGAATGAAATAATATATATTTGCAATTCAAAATTGAAAATTCTATTGTAATTAATTGATAATTAAAGATTTTAAAAAATGACCAAAGCTGATATTGTAAACGAAGTATCAAAAAATACAGGTATTGAAAAGGTAACCGTTCAAAAAACTGTTGAAGCCTTTATGGAAACTGTAAAAGACTCTCTGGTAAAAGACAAAAACGTTTATCTGAGGGGTTTTGGTAGCTTCATTGTGAAGAAAAGGGCTAAGAAAACTGCCAGGAATATTTCCAAGAATACAACTATTATCATTCCTGAACATTTTATACCCTCATTCAAACCTGCTAAGTCATTTGTAAATAAGGTAAAGAGTAACGTTAAGAGGTAACTTTTATTACACCTTTTATCAGAGGAGGAGGATCAAACCATGCCCAGCGGAAAAAAGAGAAAAAGACATAAGATGGCAACTCACAAGCGCAAGAAGCGCTTAAGGAAGAATAGGCATAAGAAGAGGAAATAAGACCTTATTTTCTTACCGGAAATCTTTAATAGATTGAAAAAATAGAAAACCTAAAGTTCTTATATGATCTTTAGGTTTTTAACTGTATAGTCTTCTTCTGGCAGTCAGAAGAAGGCCTTAAGACCTTAAAAGTGAGCAAGGAAAAGGAAGTTGTTCGAGAATTGATTGTCGACGCTACTTCCCAGGAGATCTCAATAGCCTTGCTGGAGAACAAGGATTTAGTCGAGCTTAATAAAGTAAAAAGCAACCTTGAATTTTCAGTAGGCGATATTTACCTAGGGAAGGTTAAAAAAGTGATGCCGGGGCTGAATGCAGCCTTCGTTAATATTGGACATGAAAAAGATGCGTTTCTTCACTACCTTGATCTGGGTCCCCAGTTCAGCTCACTAAACAAGTACCTCAAACTACATCTAAACAGGAAAGCCCGGGGAATCAGCTTCCAAAAATTCAAACGCATTCCTGATATTAATAAGGAAGGTAAGATGACCGAGGTTCTTGAATCCGGACAAAAAGTACTTGTTCAGATTGTCAAGGAACCGATTTCCACCAAGGGACCAAGACTGACTTCAGAAATATCCATGCCAGGAAGGAATGTAGTGCTTATCCCATTTTCCGATAAGGTATCAATTTCTTCAAAGATTGAATCACAGGAGGAGAGGAACCGCCTGAAACGTTTGTTGCTCAGTATTAAACCCAAGAATTACGGTTTGATTGTAAGAACGGTTGCCGAGGCAAAAAAGGTTGCAACTTTCGATGCTGAGATCAGGGGACTTGTGAAGAAATTCGAAACGGCATTTTATGGTATTGCCGATGTGAAGCCCCCAAAACTGCTGGTGAGTGAACTGAATCGTACAACAGCACTCCTGCGTGATGTATTGAATGTATCCTTCAACAGCATTGTTATCAACGATGAATCAATGTATAGGGAGATCAAGGAGTATATTAAGGAAATTGCTCCCGAGAAAGCGAAGATCGTTAAACTATATGCAGGGGCCCAGCCAATTTTTGAGCAGCTTGGTATAAACAGGAAAATCAAGTCTCTGTTTGGCACAACCGTTTCTTTCAAGAACGGAGCCTATCTTATTATTGAGCATACAGAAGCACTTCATGTTATTGACGTGAACTCAGGCAACCGTTCAAAGGGGATAAGCGACCAGGCGACCAATGCCCTGGAAACCAACCTGGCAGCTGCTGATGAAATTGCAAGGCAACTGAGGTTGAGAGATATGGGTGGAATAATTGTTGTCGATTTTATTGATATGGGGACTCAGGAACACCGGCAGATGCTACTCGATCGTATGAAGAAGGAAATGTCGATTGATTCCACCAAGCATAATATCCTGCCTCTTAGTAAATTCGGACTGATGCAGATCACAAGGCAGAGGGTACGCCCTGAGATGATAATCGATGTTGCAGAAAAATGCCCAACCTGTAATGGTACAGGAGAGATCGGTCCCAGCCTTCAGTACATGGATGCTCTCAAGAATCAGATCAGGGAACGGGTCGAGGAATACAAACTCAAAAAGCTCGTATTGCAGGTACATCCATTTATCGAAGCCTATTTAAACCAGGGCATGAGATCTCCAAGAAAGAAATGGTCAAAAGAGCTCAATTGCAAGATAAAGGTCAGAGCAATGTCCACATTCCAGCTCCTGCAGTATGCTTTTGCTACCGACAAGGGCGAGGAAATCCCTGTATAGACTGACACCGGGCTTTAACCGTAAATTAACAGGGACTGTTTTTTTAAGCTCTGTCCAAAGCCATATCTTTACAAAAAATATTTGATTATGCATCACAAAGCAATCAAGGCAGCAGTCATTTCATCCTTTATTTTTATCACCCTGTCTGCATTCGGGCAAATCCTTGATCCTGTTGATTGGAAATTCTCACAGGAAAAAACCGGAGACAATGAATACACTCTGACCTTTACCGCAAGCATTGAAAACCGTTGGCATCTCTATTCCCAGCATCTCCCGGAGGGAGGTCCCATTCCTACCTCATTTTACTTTGAAGAATCGGAACAGTACCAGCTTATTGGAGAAGTCGATGAGGTCTCAGAAGTCGAAGAAAAATACGATGCCAGCTTCAGCATGGATCTGAAAATGTTCAGCACAGAAGCGGTTTTCAAACAAAAGATACTTCTTGTTTCTCCAGGGAATGTTTCCCTTTCAGGAAGCGTGGAATACATGAGCTGCGATGATGAAAGATGTCTTCCTCCAACAGATGAGGAGTTCAGCTTTAATTTAGCATCGGCAACTGTGGAAAGTCCACAGACTTCAGGTATCCAGCAGGCGGAAACTGGCCTGGGAACGGAAACCGAAGGAAGGGATGGAACAATTACTGAAAAAACAGGTTCTTTTTCGGCAGAAGCTGGAGCATTCTCAGCAAAAGGAGCGGAGTCCGAAAATTCCTCTCTTTTGCTGTTTTTTCTAATTGCTTTTGTAGCGGGACTCGCGGGAATTCTGACCCCATGTGTATTTCCAATGATCCCAATGACAGTAAGCTTTTTTATGCAGGGAAGTGAGAACCGGGGGAAGGCTATTATTAAGGGACTGATTTTTGGTATTTCGATTATCGCAATATATACCTCTATAGGAGTAATCGTTTCAATCTCCAGCGCAGGTGCAGAAATGACAAATAGTCTCTCTACACACTGGCTTCCGAACCTGATCTTTTTCATTCTTTTTCTGGCATTTGCAGCCAGCTTCCTTGGGATGTTTGAACTTGTCCTGCCCAGCAAATGGGTAAATTCAGCCGATAAGCAGGCAGACAAGGGAGGATACCTTGCTTCATTTTTTATGGCATTTACACTTGTACTGGTTTCATTCTCATGTACAGGTCCCATAGTCGGGGCTCTGCTCGTTGAGGCGGCCGGGGGACTGGCACTGAAGCCTATCCTGGGAATGTTTGGTTTCGGATTGGCCTTTGCGCTTCCGTTTACACTGTTTGCAATATTCCCATCCTGGTTGAAGGGTCTTCCCAAATCCGGAGGTTGGCTTAATTCCATCAAAGTTGTTCTTGGATTTATCGTTCTTGCTTTCGGAATGAAATTCCTCAGCACAATAGACCAGACATACCATCTGGACTTAATGAGCCGTGAAGTATTTCTCTCCATCTGGATCGTTATTTTCACCATGCTTGGCTTCTACCTGCTGGGAAAAATAAAGTTTGCTCATGACTCCGACCTGCCGAATATTTCAGTACCAAGACTGACACTTGCTATTGCCTCATTCAGCTTCGTTGTATATATGATACCTGGATTGTTCGGAGCGAACCTGAATTCCATCTCGGCACTTATTCCTCCGAAATCAAGCCAGGAATTTGATATCAGTTCAGCAGGTGGATCGGCATCTTTCGCCGGTGAAGAAAGCATCAGCAAAGCCGGAGATGCTTTTACATCTGCCATATATTCGGATATTCTGCACCTCCCTTATGGACTGAATGGATTTTTTGAATATGAGGAGGGAATGGACTATGCCCGAAAAAACAATATGCCGGTATTGCTTGATTTTAAGGGACATGCATGTAGCAACTGCAAGGAGATGGAAGGTAAGGTTTGGTCAGACCCCGGGGTACTTAAACGGCTTCGTGAGGATTACCTGATCATTGCCCTGTATACGGATGACAGGACCAAGCTGCCAGAGGAAGAATGGTTCACCTCAGAGTTTGACGGTAAGGTTAAAAAGACACTGGGCAAGAAGAATATTGACCTGCAGATCTCCCACTACAATACCAATACTCAGCCATTTTATGTGCTAGTTGATCCGGAAGGGAATCCTCTGGCTGAGCCCAGGGGACACAATCTGGATATTAATGCATTTGCCAGCTGGCTAGATTCTGGGATTGAAAATTTCAGCAAATAAGAATACATTGCAGAGCCGGTCTGCAACCCATGCAATCATCTGCAGGTTGACAATATAACCCGCTGAATATAACGGTCATGGGTTATTTCACTAAAGAACTCATTGAGGTAGTCTGCAACATTTGTCTTATCACTGTCTGAGAGGTATTCAAATCCGGACACAAGATCCAGAATATCTTCTTTATCTGCTGCGAATTCGTTGATTATATCCTGGTAATACTCCGGAGACCGGCATGGTCCCAGAAAGTAACGCTGCTTAACTGATTTGAGTCCCAGAGTTTCCCCCGGAACCGCGTAATGCGCATTTACCAGTCCACAGTAATCAAAATCGTAGGGAACAGGTATGACGCTCGTTTTAGTATAATCCTTAGATTTCAGCAGTTTCACATTATGCCTTCCAGCAACAGAATAGTCGGCGTTACCAACCATAAGCTGGAAGATTGACATGGTACTTGTCCAAAGTGTATCAGTATCCCTGATGCTCGCATAGTCGCTTTTCAATGGAATCATATCAAGTCTTTCGGCCAGCATTTTCTCGGGTTCGATAAGGAAGGACCAGCTTTCTGTCACCTTGTCTTTCCGGCTGGTGTCTATATATTTTATCCTGATTAGTCGAACTCGAAAACTGTAGGGTGAGATAAGGTTATAGATCTTGTAGGCGAGGAATTCCTTAAGAACATAAGATTCAAAGGATTTTCCTCCTCCACAGTGGGTAACCAGCTTGATTTTTGTAGTGTTCTGCAGGTGTTTGTTCGTTATATCTGCCTTTCGGATATTGATCCAGAACGGTGGAAATGCACAAGTCTCCCTGCGGTTTTTACCCCTTGCTTTAATCCTAACAGTATGATGCCTGTCCTGTTTCGAGTCCTCCAGGTGGTAAATTAGTTCTGCCTTCAGATATTTATCTTCATTACTCTTTTTCTGGAATTCCTTCCGGTCAAACTTCATGGTTATTAATCCGGGGTACTCCTCGGCAAAAATGTCTGTATATATATCCAGGGAATCCTGTACCGCATAGGGATCAATACTTTCCTGGCTGAAAATATTCGGAGCTAAAATTAAGCAGATCAGCAGGAAAAAATACTTGTTGTGCATATTGATATGGTAATGGTGAATAACCAAATATAAATAATATTTCTGTTGCAAATATGTTATCCATAGATCAAAATGTTCTAATCAATTTGATTATAATGCGAATTATGACTTAACTTTATGGAAACAAACTCCGGATCTATGGACGTGTTCATTCCCACAATGCTTAAATTCTGGTATACCATTGCCGTTGTTTTTATAATGGGAAGGTTTTTTTATTATCCAAACAAAGGCAAGAAAGAATACCTTTTTACCTTCCTTCTACTGGCTGCAGTTATAGCCTTTATTTGCATACTCGTAAAAAGGGTTGAACTGAGTCTGGGATTTGCTCTTGGTATCTTTGCAATTTTCAGCATTATACGCTACCGGACGACACCGATTTCTCCACGTGAGATGACCTACATTTTTTTATCTGCCGGCATTGCTGCCAAAAACTCCCTGGTGCCGGATGATATGCCATTCTTGAAATTATTGTCATCGGATATTTCATTGCTGCTGATTGCCGGATTACTGGAGTATTTTTTATTCCGCGGGAAAGTTATTTGCAAGTCCATCATATATGATAACCTGCGACTGATAAATCCAGACATCAGGGAAGAATTAAAAAACGACCTCAAACAAAGATTCGGAATTTCGGAAATTGAGAAGATCAAAGTAGGTAAAATCGATGCGGTAAAGAATACAGTTCGGTTAATGGTTTACTTCAAGGATCCGGATGAAAATAATTTCGAGGATGAATAAGTCCTTGTTTATCTGCACCATAATTCTGGCGGGACTGGCCGCTTCCTGTTCTACTTCCTCAAGGCCAAATGTTGTTTTCATCCTTGTAGATGACCTGGGCTGGAAAGATCTGGCCTGTTATGGCAGTGATTTCTACGATACACCTGAAATTGATAAACTGGCCAGTCAGTCAGTACGGTTCACAGATGCATATTCTGCTTCTCCGGTCTGCTCCCCGACCCGGGCTGCCCTTATGACCGGAAAACATCCTGTACGGATTAATATTACGGACTGGATCCCTGGCATGAGTGTAAAACGGGCAGAGGATCCCTTGCTTGTACCTCCGGAGGATATCCATAACCTGCCGCATGAGGAAATAACCCTTGCAGAAGTTTTCAGGGAGCAGGGCTACAAGACATTTTTTGCCGGAAAATGGCATCTTGGAGAGACTGAAGAATTCTGGCCGGAATACCAGGGATTTGATATCAATAAGGGTGGAATTGATTGGGGACAACCAAAAAGGATTACAGGAGGGAAGGGATATTACTCCCCCTATAATAATCCCCGGCTTGAAAATGGTCCTCCTGGAGAATACCTCACTGACAGACTTACGGATGAATCAATGGATTTTATTGAAGCCAGCGGGGAATCCCCATTCTTTCTTTACCTGGCTTACTATACCGTACATACACCTATAATGGGTTGTGATCAATACGATGATATATACCTGAAAAGGAGTTATCTGCTGCCTGACAGCGGAAAGTTGATTAGCCGTCAGGAACATTCCGCACGTACCCGTCTCAACCAGAGCAATCCGAAATATGCAGCCATGGTCCGCTCTCTGGATGCCAATGTAGGCAGGTTGATCGATAAGCTCAGGGACACAGGCAAACTTGATAATACTATAATTGTGTTTACCTCAGATAATGGTGGATTAAGCACATCGAACGGGCCGACTTCTGTGGTACCCCTGAGAGCCGGAAAAGGATGGTGTTATGAAGGAGGTATCCGGGTGCCACTTATGATTTCATTTCCAGGAATGTCTAAGGGCGGGGAGGTATGCTCCCAGCCTTCCATCAGTATGGATCTTTATCCCACCCTGCTTGAACTCGCAGCAGTTGACCAGAGGCCCGACCAGGCCCTGGACGGGATAAGCCTGGTCCCATTTCTGAAAGATCCGGAATTGAGTACTGACCGTATACTTACCTGGCATTTTCCACATTATCATGGCTCACACTGGAGACCGGGATCCGCCATTCGTGAGGCTAACTGGAAACTTGTGGAGTTCTACGAAGACGACAGGGTGGAATTGTATGATCTGGATACAGACCTTGAAGAGCAGGTTGATGTTTCGGAGATTAATCCCATGATTGCAGAACGGCTGAGATCCCTTTTGCACCGTGAGCTTGATGGACTTGGTGCCCGATATCCGGTAAAAAAATAATTAGTAATAGTAATGTACACTTGAATCTGATATAAATTATGAAAAAGTATTTATTGGTAACATTTAACCCGGTTTTCCTGATTGGTTTGTTCTGTCTTGTTTCCTGTACATCCGGAAATGTTGAAGAGGAGAAATCGATCCGGCCCAATATTGTTTTCATGATGTCAGACGATCATGCCTACCAGGCCATCTCGGCATATTATGATCATCTGATAGAAACACCGAATATTGACAGGATTGCAAATGAGGGGATGCTTTTCTCCAATGCATGTGTGACGAATTCAATTTGCGCTCCCTCCAGAGCTGTAATTCTTACCGGAATGCATTCCCACCTCAACGGGAAGATCGACAACAGGGTACCATTTGATACTTCCAAAGTCACATTTCCCCAGTTGTTGCAAGATGCTGGTTACCAGACTGCAATGTTCGGGAAACTGCATTTTGGCAACAATCCGAAAGGCTTCGATCAGTTCAAGATTCTTCCCGGACAGGGGCAATATTATAACCCGGATTTTATAACTAAATATGATGGCAGGGTTCGAATTGAAGGGTATACCACCGACTTGATCACGGACATGACACTTGAATGGATGGAGGAGGAAAGGGATCCGTCAAAACCATTTTTCCTGGCATACCTTCACAAGGCACCCCATCGTGCATGGCAACCGGCTGAAAGGCATTTCAAAGAATATATCAACAAATCATTTCCCGAACCTCCAACCCTGTTTGATGATTATGAAGGCAGAGGATCAGCCGCAGCTGAGGCGGAAATGAATCTTTTAAAGCATATGAACTGGGCCGGTGATTCAAAGATTTACCCCGAAATTATGGATGAACTTGGCATACCTGAAACCTCGAAAGGGGACAAAAGTGCTTTACTAAACTTTGATAAAAGGATGACTCCCGATCAGAAAGCAGCCTGGGATGCGGTTTATGGACCTATGAATGAGGAGTTTAAAGCAGCATTCCCGAATATGAACGAAAAGGAGAAAATGCAGTGGAGGTTTCAGCGTTACATGCAGGATTATCTTGCCTGCATTGCAGCAGTAGATGAAAATGTGGGCCGTCTTCTTAACTACCTAGATGAGAACGGATTAACCGAAAACACCCTGGTAATTTATACTTCCGACCAGGGATTTTACCTTGGTGAGCATGGATGGTTTGATAAACGTTTTATATACGATGAGTCATTTTTGACTCCTTTACTAGTAAGATGGCCGGGTATAATTGAGGAGGGGGTCAAGTGCGACCAGATGGTGCAGAACCTTGATTTCGCCCAAACAATGCTTGAAGCTGCAGGGGTAGATGCTTTGCCTGAAATGCAGGGGGAAAGCCTGCTTCCCTTATTGAAAGGTGAGGAAGAGGATTGGAACCGGGATGCCGTTTATTACCATTATTATGAATATCCCGGTGCTCATATGGTAAAACGACATTACGGTGTTGTAACCCGCGAGTACAAGCTGGTGCATTTTTACCACGATGTTGATGAATGGGAGCTCTATGATCGTAAAAAGGATCCCCTGGAAATGAAAAACGTATACAATGATCCGGAGTATGCAGGCGCTGTTGAGGAGTTATCTTCAAAGCTGGCTGAATTGCGTGTAAAGTATAAGGATTCACCAGAGTTGGATCATAAGTACATAATGGAACACCTTAACAGGTAGATAGGCAGGGTGCTGAGTCCTGGATCCAGTGTGTAAGAACTATAAGTAACATGACAGGGCTCAGAGTTTCTCCGAAATCAGTAGCCCTGCCTGCTTTGTATCCTAAAATTTTCCGAATTTGAGGGTTATTCCCGCAGACCAGCCATTAAGAACATCCTCCGGTGTTTCGTACAATTTGATACGCGAAGTATATCTGTAATATCCACCAAGTGCAATACGGAAAAACCGGACCACATTTATTTCAAGTTCCAGGCCGGGTTCCACGACAAAGTAACCGGTAGCATCTTCGATCAAGAGGTCAAAATTATGATGATCATAGGGGTAGGGGTTCCATGTTGATGTGTAGGCTATTCCACCTGCACCGATAAGTATAGGAACAGATACATGAACAGGGAACTTCCCGAAAATGATCGGTTCCAGCAGTAATCCCCCATATCCTCCCGTCAGGTTAACGTTCCTGCCCCCTGCAAGATATTGATTAAAGGAATAATCGTTCAGGAAACCATATCCTGCGAATCCCAGGGCAAAACCGTGCCCTATCACCCAGGCTCCCCTTGCACCCATCAGGATAGCGTCCTTGCCATCAATCTGGGAATAATTAAATGTCATTGCTCCGTAACCGCCATGGGATACATTCTTGTCACCAAAGAGTGTTTTGAATTCATTATTGGAATAGTCAGCCTCATCCTGTGCAATTGCAAATGGAAGAAGCAGGGAAAGACAGATCATTAGAGTAATTGCTTTTTTCATGATATATAAGTTTTAGAATTTGTATTTCAGTGTAACTGCAACATCCCAGGCGTTCATCTGGAAATATTCATAAAGAGAGAGCTCAAAAAACGGTTTAAAGTCAAGTCCCACTTGCACCGGAATGCCCGGAAAATGATACTCTATGCCCATGTAAGCGTCAAGTCCGATTAATGGCGAGAATTTTTTATCAGGTCGGTGAACGGTTTTAAATAAGCGTTGATGGGTGTGGCTGTTTGTAAAACCAACATGTCCGCCGTATCCATAGGTTACAAAGAATCCGTCACTAACGGTCCACAGAGCAGGTTCGAAATGCTGACGCAATATGGTAAATTGAAGTCCCGATCCACGAAAACTCATCAGACCCTCATAGGCCAGTTCCGGATTCAGGTATCCGCGGTATGTGATTCCGGATGTTAATCCACCCCGTATACCGGTCGAGTGCATGAAATCCTGTCCGGAAACCTGGATGCTTATAATTAATAAAACGGTTAAAATATAGTGTTTCATAGTGTACTGGCTTGTCAATCTATGCTGATTACTGAACCTGAGCCTGAAATATGTGTGCTGACTGAGGGACTGCCTCTATAGTAAATTGTACCACTACCAGAGATAAAGGCCTCAAGTCTGGACACTGCATTGCAGTAAATGGAACCGGAACCCGAAATCTCAGCGAAACAGTTTGTGGATATGACATTTTTTGCATCAATATTTCCGGATCCTGTAATGGTATAATCAGCTTTAGTAGTTGTTCCCCAGAGGTTCACATCTCCCGAACCGACAAGGCTCATAAGGTTAATCTCCGGTGCATGCACGTATATTCGGATTGGATATTCGGATCTAAGACATTTCCTTGTTCCATTATTGACTATCAGGGTACTGCCGGATATTCTGGTCTGGATATAAGGCATCAGGTTCTGGTCTGTTTCGATATCCACAAAATAACTTGAGTCAGGAACGTAGAAGACCTCAAATTCACCTTCAGTGACAACCCCGTTGTATTCATTGAGATCCCTGGTTTCCTTATCAATAATTCCGTTCCCACGAAGACAGTTCCAGGAGCTGCTTTCACATCCAATGAGGGTAATGGCAAGTGAAATCGTAAGAATTATGCTAATATGTGTTTTTGTTTTCATTTTTCAATTTATTCATTTATTATCTGGACTGAATGTTTATAATACACTTTTTCGGTGCTGTGATCTTAACCCTGGCAGCTGTGTTTTGTCCTGGACCAACCATTCCTTTGAGATGAACTGCTTTTTCCTCCTGGTCGATAATTTCCAGGTCACCGTATTCTTCTGGAAGATGCAGAATTACATTAGTATGCTTCATAATTTCAAGCTGGTAGCTGGCTGACCTGTTGAATACCAGGTTCAGGTCAGTAAATTCCGTATTTATATTGATAAAGGAAAATTCAACCGGAATTGAGTCAACTTTCAAAGCTCCATATTTTGGGGTGTAATTGATTTCTTCACCAAGTTTTGAAATCCAGATGTTTGAGAACCAGCTCTCACCGAATAGATTATTGATTCGACCGATGGAATACTTATCTCTTTTTGACAGGATTTTTAGTATATCAACCTCGCGGATGCGAATCTTGGATGATTTACTTTCGATATTTAATTGTCCGGCCAATTGAATATCGATATCAGCATAGGCAATATTAAGCCGTGAGTTACTCAGTTCATTGATTATCCCATTCCCGAAATTCAGGCTTATATTCGATTCACCTGTCAGAGAATTAGCTTTTATGTCTCCGTTAGACAGGTTCACGCTTACGCTTCCCTTCATATCATCTATATAAATATCACCGTATTTGTTTGTGATATTAATGTTTATATGAGAAGGAACGTGTACGGTATAATCAATTTTTACATCATTTTTACTGGGGATTATAGTCCCACCAAGGTCTTTCAGATCTGAAAAGAAATTCCCACCCTTTGATCCAAAAATGGTATTGGCAATAATGTAATACCTGGTATCGCTGAATTCGAAATCAACGTTTCTCTTCAGTTTTCCCAGTTTGGATGCGCTGCTTGACTGGATAAAAAGGTCGATTTCTATATGAACCGAATCTTTATTCCATGGGATGATATGGACGGTACCATACTTATTGGAAAGGTCCAGCCTGGTCTCAGATCCTGCACTAAAGCTGCGGACAATCTTCTGGCTTTCCGAGTAAGTCTGAGCCCGGGCAAACATCCCTGCGGCCATCAGGATGGCGAGGACCGCAATTTGCCTGCTAAATTTCAAACGCTTCATTTTCATCTTCTTGATTTTTTGAGGTATCATCCATATACTCGAGCAAGTCTTCCAGAATCTGAATTTTCAAAATGTAATTCTGGATCATGGCCTCCACTACCTCATCGTTAGCAATATTATCTCTAAGGTCATTCTGGAGCTCACCGTAGACGCTGTCGAGCTCAGTAAGGTCCTGTTGCAGGGTCTCTCCCAGTTCGGGATATTCGGAGATAAGAGGTTCAATCTGCTGTATCTTATCATTAAGCAGGTTGGTATAATACATTTCCGCCTCCTGAAGTTCAGGAATCAGTTGCAGGATTTTTGTCTCATCTCTTTCTGAAATGACATCCCGACGCTGATGCAGGAATTCCTGCATCATAAATGAAGCACCAAAGATTATGAGTACAGCGGCTGCACGCCACATCACTCCCTGCCATCCGATCCGGATTGGTTTCTTTTTCTGCACATTCGATTCAATTCCGGCCCAGAGTCTTTCGTCCGGTTCGTGCAGATCAAACTGATCCCTGTTGTCATTGATGAATTGTTCTAATCGGTCTTTCATCATGGTTGTTATTTAATAAAACTCTAATTTTTTGTTTTGCCCTCAGGTACTGGCTTTTGGATGTTGATTCTGAAATTTCCAGTATTTGTGAAATCTCTGAATGATCATAACCTTCAAGGGCATAGAGGCTGAAGATCACCCTGTATCCATCAGGAAGTTTCTCCATTGCATTATGTATCATTTTTACATCCATTTCAATTTGTCCATAATCGACTTTCTCTTCTTTTGGTGCTGGTTCCACCTGGTGCTCCGGAAATACCAACTCAACTTTTTTCTTTTGTATACTGTTAATGCATTTATTGATGACAATTCGTTTTAGCCAGGCTCCGAAGGAAGATTCATATCTAAAGGAGTTTAATTTCATAAATGCGTCTGTAAATGATTCTTGTAGAAGATCTTCTGCTTCTTCACGGCTGTTTATCATTCGGACACAGATATTAAACATGGCCTTGGAATACAGCTTATACAACTGATACTGAGCCTTCGGATTTCCCTCCTTACTGAGTTCGATAATTCCCCGATGTATGTCCTGGTAAACCGCAGCCAATGTAATTAGGTGTTTTCAGTAATAAATGACAGAGAAATATTCTCAGGGTTGCATTATTATTCAGAAACCTTCAGGAATTTACATCAATTGGATGTAAAACCAAAAATCAATTAGATCATGAATCCGTGTTATGGGTAACTCAGCAGGATAGGAGAAAGGATTATGCTTGTTATTTCCTGCGGTTGATAATAACGCGTGTGATGGTATAAAGGGCAATGATTAGGGAAAAGAAATATGCTGTCCTTGCGATGTAATCTCCGTGCCTGGTGTAGAAAGTAAGCTTTTCATTTGCATTCAACTCACCCCTCAGGGCGGCAGGTTCCCAGTAATTTGTTCGCTGCAGGATTTCACCTTTTTGGTTAATCAGGGAGGAGGTCCCGGTATTTGCAGAACGGGCCACACTGCGCCTGGTTTCAATTGCTCTGAGCCGGGAATAGGAGTGGTGCTGTCTGTATCCTGGTGTATTTCCCCACCACCCGTCGTTGGTAATAACAAAAATAAAGTGTGATCCTTCTTTGATATAGTCTGTAACATATTTCCCAAAAATGGATTCATAGCAGATTACCGGGGACACCCCGATGCTGTCAGACCTGGTATACAGGTTTTCGCGGAATTCCTGTGTGCCATGGCTGCGGAAGGTCCCTCCAAGTCTTAATGTAAGCTTCCTCAGGAAGCCAAGGTATTCAGTGTACGGCATTTTTTCAACCCCGACTACGAGTTTCGACTTGATATATGTCTGTGGCACCATTGAGGTATCGATCTGCAATGCAGCATTATAGCTGTCATAGTATGTGCCACTTCCTCTTATCTCTCTTGCTGTAACTGATTTCTCAGCAGCGCTTTTATACAATTCATAATATGTTAGTCCGACGATAAAACTGGCCTGTTTATACCTGTCCATCAAATGGTCATAAATTCTTCTAACGCTGGTATTATCGTATATATCAGCCGCCCATATATTATCATTCAGAAAAGTTTCAGGGGCAACAATGAAATCTGTTGTTTCTGTGGTCATTGAATCTGCGAGATTGAGGAGTATATCCAGTTGCTGCTGCATATCCATTCCCCCAAACTTATCTTCATACGGATCAATATTTGGCTGCAGCACCACAATTTCATAGGGATCTGCATCCTCCTGGTAGGTACTGAAGATAGTGAGGGATAAAATGATGGGCAAAAAAATGATGCCCAGGAGAATACCTGCTTCCCAAACCTTGCCTTTCAGGCTTCTGTTATGTATTAAATGTTTTAAAAGGTTGAATCCCAGAATATTGCACAAAAGTACCCAGAGAGTTCCACCGAAACTGCCAGTATATTCGTACCACTGTATAAGATGGATGTCGTTGGCAAAACCATTTCCGATGGTAAGCCATGGCCAGTTGATCTCTGCATACATATAGAAATGCTCAAAAACCAGCCAGCCTGTGATCAGGGCAAAATATCCTGTGGATGAGCTGGTGTTCCTTCGGGTAATGTGGAAAAGCCAGAAGATTATGGTCATCAACATGGTGTTGATGATAAATGCCAGAAACATGCCTGCAGGTGAAGCATTCCATAACCACCAGGTGGCTCCTGCATTCCAGGTTAAAAATCCAATTCCTGCATATAGTATGATCTTATGTGGACGGTGTTCAGCCTTTTTCTCGTACAGAAAGTCTTCAACAAATAATAGGGGGATAAAAGCGAAAAGAAGGATGAGTCCGGTCCCAAATTCATACCAAGCAGGAACAAGCAGCAGTCCACTAAGAACAGAAAGGTATATGAGACGGGATTTTGTCATTTAAATGGAAGACAAAGATACTATTTATTGACCATGTGAACTTCGAACAGGATCACTCCGATCCACATGAATTGAATGATACTGATCTGCTCACCGTCTGCAATTCCCCATATGATAGCAAAGAAGGGTATGATGTAAGTTACCGAAGCGGCAAAGAGAGTCGTTGTATGTTTAATCAGATGATTAAATATCAGCACTGCCAGGACGGAACTGAATAATGCCAATATTGCTATGTACCCAAGGTTAATAAAATAGTTGGGTGTCTGGGCCGCGGGGGATAGGTCTGAAAACAGAAGGTATATGCCTGCTATGGGACCGGTGAACAGGAATGCAAGGCTGGTAATCTGGACACTTGACAGCCCTGCAAGTTTGAACTTAACTTCATTGACATTAATCCCGTAGCAAATTGTTGCAGCAACAACAAAGAGTGCAAATGCGTTAAAACCTTTCAGGACATCCAGTTCCCCCTTCCATATAAGTCCCAGGGCCCCAAGCAAACCGATCAGTAGTCCTACGACATTGACCCATTTCACCGACCTCCGGTATATCAGGAGTCCCACGATAAGCGTAAACATAGGAGTGAGAGAGTTCAGCATACCGGCAAGGGAACTGTCAATCCGTGTCTGGGCCTTGGTAAACAGCACCGCAGGAATTGCAAATCCGATGAATCCTACAATAATTATGGACCGCAAATTCTCCCTTTTTATTGCATTAAGGTGTTTTATGGTAAGGGGTAAAAGGAAAAGAAAACTGAAAAAAATCCTGAACGCGGCAACCTGCATATGGGAATATGATTCCAGTCCCTTTTTCATCAGTATAAAGGATGTGCCCCATATGAGGGAAAGCAGAAGGAGTGTTGCCCATTGCCAGGATTTGTTCTCTAGAGTAATCTGCTGCATGCTGTTGAAATCAAGACGCAAATATAGGTATTTTAGTATCTTTGTGAGGATTATTCATTACTTTACAAATACTGGTTTTTTATTGTGCTTCGGAAATGATCCCT
>SDBV01006024.1_pt1 | contig 16935 bp, 15 predicted proteins | sample 2277081 | NCBI WGS metagenome assembly SDBV01 (sample SAMN10402039, study PRJNA504765) | marine sediment metagenome | isolation source: marine sediment core GS10_PC15, 223 cmbsf | place: Arctic Ocean: Southern Knipovich Ridge | collected 2010 | reverse complement strand
GCGTCCTTTTCGATATGTTTGCGATACTCATCGAGTGTCGTGGCCCCGACGGCCCGCAGCTCCCCGCGAGCCAAGGCCGGTTTGAGCATGTTGGAGGCGTCGACCGCCCCTTCGGCGCCGCCGGCGCCGACGATGGTATGAAGTTCGTCGATGAAGAGAATGATGCTCCCTTGGGCGGCAGTCACTTCTTTCAAGACCGCTTTAAGGCGATCCTCGAACTCGCCCCGATACTTGGCCCCGGCTACCAGTGAGCCGATGTCGAGAGCAATGACCCGCTTCTCTTTTAGCCCATCGGGAACATCCCCGCTGATAATCCTTTGGGCCAGCCCTTCAATGATGGCTGTCTTTCCGACACCAGGTTCACCGATGAGGACAGGGTTGTTCTTCGTTCGTCGGGACAAGACTTGAATCACTCGGCGGATCTCATTATCACGGCCGATGACGGGGTCTAACTTGCCCTCTTCAGCCAGGATCGTCAGATCGCGACCGAAACGCTCCAGAGCCTGATACTTCTCCTCCGGGTTGGGGTCGGTCACCCGCTGCGAGCCGCGGATAGAGACTAGTGTGTTAAATATTGACTGCTTGTTAACACCGGCCTCGGTCAGCACCGCCGCCGCCGGGGTGCCGCTCTCCGCCAGTGAAATGAGCAGGTGCTCGGAGCTGACATACTCGTCTTTCAGCTGCTCCGCCTCGCGGGTCGAAGCCTGAACAACCTTCGTAAACGCGGCCGCAGGGAAGGGCTGGGTGTTGGCCCCGGTCACCTTTGGGAGCTTCCGAATCTCGCTCTCGGCCCGCTCGCTCAAAGCCGCGGCGTTCGCTCCTAATTTTTGGACGATCTTAGGTACCAGCCCATCCTTCTGCGTCAATAAAGCCAAGAGCAAATGTACCGGCTCAAGCTGCTGGTTATCGAATTCTTGCGCCGTTACTTGCGCGCCGGCCAAGGCCTCCTGCGCCTTGACCGTGAATTGTTCCATGTTCATTCTCGCTCACCGCCTCGCCCGATCCTCCGCACCAATTGACGCGCCTTCGGCACCAGAACCAGCTCGTATCGTCGTCGTTTTGACGCCTGCTTGACTTCCTCGTCGAAGCGCCGTTCCGCTTTCGCCATCTCGGCCTCCATCGTCACCACCATCTTCTTGATATCACCCAGTTTGTTCTGCAATTCCATGATTATCTTCACCCCAGCTAAGTTGACTCCCTCGTCCCGGGTTAATTGCTGAATATATCTCAAACGGTCAATGTCCCTCTCGGAATAGAGCCTGGTGCTCTTCGCTGTCCGTCCAGGCATAACTAGCTCTTTGCGCTCGTATATACGCAAAGTCTGCGGATGCATCCCGGTCAACTTAGCCGCTATGCTGATCATATAGACTGGTTTCTCTTTATCTCTTTTGTCCCGATTACCCATCATGACCACCTCAATGCTCTTGAGCCCGCGCCATCACTTGCGCCCGCGGGTCTATCTTTGATTTCTCGGCCAAGCGCGCCAGCAGCTCGCGCTCCTCGGGCTCAAGCTTCTTCGGCACCTCGACCTGGACCTTCGCAAGCAGATCGCCGGTGCCACCGCCGCGCGCCCTGGGAAAACCTTTGCCTTTGACACGGAAGGTCTGCCCGCTCTGCGTCCCGGGTGGTATCCGCAACTTGACCGTCCCGCCGACCGTCGGCGCCTTGACCGTGGCTCCGAGCGCAGCCTCGGTGAAACTGAGTGGTAAATCAATATGTATATTGTTGCCCGCCCGCTTGAAGAGCGAGTGCTCGAGCACCTGGACAATTATGTACAGGTCCCCAGCGGGCGCACCCCGATGGCCGGCCTGCCCCTGGCCACGATACTTGAGCTTCCCACCGCTTTTCATGCCGGCCGGGATATTGACAGTGATCGTCTTCTCCTCCGGCAGTGTGCCGGCCCCGCCGCAGGTCCGGCAACGCTCTTTGACGACCGTGCCTTCGCCGCCGCAAGTCGGACAGGCCTGATTGATACTAAAGAAGCCTTGGTTCTGGGCGACGGCCCCGCTCCCGCCGCAGGTGGCGCAAGTCGTGACCTGGGAGCCGGGCTTGGCCCCGCTCCCAGAGCAGGTGGCGCAAGTCTGCCGCCGGTCAATCTTGATACGCTTTGTCGAACCATCAAAAGCCTCGCGGAAACCAAGCGTTAACGTATAGTAGAGGTCCTCTCCTGTGGCGGGTGCACTTGGCCGCCCGCCCGCTCCGAAGAGATCCTCGAAGACCGAGCCGAACCCAGCCCCGCCGCCCCTGGTGTATACATCCTGCCAGCTGGCCCCGCCCGGACCCCCGGCCCCCGCTCCCGGACCGCCCGCCGCAAAGAACTCTCGTTGCCGGTCGTACTCGGACCGCTTCTTCTCATCGCCGAGCACATCATACGCCTCAGATATCTCTTTGAAACGCTCTTCAGCGACCTTGTCATTGGGGTTGGCGTCCGGATGGTGCTTCCGGGCTAACTTCCTATAGGCGTTCTTGATGTCCTTCTGATCGACATTCTTGCCGACGCCCAGGGCCTTATAGTAGTCCTTGATCTTTCCGGCAGCCATTTACATTACACTCGCTACTTCGCGACTGATACCTTCGCGTGTCTGATGATCCGATCCTGGAGCACATATCCTCGCTCCAGGACCCTGACGACAGTCCCTTCGGGGTACTCGTCACTCTCCTCCTGCATGACCGCCTCGTGCAAATTGGGATCGAAAGGTTGCCCGACCGGCTCGACCGTCGAGAGGCCCTCTTTTGCCAGCGCCTCGAGCAACTGGCCATAGACGAGCTTCATACCTTTCTTGTAGTCGTCGAACTGGTCGCCATGGTCCTCCTGGTCAAGCGCCCGCTCGAAGTTATCGATGACCGGTAGAAGTTCACCAATAACACCCTGAGCGGCGAATTTCAAAAACTCACTCTGTTCGCGGAGCATCCGCTTACGGAAGTTCTCGAACTCCGCCTTGAGACGCTTCAGGTTGTCGAGATATTCAGCCGCTTCCCCGCGGGCCTTCTCGAGATCTGCCTGCAGCTCTTCCAAGCCGGCCCGCGAGGCGTCCGCGCCCGCTTCCGCGGGCGGTTCGCCGTCCACTATCTCTTCCGCTGACAGGACTTCCTCGTCATTCTCTAGTTCGTCTGGTCTCTCATTATCAATCAAGGAAACTCTCCTCCGCTGAACAGGCCGACAACTTACTGCGCTTCCTCTTCGTCAACGACTTCCGCGTCGATGACCTCACCTTCCGGAGCCCCTTGGTCCCCTCCGGCTGCCTGGCCGCCTTCACCTTCCGGGCCTTGGGTCTCTTGGGCTTGTTGGTAAACGACTTCCGCCAACTTATGGGACGCTTCTGATAATTTCTCGGTCGACGCCTTGATAGCTGCGACATCGTCGCCCTTAAGCGCCTCCTTGGCCTCATTCAATGACTCCTCGATACTAGTGCGGTCTTCCTCGCCGACCTTATCGCCGACATCCTTAAGAGTCTTCTCGGTCGTGTAGACCAAGTTATCCGCCATGTTCCTCGCCTCAGCCTCTTCCTTGCGTTTGGCGTCTTCGTCCGCGTGCGCGTCGGCCTCTTTGACCATCCTGTTGATCTCATCATCGCCAAGCGATGTGCTGGCAGTGATAGTAATCCTCTGCTCCTGTCCGGTCCCCATGTCTTTGGCTGAGACATTGACGATGCCGTTAGCGTCGATATCGAAAGCCACCTCGACCTGCGGAATGCCCCGCGGAGCCGCCGGGATGCCGATCAAATGGAACCGCCCTAGAGTCTTGTTGTAGGTCGCCATCTCGCGCTCCCCTTGGAGCACGTGGACCTCGACCTGCGTCTGGTTGTCCTCAGCGGTGGTGAATATCTCACTCCGCTTCGTCGGAATAGTCGTATTCCGCTCGATCAGCTGGGTGAAGACCCCACCTTTAGTCTCGATACCCAGCGACAGAGGGGTGACGTCAAGCAAAAGGATGTCTTTGACTTCTCCGACTAGAACCCCCGCCTGGATGGCCGCGCCAATCGCGACGACCTCATCGGGGTTGACGCCTTTATGCGCTTCTTTGCCAGTGATCGTCTTGACCATTTCGGCGACGGCCGGCATCCGTGTCGAACCGCCGACGAGAATAACGTGGTCCAACTGATCGCCGGTGACACCGGCGTCCTTCATCGACTGCTCGACCGGACCGCGGCAACTATCCAGGAGATCGGCCGTCATCTTCTGAAACTCCGAGCGCGACAGGGTCATCTCAAGGTGTTTCGGACCGTTCTGATCGGCCGTAACGAATGGTAGGTTTATCGAGGTTTCCAGAGTGCTCGACAACTCAATCTTGGCTTTCTCCGCCGCTTCTTTGAGACGCTGTAGGGCCATCTTGTCTTGGCGTAGGTCAATGCCGTTCTTGGCTTTGAAGTCGTCCGCCATCCAATCAATGATCCGCTGATCGAAATCGTCACCGCCGAGATGATTATTCCCGCTGGTGGACTTGACCTCGAAGACGCCTTCGCCGATCTCCATAACGGAGACATCGAAAGTGCCCCCGCCGAGATCGAAGACTAGGATCGTCTGATCGTTCTCTTTATCCAGACCATATGCCAAAGCCGCGGCCGTCGGCTCATTGATGATGCGCAAGACTTCAAGGCCGGCGATCTTGCCGGCGTCCTTCGTCGCCTGGCGCTGCTGGTCCTCGAAGTAGGCCGGGACCGTGACAACCGCCTGCGTGATCGTCTCGCCCAGGTAGGCCTCGGCGTCTCTCTTAAGTTTCTGCAAGATCTTCGCCGAGATCTCTTGAGGCGTGTATTCTTTGTCGTCGATCTTGATCTTATGGCCGGTACCCATCTCGCGTTTGATCGACGCGATGGTCCGATCCGGATTAGTTATTGCCTGCCTCTTGGCCACCTCGCCGACGAGCACTTCGCCTGTCTTCGAGAAGGCGACGACCGACGGTGTCACCCGGCCACCCTCGGCGTTGGGCACTATAGTCGGCTCACCGCCTTCCAGAATCGCCATAGCTGAGTTCGTTGTACCTAAATCGATACCCAGGGCTTTTGCCATATCAAATCACTCCTTCGCTTGATTGCATAATCTTACATTGTTCATTATATAATATCTGAGCGTAGTATTGTCAAGTTTTATTAGGCGCAAAGACTCACAGTTTTAGTTTACCCAGTTTTTGGGTAATGAAACCAGAGTTGCTGGGGTTGGGCCTGGGTCCCGTATCGGCTCAGGTAACGATATCAGTGGCCTTGACGATATCGTCAACGAGCTCGCCGGCGGGCCCGCTGACCGCATTCCGTGTCGTTTTGGCTTGGTAGAGCGCTTGATCGGCTTGATAGATGAGATCCAACTTGTTAGCGGCGCTACTGGGATAGTTGGCCACCCCGAGGCTGAGCGTCAAATCTATCTTGTGCTCGCTGCCGCCGCCGGTGAATACCGCCCGCTCCACCTCATGGCGAAGCTTCTCGCCGACGATACAAGCATCTTGGAAATGTGTCTCAGGAAGGATCACGGCAAACTCCTCGCCGCCATAGCGGGCAACGATGTCCGTCTCGCGGGTGTGGTTCTTGAGCAAGTCCGCGATCTCGCGCAAGACCTCATCGCCGACAAGATGTCCGTAACGGTCATTGACGGACTTGAAGTGATCGAGGTCGATCATGATCAGCGACAGCGGTTTCTCGTACCGGACCGCCCGCGTCCATTCATGGTCCAGACGCTCGGAGAAATAGCGGTAGTTATAAATACCGGTCAACGCATCGCGGGACGCCCACTCCTTCGTCTGACGATACATCCAAGCGTTCTGGATCGAGATGGCCGCCTGTCCCGCTAGAGCTTCGAGGAAACGCAGGTTTTCATATCCATAGGCATGCGAGACCCTCCGGCCGACCATCAAAACACCGAGCAATTTGTCACCCACGTGTAATGGCACGGCCATCAGCGAGTTGATCTCCGGAGCAAAGGCCAGCCGCCATTTGCGCGAGACACTCGAGAGAGATATGGGCGTTTGCGAATCAGCCACCTCGCGCAACACGCTCCGCTCACTCTCGATGACCATATCTTTCACCAGTTTCTCATCTAGTCCCTGATGGGCTTGAATGCGAAGGTTTTCCTGGCTGTCGATCATGAAGAGAGCGGAGACATCAGGGGTGAGATCCAACGCCACGATATTCAGGACCAACGGGTATATTTCGGCGACATTGAGCGTCGAATTAAGAGCGCGACCTGTCTCATATAGGGCACTCAAATCGACCGCAGCCCGGCGGAGGCGATCGGCGATAAATCCCGAAGCCACGGAGAGGGAGAAGAACATGACCAGGTAGAGGTTGGCATCATCGAAAGGCCGGCTATAAACGCGGTCCAGCACCTGGTAGTAAGCGAACATCCCGATCGTCAAGATAGCGCTAAAGAACAGCGACATCGTGTGCCCGCCGCGCATGGCGCCGAGAACTATCGGCACATAATAAAGCATGACAAGCGGAGAATCGAACGCATCCGCGGCCGTCAGTAACGCCGTCACCAGCAAGAAGGCCACTCCGACTGTCACATAGTTTCGCAGATTGTAACTGCTCCCGCGACCGTACATCCAACGGGACAGTAGGCCCCCGTCGCGCAGGTCCCAATGGAGCAAACCGCCGAGAAGCAGGACCAGCATCAGGGCGACCTGCCGCATGGGAGGCAGACCCGATATAAAGGTCAACCCCAGGAGCATCCCGACGATGACCGGAAGGTAAAAATACCGGATCTGTTGATCGAGGCTTCTTTTAAACCATTTCATCTATGTCTACCTGGACGATTTAACTTAGGCCGCTTAGTCTCGGCCGGATTACTTTAGTATCGACAATTCCATACCGTTCCTTGAGCTGCAACAGCCGCTCAAAGGTTGCTTTGAACCGAAAAAGCCGGGTATTCACAGCACCTGATCGGAACCTATGCCGCGCACAGCTTAGAACCGGCCGCCCACGTTCTCATGCATAGCACAAACTGCAACCAGACGCAAATACCTAAAAGGGTTATGGGAAGATCGAGTCGATGCCCATATAGTCAATGAGCGCCTCAGGTATGGCAATCGTCCCATCTTCCCGCTGGTAGTTCTCGAGAACAGCTGCGACTGTACGCCCGATGGCCAGGCCGGAACCGTTCACCGTATGTAGGAATTGCGGCTTCTGCGACTCGTCACGATAGCGGATATTGGCCCGCCGGGCCTGGAAGTCTTCGAAATTACTGCAAGAAGATATCTCTTTGAAGGCCTGATAGCTGGGAAGCCAGACCTCGATGTCATAAGTCTTGGCGGCGGAGAACCCAAGATCACCGGAGCACAGCGTGACCACCCGATAATGGAGGCCGAGCGCCTGCAATATCTTCTGGGCGTCGACAGTCAGCGCCTCGAGTTCGTCATAGGAGGTCGCCGGTTCGACAAATTTGACCAGCTCGACCTTGTTGAATTGATGCTGCCTGATCAGACCTCTCGTGTCACGACCGTGCGCTCCGGCCTCGCGCCGAAAACAGGGGGTGTACGCGGCATAGCACAACGGCAACCGGTCTCCATCGAGTATCTCATCGCGGTAGATATTCGTCACCGGGACCTCCGCCGTCGGGATCAACCACAGTTCATCTGCTGCGCACTTGAAAAGATCATCGGCGAATTTCGGCAGCTGCCCGGTCCCGATCATGCTCGCCTCATTGACCAGAACGGGCGGCAAGACCTCAGTATAACGATCGTCTTTCGTATGGGTATCGAGCATGAAATTGATAAGAGCCCTCTCCAACCGGGCACCAGCCCCCTTGTAGAGAGCGAATCGGGCCCCGGCTATCTTCGCCGCGCGGTCGAAATCGATAATATCCAGGGTTTCTCCGAGTTCCCAATGCGCCCGCGGCTCGAAACTGAATGACGGAGGATCACCCCAGACACGAGCGACGGTATTGTCACTCTCTCCGGCCCCGACCGGCACCGATTCATGCGGCAGATTCGGCAAACCTAATGCCGCCTCTCGCAAACCTTCCTCCAAAGGCCTGAGTTCGTCCTCGAGCACCGCAATCTCGGTACCGAGACCGGTCGAGGCGGCCTTCATCTCGTCGACCCGGGCTATCAGCTCATCTGTAGGCTCACCCGCTTTTTTGGCCTGACCAACGGCGCGCATGGTCTCTCCGACCGACTGCGAAGCGCTGTTGCGTTCCGCCCGCTTCATCTCCAACTCGCCCAGAATGTCGCGACGCCTGGCGTCAGCTTCTAGAACAGCATCGATATCGACATCGGCTCCCCGAGCGGCCATGGCCGCTTTAACTCCCTCGCTGTCCTCGCGCAGTCTTTTTATATCGAGCATCAGATCGCCCTGCTTCCGCTCACGCCATCGAAACCGGTACCGGTTTCGCCCGCGGATATGAACCGAGCAGCTTGACTTCCCTGAGCTTGCACCGGAGACACTTCAAGGCATCGGCGATGGACGGATCGTCAGCGTGCCCTTCGAGATCCACAAAGAAGCAGTATTCGCCCAGAGCCTGGCGCGTAGGCCGAGAGGCGATCTTGGTCAAGTTGATATTGCGATAAGCGAACTCCTGCAATATCGACAAGAGGCTCCCGGGCCGGTCCTCGTAGATGAAACAAACGATAGATGTTTTATCGAAACCGGTCGGCTCGGCCGCCGACCGCCCGAGCATCACGAAACGGGTTTGATTGCCGGCTACGTCCTGGATGTTCTCGTCCAGCACCGTCAAGCCATAGAGTTCGGCCGCCAACTTCGTCCCGATAGCAGCCCAGCGATTATCTCGATTACTCGCCACTATCTCGGCAGCCTCGGCAGTGCTGTTGGCCGCCTCTATTCTTGCCCCCGGCGCCTCCCGCATCAGATATCCGCGGCACTGGGCCGTCGCCTGCGGATGCGACAGGAGTAATTCGATGTCGGCCTTTTCAAGGTCCGCCCGACCCAATAGATTATGCGAAACAGAAGTGATTATCTCTTTCTCAATCTTCAAATCGACATCGAAAGCAAGCATATCCAGGGTCGTGTTAACGGAACCCTCAATCGAGTTCTCGATAGCGACGATACCTTTATCCACATCCTGGCGCTCCACCGAAGCAATCACATCTTGGATCGACGAAAGCGGTACGGCTTCAGTCCCGTTTAGAGAATACGCTGACCGCAACGCTTCCTCGGTGAATGTGCCCGCTGGTCCCAAAAACCCGATCTTCAGGCTCAAGTCTTCACTCCTTGGTACGCTTGTCTGATCGACTCTTCCTCTTCTTCAGACAAGGCAAACTCCGAACGCCGTTCTACTATCGGCTTGGCATAGACCCGGCTGTCACTACGACCGTTGATCGAAGTAATAACGATACCGTCGCCCCGCTCGTTCAAGAGAGCGACCGCAAAGCTGAGCTGACCGCCAACCTCCCTGAAGGCGTCGAACCGGACGACACCCACGTGCCGGACAGTCTCCTCTAGCATCCCACGATGACGAGCATCAATTGCCTTCAATCGTTCATTCTCGGCAGTCAATCTCTCAATGTCGTCCACAGCTGCACCGAGCACCTGCACCGCGTCGGGCGCATCCCTCAAGACCGCCCCAGCCCGTTCGCGCGCCGCCTGAACCCGCCTGACGAAGACTGTCAAGGCGATAACCCAAATTAAGATCAAAACATTGACGCCCGCCAGCACCGCTACGATTGGATCAGAAAAAAAGAGCAACGGCATTCTCTCCCCTTTAATCGACCTTAGATTATACACAATAACTGGGTCGAAACCCCGGTTTCAAGACACACGGAGAGGGGAGAATACTCGGATGGAGAAGGTTGAGGCGCCGTTGGCGATATTCAAGATGGCGACGGACAGGCTCGAGGACGCTAATATCGACTATGTAGTCTTCGGGGGTATCGCAGTCTGGGGGTACGGACGTCGCCGCTGGACCAGAGATATCGACTTGCTCATCAAGAGGGCAGACGCGAAACGGGTCCTCGCCGAACTTAGCGAAGCAGGTTTTGCGACTGAAGAGAGAGACCACCGCTGGCTGTACAAGGCAGCGATGGACCACGCCCATATCGACCTCATCTTCCGAGCTAAGGGCGAGGTGATTCTCACGCCGGAGCTACTAGAACGACGCCGAAAGGTGCAGATAGACGGCTATACGTTCCAGATCATGGACCCGGAGAATCTGGTCCTGGTGAAGATCCTGGCCACAAAGGAAATCCGACCCGCCGATTGGTACGATGCGATCTCCATTTTGCAGAACCTCGAAGACATCTTCGATTGGCACTACTTCGTAGAGCTGGCAGCCCCACACGCCGACAAGGTCCTTAGCTTCCTTTTCTTCGTCGAAGCTTTTGGAGCTGACGGGGACGGAGACCGGGTGATCCCGACACCGATCATCCACCGGTTGATCGATATCTATTTGCGCGGCCAGTCCAGCTCAAAGAGACGATACGCCTGATTGAGGAGAGAGTGCGAGACATTGCGCACCGGCACCCCGCCGGGCGTAAATCCGGCCTCACGCCCGAAATGGGCATGGCCATGGAGCGCAAGATCGGCCCGCCCGTCGTCAACCGCCACAGCCAGCTCCGAGCCACCTAGGAATGGGTATATCTGCGGGTCCTCTCCAGTGAGCGTATCTGTGATCGGCGCATAATGAAGAACCACTATCTTTAGCTCGGAGTCGAGGTGTGCCAGCCCATAACGGATCTTATCCCCCTCGTGCTGGGCCTCCAAGAAAAAACGACGCCAAAGATCCTCCCCGAAATCAGTCAGAGCCCGGCGTCCGAAACCGCCGGCGAAACCTTTGGTGCCCGTAAAACCGACACGATGTCCCCTAATATCTAAAATGGCGCTCTCCCCGTCGAGCACCCGAACACCAGCGGCCTCAAGTAAGTCATGAAAGCGCTTCTGGTTTTTCTCGTGATAATCGTGATTCCCAAGGACGGCTACGATCGGCAACATAACTTCAGACAACTCTTCGACAACGACTTCAATCTCAGCGATTCGGCCCCGATAGGTGAGGTCGCCACAGAGGACCAGAACATCGGCCTGAGCGTTGACGTCGGCCAATGCATACCGGAAGACCTCCAGCCCGCCCTCTTGACAGTGCAGGTCCCCGACCGCCGCGATCCTCAGGGGTCCGTTCTTTGGTGATTCGCTCAGGTTTTTCGGACTCCTCCCGGCTTAAAGATATTGGAGTTTTCTTACCCGGGAGCAAAGACGGCAACTCAACACTGGGGGTGAAGAACGCGCCATCCGGCAGCAAAACACCGCCCCCAGCTTTAGAGCGGTGCGTTACCGACAAAAGCAATTAACAAAAGTGCTTGGTTACACTATCGGCAGTTATGGGTCAAAACTCAATAGGTGGATTTAACCATCTTTTGTAGGCCGATGGTCCTAGAAAGAAGGCGGCTGTCACGGCCCATAGAGAACTCGGACTCCGCCGGTGCAACGCGTCAGCATTTCTCGGTCGAAGTACCGGCAGAGCGGGTCGGCGTACTTCTCGGTCGTCCCGAGAAGTTCACTGAAGCGCACCTGGGTTATCTCGCCCGCTTCGAGCAGATATTCCGTCAGCATCTCGCGGGCCTCGCCGATCGCCTCGACCGTGAAATAGGTATCGGGTGCCAATTGGATGATCCGACCTTCCGCTTCAAGACGGGCGAGGAGATGGTCGAGGTCGACAGCGGCGACTTTGTCCGACTCCTCCAGCTCCGCCCGGCCAGGTGGCGTAAAACCTCGCAGTCTCCGATGGAGTTCGGCCATCTTCTGCCTGGCCGGGGGAAACTCAGAAGCGGCCCGCACCCCTAAACGTCCCTCGCTTCGAACCGTCAGACCTTCATTGATGAAATGAGTCAACAGGATATCCGACTGTGACGCTGAGAGATGCGCCCAAAGCGCGGTTCGCACGTTCTCGACCGGGGGTCCGAAATCATAAGGATGTCGCCGGCGATACTCGTCCAGATATTCCCGCAGCGCTCGACCGGCACCAGTGAGGAGTCTCGTATCTAGATAAAAGGCGCATCGCCAGGCCTTGACCATGGATAAGGCTTCCTTTCCGACCAGGCGCTCGATGGCTACAGCGGCGGCGGACTCGCCGATATGCAGAGTTTGCGCCGTATCTTCGATAGTCAGCGGCTGCAGGCAGCGACCGAAGAGTTCCTTGACGATCTCCGAGTCACTGCCTCCGACCAATAGCCGCCACCGCGAGCAGGCAGCCAGATGGCCCCGAGCCCCTGAGTATGACTCTAAAACCAGGCCCCCTCCAAGCGTAACCGCTGACGAGCCCGACCGTAAGACAAAGTGGTCACGAAAAGCGACCAGTAACGGTTGGCGTGGCCTGATCCGCACCAATCCTTGGTCGCCTGGCTCAAGTATTTCACCTTCAATCATGTGGATATCGGCGAGCGATGCCTGCGTGCCGTGGTATATTCGCACAATCGCGCCATCCTTCAGTCCCTGACCCAACTGGGGCAAGATGCGCACCTGAGCGATAACTTCCCGGGCTGGCATCACGACTCCGGGTGCCGTCACCCAGTCTCCCCGCTTCGGGGGATCGCCCGGAACCACAATGTTCAAAGCCGCCCGCTGCCCGGGCAGGGCCTTGGAGACCGACTGCCCGTGGACTTCGATCCGCAGCGGCCGGAAGATTTCTTTCGAGCGGACCAATTCGAGTTCGTCGTCGGCGGCCAAGACTCCCGACCACAATGCGCCGGTGACGACCCGCCCCGCGGCCGGCAAAACGAACGAGCGATCGAGAGGGAGTCTGACGGGCAGGTCGAGCGGCCGCGGGCTCAAGCCGCAGGCTCGCTCCTCGATCGCTGTTATCAATTCGCTCAGTCCTTCCCGGCGCCGTACAGAGATAGGCACAACCGGCGCTCCCGCTAAAGACCTGGAAGAGAGCAAGTCACCGACAGCGTTTCGAACCTCGTCGACCTGGTCGGCGCCGACCAGGTCGATCTTGGTAACCGCAACGACGACCTGACGAATGCCGAGCAAAGCCGCCAGATCGAGGTGCTCTATCGTTTGAGCGCACACACCCTCATCGGCCGCTATGACGAGAACCAGCAGATCGACACTGGAGAGACCGACCAACGCGTTTCTGATGAAACGAGCGCTTCCCGGGAGATCGACAACGGCCGGCGTTGCGCCTGATGGCAGGTAGAGGGGAGCAAACCCGAGATCGATCGACCGGCAGTGTTCCTTCTCCTTGGGCCCGGCGTCCGTAGCAACCCCAGTCAAGGCCTCGACCAAGGCGGTCTTACCATGCCCGGCGTGGCCTGCCGTCCCGATGATGAAGTTAGTCACGACCATCTACTGATAGTCTTTCCCTTTTGGCGTCAGTCCGTCCTATTGAAGAGAAAAACAGCCAATGAGATCATCGCCGCACCAAAAAACGACAGGACGGCGACACTGAAGACCAGGGAGAACTGGGCTGCTTTGGGGCCGAGCATTAGCAGTCTCAGGGCGTCCACCCCGTACGTCAACGGATCGATCCGGGTCAAAAAGTGGAGCCAGCTCGGAAGCTTCTCGATCGGAAACATCGCTCCCGATAACACGAAGAGCGGCATGACCAGAAAGTTCATGATCATCTGAAAGCCCTCCATCGACTGCATACGAGCGGCAATAGCTATGCCCATGGAAGTGATCGCGAACGATATCAAGAACATGACCGGGACGATAGCGAGAATCACCGGAATGGACAACGTGACTCCCACAAACGGCGCCAGCAACAAGATGACCAATGCTTGAATGATCGCGACTGAACTACCTCCGAAAGCCTTGCCGATAGCCACGGACGAACGCGAGATCGGCGCCACCATTACTTCTTTTAAGAAGCCGAACTCCCGGTCCCAAACGATGGACATGGCCGAGAACATCGAGGTGAACAAGAGCGACATCCCAATGATGCCTGGATAGATGAATGCCAAATAGGAGAAACCGGGGTCCGAGCCGCCGATCTGCCCGTCGATGGCGAGCCCGCGGGCCAGGCCGTTTCCAAAAACAAAGAGAAAGAGGGCCGGTTGCGCCAGCGAAGTGACAATCCGAGAGCGGTCCCGGCGGAAGCGGGTGATATCCCGCAACCAGATCGAATAAATGCCGCGGAGGTCTTTGATCATCTTCGCATCGCCCTTACGCGTTGGCGCATCGTATCCATCGCCCCGCCCGGCTCTTCCCGCATAGTGCGGCCGGTGAGCTTGAGAAAGACGTCATCGAGCGTCGGACGGCGGAGGCTGATCGAATCTATCGGCACATCAATGGTCTTGATCAGCTGCGGCAGGAAGGACTCACCGTCGGGCACCTCCATCACCAGCTTGGAATCCTGCTCCATCAGCTCCAGCTTGAAGTGCTCGGCTATCTCAGCCTTGGCCCGCTCCAATTCACTGGACCTGAGAGTAAGAACGTCGCCGCCGACCATCGCCTTTAGCTTGTCGGGCGTATCAAGAGCGATTATCCGACCGTTGTCAATGACGGCTATCCGGTCGCAATTCTCCGCCTCGTCCATATAGTGGGTCGTCAAGAAGATGGTGATATTCTGCTTGGCCCGCAGCTCCCTGATGTACTCCCAAATACGGTTGCGCGTCTGCGGATCGAGCCCCAGGGTCGGCTCGTCCAGGAAGAGGACCCGCGGATGATGAAGTAGTCCGCGCGCTATCTCCAGGCGCCGCTTCATCCCGCCCGAGAGGGTGCGGACGACATCATGACGACGCCCCCAGAGCTCGACCATGTCTAAAACATGCTTGAAGCGCGCCGCCCGCTCCGCCTTGGGGACGCTGTAGACGAGTGCGTGGAAATTGAGGTTCTCCAGAACCGACAGCCGCTCGTCGAGGCTGGGGTCCTGAAAAACGATACCGATCGCGGCGCGGACGTCGGCCGGACACTCGACGACATCGTGACCGGCAAGGACCGCCGTTCCCCGGTCCGGCTTGAGCAAGGTACAGAGGATATTTATAGTCGTAGTCTTGCCGGCACCGTTTGGACCCAAGAACCCGAATATCTCACCGGCGGAAATATCGAACGAGACCCCGCGCACCGCCTCAATCTCGCCAAAGCTCTTATAGATATCTTTCACTTCTATCATTGGCATTCAACTCCAGTTTGTATTATATAGTATGCCTTGCGAACCACGAATGAGGAGTCGTCCATGCCGGATTTGAAAAAAGAAGGCCTTCGCCAAGCGTTCAAAGAGCGCCGGGCCGCGATCAGCCTTGATGTGCAAGCCGAGGCGAGCGGGGCGATCTGCCGTAACCTGCTGGGGCTGGAGCAATATGAGAGCGCGACGGGTGTGGCCGCTTATTGGCCCATGACCTTGGAGGTCGATATCAGGCCCATCATTCACGACGCTTTGACTCATGAACGCCGCGTCTACCTGCCCCGCGTCGTCCGAGAGCCGCGGGGTCTCCACTTTTGCCGCTACAACGGTGACCCGGAGACTCTGGAAGCCGGCCCCTTCGGATTGAGCGAGCCCGGCGGCGAGCCATCCGACATCGATCAAATTGACCTGGTGATCGTGCCGGGACTCGCATTCGACCTCCACGGCCACCGGCTTGGTTACGGGACAGGTTTTTATGACCGCTTTCTCAAGCAGACCAAGGCCACGCGGGTCGGAGTCGCGTTCGACGTCTTGACCATAGACATCCTCCCGGTGACCAAACATGACGTAGCCATGAACATGCTGGTCACTGAGTCGCGCATTATCTCAACGACTTGATCGAACCGCCCCAACTTGCCAACCGCTTTCGTTTATAATATATTCCTTTATGGTAATATGATTATAAGGTGTTTAATTCATGGCTGATTTTTGTAGAGTATTCCAGGCGATAGCCGACGACCACCGCCAGAGGATTTTGCTCCTCTTGGAGGATCGTGACCGGTGCGTGGGCGAGTTGGTCGCGGGGTTCTCTTTATCTCAGTCAGCCGTTTCGAAGCATCTGGCGGTCTTGAAAAACGCCGGCCTGGTCGCTGATAAACGTTGCGGCCAGCAAGTCATCTACTCTTTGAACCGGCAAAACCTGCAGGATTGTTGCCGCGAATATTTTATTAAATTCGAGTGCTGTAGCAGTTTATTTACCCAGCGTAACGGCGAAAAACAGCGCGAAGGTTAATTTTGTTTGAGAGGAGGTGTTCGACGTGAAAAAGCATATGATCCCGCGAATGGCTCACTGTGAAGGCGGCTGTAGTCGTTAGTCCGGAGCATGACATTAAACTGCTCGCCAGATGGAGCCCGTTTGAGTAACCTATTGCACGGCGGTTACTTGAGCGGGCTCCTTTATTTAGCCAGTTGATCGAGGGTCACGAGCGTGAATCCCCGCGAATAGAGTTCTTTGACTATCAGCGGAACGGCCTTGACGGTATTAGTCCGATCGCCACCACCGTCATGGAGTAAAACGATCGCACCGGGACGGGCCTGTTGCAAGACGCGGGCGGCGATAGCTTCCGGGGACAGCCCGTTCCAATCCTGGGAGTCGATATGCCAGCGGATAGTATGATAACCGCGGCGGGCGGCCAGGACCCGCAACGGATCGTTGACCGCACCGTATGGCGGCCGGAACCACCGCATTGGCCTAGTAATGAGGGGCGTGATGGTGGCACTGGCCGCATCCAACTCACGAAGAATGTCTTCTTCGTCCGCGAAATCCATGCGGTTGTGCGAATACGAATGATTGGCCACTTGAAAACCATTCCCATCCAGTTCCCGGACCATCTCCGGAAAGAGGGCGGCTTGGCCGCCGACCACAAAGAATGTAGCGGTCCCATAGAGTGCGCTCAATGTCTCCATTATCTGCCTGGTGTAGGGAGGGGTTGGGCCGTCATCAAAGGTAAGCGCGATCACATTGACCGGCTTTTCCTTGGTTCGAGCAACTCGAAAGGGACGGGCCTCGGTCAGATTCCGGACTGAAGCCAACTTGCCGCTGACGCTCCCGCGAGCCACCAGTTTCCGGCCGACCGTGCCCAGCGCCTCAACGGTAATATACTCGCCTTCGCCTTCGATAATATCTGCTAGAACCACGCTCTCGATCTCCGT
>SDBV01006023.1_pt1 | contig 16936 bp, 10 predicted proteins | sample 2277081 | NCBI WGS metagenome assembly SDBV01 (sample SAMN10402039, study PRJNA504765) | marine sediment metagenome | isolation source: marine sediment core GS10_PC15, 223 cmbsf | place: Arctic Ocean: Southern Knipovich Ridge | collected 2010 | reverse complement strand
AAAAATATTATGAGTGATCCAAGATAAAAGAAGTTTGCTATCGGTGTTGTACCATTAAATATCTTTGATTGTACGGAGTATCTGCTAAAAATAAATGCAGAAAGAAAGGCTGTATAAATAATTAGAAGGTACCATTTAAATTTTTTGAGTGGCTTAACTAGTTGATAGAACAGGGCTATAGAACCAATAAAAAAGAGATAAAAAAACCAGCCAAAACTCTGTTTCCAATTAGTAAAATAAGGCTGATGGGACTCTGCCACGGTCAATGTCAGCCTCCCCAATCCAAATGGGTGAATTAACCGTTCTTTGATGTTTATTAGTTCATTTGGCAAAAAAGATGGGCTAATAAAGAGCGAAACTATTATAATAATTAACAAAGATATACATAGAGAAGCTATGCCCAAGGGTATTTTATTCTGTATTTTTTCTTTAAGGACCTTGATATTCTTTATCAAAAGTATCAAAATAGCCCCGGTAAGCAAGACCAAAAAGGATATACTTGTTGTAGTAGAAGTTAAAAGATTATGTAGGTTAAAATCTGCCTTGAATTTAAAGAGTATGATTGTTGTAAAGAATAGCCAGGAAGTAAAAACATAAAAATCTTTTTTTGTAAACTTGTCCAAGAATATCTCAATTAAACTAAACAAGGCAATAATCAGAAAAAGAAATTGCCCCCCTGCCCAGGCAAGATTCATCAATCCTGTTGAGATTCCAGAGAGAATTCCAAACAAGACTGCAATCTTGAGTTTTTTTGACTGCCCTGCCACTACATACAAATAAAGGGCAAGGAACATAAAAAAAAGTCCGAATGCTTCCTTATCAGAAAATCCAGCCATAGTCCTATAAAGAAAAGTAGGTATTACTGCCAAGAAAGCTGTTGAAAGTAGGGCAACCTTATTGTCAAAAAGTCTCCTGACCAAAAGAAAAAAGAATATTAGTATTGGAATGAAGAAAATTACAGGGTAGATAATATCTATCTGTGCTAGTGTTATTGATGGAACAAATATCTTTATTATTTTGTAGAAGTAAGCAATTGTATAGGGAAGGATTGGATTTGCTCTTTCTGTTGCCAAGCCAAGAGGAACATAACGCATAGCATCGTGAACTATTAACTTCCCATAGTCTATGATATATTGGGCATATCTCAAGAAAATATGGGGATCCAAAGCCAGAGGTATATATTCTCCGGTTGTAGCATCCTTCAATAAATGCATATTGGAAACTCTTATCTTTGCTCCAAACCATACTATGGCTGCCAGGATTATATAGACTAACCAATTCTTTTTTTCTTTTACAAGTCTGGTTATCTTTTCTCTTGTTTTTTCTAAATTATCATCCATTTCTTCTTGCAAAACCAAAACCGCATTCCCCGCATCTATTATATTTATATGAACTCATAACAATCTTATCGCATAGAGGGCATTTATTTGTGAACCCTAAAGCTAATATTAATGCTTTAATTTTTTGGAAGGGAGTTAATTTTATTTTGTTATAATTCATTTCCAACAAGCTTCTCCCCCAATTTCTTGACTAAATAATAAATTAAAACAAGTATGCCTGCCAAAACCAAACAAATCCCGCCAACAACAAAAGTCATCGTAACATCTATAGCCATTACCTTTTCCCCCCTTCTAATCTATAATAAACCACCAAACTATTTTCATAAGGCTCTTCCTCATAGTTTAATTTTTTGAATACGCAGATAATATCATAACACTTTACTAGCTTCATATCAAATAATTTTGTATACTCTATTCCTTCTTTCCAGAAAATAGTTAATAGGTTTTTGTTTTCATTATACTCGAATTCTTCCTTTTCAAAAACAAATAAAAGATCTTTTTCTTCTGTTGTTTCCAAAGCCTTGTCCTTGATTTGATTTAAATTTATACTTATCTCAACTGTTTTGGAAGCTTTTATGGTTGGATTACTACTTATTACATATTCTTGGTATGCTGTCTTGTTTTGTTTATGCAAAGTATAGTCCCTAAGCCATACATAGTTAAAATCATTCCAATACAATGCGGGGAACATACAAGCATTGCTATCGCTAACTACAATTACCTTACCCCGAAAATCTTTTTCTATGCTTATGAGATCGTCCTTTAAAATGTTATTTTCATTATTTCCAAAACTATTGAAAGTCAATAAGAGAATCAAAAAGATACTAATAAATGAACTAGCCATAATCAGTTTTTTGTTTAATATTTTTGCGAGCAAGATTATAACAAATGGTGCTATCACTAATAATAATCTATAATCCGCTATCATTGAGAGATAAAGATAAGTAATTATGACAAACAACAATTCCTTTTTGCTCTTTGTCTTATAAATCAGCAATGTAAACGGGCTTATTATTATAAGGCTAGCTAACCAATACCAACTTAAAAATTTAGGCAGGGAAAAAGAAATGTAATTTTGGCTACCCACAAATGTCAAGAATATTGCCATACTATAGAAAGGCACTCCAAATATTAAATAATCTATCAAAAATCTAATGCTAATAACTACCAAGACCAAGATTGAATAATAAAAAAATTCCTTGAATGTTTTTTTATAAAAGAATATAACCATAAACAAGACTATTATAGCCAATGCAGGAATCCTAAAAATCCCCATCAATCCCAATGACAATGCAGAAATAATAAAATATATCTTCTTGTTTTCGCCTTCATATTTTTTTAGAAAGTAATACGACAGCAACAAGCATGTTGATGTAGCCAATATTGGCGAGATAAGGAGGATATTTATGTAAAACACCAATGGAGAAAAAATCCACAGCCATAAAACCTTTTTGTTGTTTGTTAATTTATACAATAGATAAGCATCCAAGATTAAGAACAAAGCACTAATTATTTTTAATGTCAATAGATAGGGAAGCATTCTTAAAAACAAGGACAAAAACAATCCATAGCCGACAGAATGGAATACATAAAAATTTGCTCTGTTCAGTCCGGCAAACTCCTTGGCCAGGTTAATGTACTCGCGGGTACCGGTAAAACTAGCATTCGAAGAAAAGATGCTATATGTCAATAAAACAACTATGAAAATTAAGAAAATTATAAAAACATTGTATTTTTTGAAAAAAACCTTCATTTTACCCTAATTATTTCTACATAATCTCCTTCTCTTATTTCCTTTGCTTCTTTTGGGATAGTTACTGACTTCTGTCCTGTTTTCTTATTCTGCCTTACTTTGACTATAATCTTCATACTATTTTGATAGTATTTACCATTTATATACTTTTCGCTTTCACAATAGGACACAGACAAAACCGAAAGTATTATATAATATGTTATGTATATATTATGTATGAAACAACGAACAAGTATCCAAATAGAACACAAAACTCTGGAAAAACTAAAAAAACAGAGAATAACAAAAAGGGAAACTTATGATGAGATAATAAATCGTTTGATGGAAGAAAAAAATGCAAATAACTATTCAAAAGTATCTTAAAAAAATAGGAGAATAAAAAATGAAATTAGAAAATATATGCAAAGGTATAAGTAAAGCAATAAAAATAGGAGCTATAACAGCATTTCTTGCAGCCCCAGCCTATTCATTGACAAATTGCCCCCCACCTGACCAGAATGGTTATAGTTCTGGATACCCTGACTTGACAATAGCTGAAGCATTTGTCTGTCCTGGAACTGTTGGATGCTTCAATGAAAACAAACCAAAGGCAGGAGAAAACCTTGTTGTTACTTTTGTAATTAAAAATGAAGGTGATGAAACAACATCAGAGGACATTGAATATAAAATAAATACCTATTCAGCAGAAGACAACATAGAAGTTGATACAGGTGTTAAATTAGCTCCTGGAAAAATAATGAGAGTCCATGCAAAATACAATTATGCAACTGCGGGAATTTATAATCCTGTAATAACCATTGACCCATATAACAAAATAGCAGAGTGTAATGAAGATAATAATGAGAGAACATTATCAACAATAGTTGAATAATCCTATCTTTCTTTTCTTCGTATTAAAATGTATCCATCACCAGCAGAGGATAGAGAAAGTAAAGATGTAAGGTTGGGTTTGATAATGGGACTAGGAATATCTATATTAATTATCTTTGCATTTATCTAAAATGCTTAAAAAAATATTTGTTTCAATAATCAATTTTTTGGGAAGAAAAAATATAGAAGATAGAAAATATCATCTTTATAAAACTAAATATGGCTATTCAAATAAAGTAGCTAGAGAAAAAGCAAGAGAGCAAGCTGAATGGGGGATAAAATAATGGGGGAAAAGTCAGATAAACAGCCACACAATAAAAAATTAATTATTATATTAATTTCAATTATAACAATATTAGCTTTAATAATAATCATAGGATTAATAATAGTACCAGTAGTAAATAATTATACCCTCAGAAACCGAAATTTAGGAATGGAGATAGCATTAAGAGCTCTAATGCAAAAGGCATCCCAATGCCAGAATCCAGTGGCAATTACTATAGACAACAAAACAATAAACTTGGTTGCTATAGAATGCCTGCAAAATAATCAATGAAGATTATTTTAACTCTTCCTTGATTTCTTCTTTTTTCTTATCTATTATTTTTTAGGTTTTTTTAATTTTCTAAAGTAGTTCCATATGGAAAATTGCACCAAACCAAAACCAAGAACAAAGAAAAATAAATTTAAAGTCCAGTTTGGAATTTCTTTTATTTGGGGAATTATCCTTAATTTCTCACACACATCCATATTATTAATCTCTCTGTAAAAATAACCTTTATTGCATTGACATTTTCCATATGAAGAGATATGTGCATTTGGGGGGCAGTCCAAAGCATTTACAAAAGGTATAATCAAAAATAAAATTAGCAGTAGTTTAATCTTCTTCATTTTCTTTCTCCTCTTTCTTCTTCTTAACAAACCTATATCCGAAATAATTTATAATCAAGTCTAAAAATCCACCCAACAGAAAGTATAATAAATAATTTGTTTTCATAATTTCAGTAATTGAAAGAAAAATTGGTTTCTTTATGCATGTTCCATCATCCAAGTAATAACCTTCCTCGCAAGTCCCAAGGCCGGGACCGGCACCCGTTCCACCTTGAATTGTTGTGGTTGTTGTGGTTGTCGGAGTGGCAAACAGAAATCCCAATTTTGTTCTGTAGCTTGCCGAGGATGTATCCTCTACTGCTGGCTGGCTTACAATGATTCTTGACCTATAGTTTGTTGAATTCAATTCTTCAGAAGGTGAAATTATTATCCTTGATTTATAATTGATAGATGAGATGTTTATAGCACAAGCTAAAGGTATTAAAAATAAAAATATGAAAAATAAATTTGTTTTAACATTCATAGTTTCACCAATATTGTCTTTCCATCGCCTAGTTTATCAATAACCTCACAGTTCAAGTCCTGCAAATATCCCCCAACAACAATATTAGCCAATACTGAAAATGTTCCTGTACCATATAAGTTTAAGATTCCACCAGGCAAGTATGTGTCTGTTATTATTTCGCAAAGGTCGGCACAGTCTATATTCCAATCCCCAACACCATAGGTGCATGAACCTTGAATAGGCAATACTGTTGAATTTAAAGGACTTCCAGAAGTTTCTTCATCATAAGGCGTTACTTCTATTGTCCATCCGTCTCCCTCTGTTGTTTCTGACCTATTTATTGAAAATTGTTGTAGTCCTGCTTGGTAATGCTGTTGTATTTCTAAAGCGGATAAAGTTCTATTATAAATTATTACTTCATCTATTGTTCCATTGAAATAATCATTAGTGGCATCATCTGAGGCTCCAATTATAAAATACAAATCACTCCAAGAACCATCTGAACCAGTAAAATCAGATAAACCATCTCCATCGCTATCAAAAAGGGAACCATCTGCATATCCATAAGTTGCATCATTCTGTTTAACAACCATAACAACATTATGCCATCCACCATCTGCATAATTCACTCCGGATGAAGTAGGTGAACCTCCCCCACTATAAACCCGCATAGCAATATTTCCATTAGTTAAGTAAATATGCCTATCATGACCATCAGGACTACTTGGGTTGTTTCCTCCAATTACTTCAGAAATACCAACATTTTGATTCGTAGTTTTAAACCAAAGGGAAATACTAAAATTAGTTCTTAGATTAATATCTTGAAAATTTAAAGTCCCACTATATGCAGGAACTGGAATATAATCATTAGTACCGTCAAACTCATAGCCACCCATAATCTTCCCAGTATAATTCCAAGTTGCACCAGAAACTGTTCCATCATTACCCAAAGCATAATCATAAGTTATGCTGTTAGAAGAATGACTATAATCAAAAGGTAAATATAAAACTGTACTACTATTATCAATCCATCTTGTTGCATTTAAAGTTTCATTTACGAACCATCTATAATTATAAACAATATTATCACTATCTATATCTGCTGTGTTATTTGCAGAACCACCTATGTCTTGATTGGTTAAAGTTTTGTAAGTCATATTATACATATTCTGTATTTCAAGTGCTGATAAAGTTCTATTGTAAATTTTTACCTCATCCATTGTTCCTAAGAAAGCTTGTGATGTAGCAAATCCACCACCAACACTATCCTGTTCCTGACCAAAAACTAATGAACCACCATCTGTTATTGATGTTCCGCTTGCCAAAGTTCCAGAGTATGCTTGAACTCCATCTTTATACAATTTGGTTTGTCCATCCGAACCTCTCCAAGTTACAGCAATGTGATGCCAGTCTCCATCGTTTGCTGATATTCCAGTAGGAACATTTGAACCACCCCTATATATAGCAAATGATTGATAATTATAAATTAAAAACTCATTGTCAGAAGTTGCAGCATATGAAAACGGAGTCCCAGATTTTGTTGTATCAGAACTTTTCATCCAAAAAATTACAGTAATTTCAGAAGATGGAAAACCATTAAATGGATTTTTTATGAAATTGTTATCAGCAGTTCCATCAAACATTATAGCAGTTCCAACTCTTCCCTCTGCTGTGTGCCCAGAGTCATCGTCATTACCAAAATCAACCAAATCACCATCATTATTGTTATCTGTATCATCATCTCCATTACCTTCCAATCTATAATAAGCCGCTAAATTATTTTCATAAGGTTCTTCCTCATAATTTCCAATCCATGGATTTGACATTGTTGGCAAAGAATTATTGATGGTGGCATTTACAGTTGAAACAAAAGAAGTTGAATTTCCAGTTCCATCCCCTGATATTGATATGCAACCAACATCATTTCCCTTGTCCCAATTTGGAGTAGATAAATCTAATACTGGAGATGTGAAGATAGAACCATTTGTGACACTTGTATTGTACCAAGTATAATAAAATGTCATAGCATCATTGTCGTCATCGGAAGCGGTTACAGTACAATTCACTGGGTCATTTGTATATGGGCTTGTATTATTTATTACTCCAGTTGAGATTGCTGGAACAGAATTTTCTATTGTTATTGCAGTTGAATTTAAAGCAGTTCCGCTTTCTTCTTTATCATATGGCGTCATCTCTATTATCCAAGAATCTCCTTTTGTTGTCCAAGAACTATCCAGATTTGCATAACCCCATCTTGTTGCAGCATAATGTTGATTTATTTCATCTGCACTCAAACTTCTATTATATATTATTACTTCATCTATTGAACCATTAAAATAATAATTAAATCTACTTTCCCAACCAACCCACCTATTGCCAGATGACCATGAATCAAAAGCACCCCCATGCCAAGAAATGGTGCTATCAACTACTACACCATTTAGATATAATCTTCCCTGTGTATCCAAACCTGAATTTCCTGAATCATATTTGTATGTTACAGCAACATATTGCCATTCATCATCACTAACAGAGCCACCTTGTAAATAAGAATCATCAAACCTCATATATAATGCATTAGCTGATGTAACAACAAAAGAGTCTCTGTCTCCATATCTTGCCCCCATAAAAGCCATAGTTGATGGGTCTACATTTGGTTTAATCCAAGCCATATAGGTAAACGTAGATGTACTACTTATAACTATAGAAGTCCCTAAATCAATATAATCATCAACTCCATCAAATTCAAATGCATCTTCAACTCTTCCATCAGTTGGGAATGTTCCATTAGTGAATATATCATATACTGAATGATGATTAACAGCACCATCGTTATAAATATAAAGCTTAGTTGTGCCTATACCAAGTGTTGTAACATCTACTTCACATTCATTCCAAGTTTCTGTATCACCCCCCAAATAACAAGTTTCAGCGCCTAAGTTGGTTCCATTCCATATCATAGCATGACATTTATATCCCCTACAAGCATATTTAATTTTATACCCTATAGAAGGAGGTTCAGAAAAAGTATATGCTGCACAAGCTAAACCATCTCCTCCTGTTGAATTAATTTGGAAAGCATAATCAGATTTATAACCAGAAACTATACTTCCAACTGTAACCCCACCACAACCAGTTGCCCATATTGGATTATTTGTATAATCCCCATCTTCAAAATTATCAATTACTGGATCACTAAATGTTCCATCATTATCTTGAGCATAATCTTTTATGTCTGATTTATCAAAAGGTAAATATAAAACTGTACTACTATTATCAACCCATCTTGTTGCATTCAAAGTATTATCCTTAAACCATCTGTAATTGAAGATAATATTATCACTATCTGCATCCGCCTTAGATTGGTCATAGCCAGTTATATTTGCTGTAGTCTTGTTTGATGGATGGTCTGTAGCATTCAAAATAGGTGTGGTATGAGTTGGAGCAGTATTCACAATAGTAAAATTAGTAGAGGTAGCCTTCCAAGTTGAATTATCAACACCATCACCAGCTAATCCTGCACATCCAACTACATCTCCTTTATCCCAACCAGAAGTTTTTAAATCCAATTCTGGTAATGAATCAAATATTGAACCATTGGTTACACCATTATCATAGAATTTGTAGTAAAATGTCATAGCATCATTATCATCATCAGAGGCGGTTATAGTACAATTAACAGTCTGGTTTGTTTTTACATCGGTTGTATCATTCCAAGTTACTGAAGAAACTGTTGGAACAAAATTTACTATGGTTAATGTATTACTTACTAAAGTGATTCCATCATCCGTACCATCATTTGGTGTTACTGCCACAGACCAAACATCACCAACCTCTGTTTCCTGACCAACAATTGTTTCAATAGAATGATTTAAAAGACCTGCATAATAAGTTGCTTCATTCTGTTCTGATGAAATTGAACGGTTGTATACTTTTACTTCATCTATTGTTATATTTCTATCTCTGAAAACATTTGGTTGTATGTATTCAGAAGTTAAAGGTATACCAGATAAATCAAGATTTGCTCTGAAATAAACATTACTTCCAATATATTTAGCACCACCTGAACTATGCTCAAACTTTACATAAAAAATATTATTTCTCTGTCCACTAAAATTCAACCAAGTATCTGGGTCTTCTCCACATAAAGAAGCAAGTTGTGTATAATCAACATTATCATAACTATAATATGTATTCCAACATCTACCTGTTGAACCTGAAAGTTTACCTTTTATATTAACCCATAATGCTGGGAATATTGTATTGATTTTGTAAGTTCTATACCCACTACCCATCACAATATCATAACTACCGACACCGTGTAACATCATATATTTTACATCTAATGGTTCGTATAAATCAGTTTGACTTCCATTTAAGTGATATAATGAAGTTCTAGAACGATAAGAATAAATTCCTGTTCCTAAATCAATTGTTGCTCCATGAAGCAATCCATCTGCATCATTTGAATATAGATTTAAGTCATTGCTTCCATCTGAAACTGTTATATTCCCAGTTCTATTTCCATAGGTTACTTTATAACTTGCAGTTGTCCAGTCATCTGTATCACCACATTTAATTTTTCCGGCTGTTGAATTTGTATATAATCTAATATAATATTCATCTTCTGTATTGACAAGTGCAAATAAGGGGAAGTGATACCAACTATTATTTAAAACATTATCATTTAAACTGTTTGGAGTTGTAGCTCCATTTCCAGATTTTGCTTTTTCACTTCCACTCTTCACTAACTGTGCTATCCAATAGCCATCACTTTTTTGAGTAATATAAAAGTATACGCCAGATATATATTTATTTGTTGGTGTAAATGTAATATTTCTTAGATTACTTGCTGAACTAACAGCACATTCAACTATAGATTCATTATCTTCATCTTGAGATAACATAATAGCATAGGGGTCTGTAGTGGCTTTAATTTCAACTTCGGAAAAACTCGCATAAGGATTCATTTTTTCTAAATTAATTGTTTGATTTATTCCATTTGGATTATAATCTGTTGGCATTTCACTTACCCTATACAACCAAGTTCCATTATCATTAACCCAAGCTGTAACTGTATCTGTGTCATTGCTTAAATCAGTATAGGTTATTTTATCTCCAACATCAAACTCATAAGCTCCACCAATTTTTCCTATTGATGTCCAAGTTGGGTTATCCAAAGTACCATTATTTTGAAATGTAGAATAATCTCTTGTCTTTCCACTTCCGGCAGAATTGTCACTATCGAATGGCATATTTACGACAGCAATCGATTGTCCATTTAATCTCCAGTCAGTAATATTTGTAATAGAATCTAAATCTACATCTGTAAAACTAGAAATATACACAGTTATATTTTCAGCAGTTAGATTTGTTCCAAGTGTGGAATTTATATCAATCGAAGAAATACTAGGAAAAGAATTTGCTATTGTAATGTTTGTCGTTGGCAAGATCCAAGTGGAGTTTCCGGAAGCATCCCCTGCAAGTCCTGCACACCCAACTTCATCTCCAACATCAAAGCCGGATGTGGACAAGTCTAATATTGGGAGTGACTCAAATATGGTTCCGTTTGTAACAGCATCATCATAGAATTTATAGTAAAATGTCATGGCATCATTATTTACATCATATGCTGTTATGGTACAGTTTACAAAATCATCAGTCTTTACATTTGTTGTTGTATTCCATTCTACCGAGGAAACCGTTGGAACTGCGCTTAGTATAACAAACATCCTGTTTGTGGAATTCCAGTTTCCATAGGTGTCGTTGGCATAGGATTTCCAGTAATACCTACCCCCACTAGCGCTAGTTATATTTGTTATATTAACATCCTGGCTTGTCCCAGAGAGAATTGTTGTAAAATTGACTATGCTTCCTGTAATATTAGTCTCGAAGAAATTAAGGCTTAAACCAATATCATCAGTCCAGTTTATGTTATGCAATACAGCCTCACTTGTATCTGGGCTTGTTGTGTTTGTTGAATTATAATAATATAATGGAGAAGTTGTGTCTGATATTGTTCCGTTGATTGTGGATGTAAACCAGGATGAGTTTGTTGTGCCATCGCCAGCCAATGCCGTACAACCAACAATGTTGCCCAAATCCCAGTTAGGGGTTGACAAATCCAATACTGGTTTTGATTTGAATACTGTACCATTAGTTACAGAATTGTTATACCATTTGTAAAAGAATGTAAATGAATCACTATCGGCATCAGAGGCTGTCACCGAGCAGTTTACAAAATCATTTGTTTCTGGGGTTGTGTCATTTATTATTGCCGATGCCATCAATGGTGCTGAATTTTGAATAGTGGCATTTGTAATGCTTACAACCCAGGAAGTCGAATTATCAGTACCATCGCTAGCAAGAACCCTGCACCCAATATTATCTCCTTGGTCTAAATTAGGCAATCCCAAATCCAATGTTGAATTAGTCGTAGTTTGGGTACCATAAATCAAGCTACCCCCTTCATACCACTGAAAGAAAAATTCTCCACTATCGCCGTCAACATCTGAATAGGTAGTATCTTCTAATGTACAATTAATAATATCATTTGTTTTAGGAGAAGTATCGTTAATGGAAGGACCATCAACATAAGTACCATTAAGAATTGGTCTCAAAGTTACATTCGCATACTCTTTTGAATCAAACTTCCTATGAATATTATAGGGTGAAGGAGTAGTTTCCGGACCCTTTAAAATGAAAGAAACATTATTGTGGTTGGAAGCTGTTTCATTCCTAACAATAGATGTTACTGTCCAGTTATACCATGTCCCAGCAAGTGGAACGGTAAGTATATCTGCTGCTGTCAGGTTGCACTGGGCAGAATTGTCAAAATGCATACCACAAGGTTGATTGTTGAGAGTTAATGAATCTTCGGACCAAGTCTGGTTCCATAAGTGATGAATAAGTATACTCTCATTAAAATCTCCTGGGGAACCGGATGATGAACCAGAAAAGAAACGCAGCCATAATCTAGCTTCCTCAATGAATGCACCGTCTGGAATCTCGGTTATATTGAATTTTATGTGGGTTCTATAGCCCTCTCCATCACGCTCTAAAACTAGAACCTGTGCCTCATCGCCCACAGTAGTATCATTATTAGGGAAACCGGTTGTATAAGTATCTTCCATATTTTCTGTATCTGCATCTTGTAATTCAAAATCTACATCTCCAGTAAAAGTTGGGATTGTATTTTGTATGGTGGCATTAATAGTGGAAACAAAATAAGATGAGTTTCCAGTTCCATCACTAGATGTTACAACACAACCCACATCATTTCCTCTATTCCAGTTTGGAGTTGACAAGTCTAATATAGAATTTTCAAATATGGTTAGATTATTTACAGAAGTGTTATACCAATTATAATAAAATGTCATAGCGTCTTCGTCTATATCTGAAGCAGTCATAGTACAATTTACAAAATCATTTGTATAGGGGGTTGTGTTGTTAATTATTGCTGTTGCTACAATTGGGACTGAATTTTGGATAGTTGCATTTGTTGTGGAAGTAAACCAAGATGAATTAACAATTCCATCGTTTACCAAAGCAAGGCATCCAACTTCATTATCCTTGTTCCAGTTTGGGGTGGATAAGTCTAAAATTGGAGAAGTAAATGTTGAACCATCTGTAACACTTGAATTATACCATTTATAATAAAATGTAAAAGTGTCTGCATCATCGTCTGTGGCAGATACAGAACAATTTATCGGTTCATTAGTAAAAGGAGTTGTATCATTTATTACTGCTGATGCCATTATTGGTGCTGTGTTTGCTATTGTAAAGTTTGTTGAAGTAGCTTTCCAGGTAGAATTTCCATCACCATCTCCAGCTAATCCTACACATCCTATTATATCCCCAACATCAAATCCAGAAGTTGATAAATCTAATACTGGTAGAGAATCAAATGTTGTTCCATTTGTAGAACCATCATCATAGAATTTATAGTAGAACGTCATAGAATCTGAATCTACATCTGATGCTACAATTGAACAGTTTACTACATCATTTGTCTTCACACTTGTTGTATCATTCCAAGCCATCGTGGAGATTGTTGGAATTGAATTTATTATTGTTATTGCAGTTGAATTCAATGGAGTTCCAGCATCATCGTCATCATAAGGGGTCATCTCTATTTTCCAGGAATCATCCTTTGTTGTCCAAGAGCTATCTAGGTTTGCGTAGCCCCACCTTGTTGCATCATAGTGTTGTTGAACTTCTGTTGTTGATGCTGAACGATTATAAATTATTATTTCATCCATAGAACCATTAAAAAAGTACCTTAGAGACCCTTCTACACCAATCCAAAGAGAAGCATCACTGGGTACAACATCGTCAGGAATTGTATCATTTCTTGTAAGAATCCCATCAAGATAAACAGATTCTATGGTTCCATTATACGTGATTGCAATTTGGTGCCAACTATCAACTATATCAGTTAAATCTATAAACGTATCCCAATAAGTGCCCCAAGCGTGCGACATAATAAGGTCATCACCCTGAGCATCAAACTGTAAAATATATTCGTTTGTACCATATTTTGTTTTGCCAACTATGCCAGAATAAATGGGTTGAGTTGTTTTTGCTTTAATCCAAACTATCAAAGTATAAGTACTAACTGATAAAGATGGTGAATGTGAAATATTAATGTGGTCATTAACTCCATCAAACTCATAGCCACCCATTATTTTTCCAGAAGAATTCCAAGTTGCATCATTATGAATAGTTCCATCATTGTCCCTTGCATAATCATAGGTTATGTTATCCTCAAAAGTGTGGTTATGGTCGAAAGGAAGATACAAGACCAAGCTATTATTATCCACAAATCTGGTTGCGTTTAAGGTACCACTTTCAAACCACCTATAATTATAAACAATATTATCATTATCTATATCCTCCCCTGGTTGGTCATAGCCTGTTATGTTTGCTATAGTCTTGTTTGATGGATGGTCTGTGGCATTTAATATTGGTGTGGCGTGGGTTGGTAGTGTATTTTGTATTGTCGCATTTACTGTAGAAGTAAACCAGCTGCTGTTTGTAGTTCCGTCGCCAGACAAAGCTAAACAACCAACATCATTGCTTTTATCCCAATTTGGAGCTGTTAACGATACTATTGGACTAGTAAATATTGTACCATTAGTTGCATAATCATCATACCATTTATAATAAAATGTCATAGCATCTGTGTCAGCATCGGAAGCAGTTATGGTGCAATTTACTGGATCATTTGTATATGGGCTTGTATTGTTTATCACTGCTGATGCCATCAATGGTGCTGTGTTTTGGACTGTGAAGAAATAATAGGGATCTGTTCCATTTAAACTTCTGTTTAGATTAGAACCTGAATCATTTGCATACCAAGCATAACCAACTAAAGTATCTTTTGCTGATGCTACTTTTAAATTAGTATAATTAAAATGTGTTGTTGTTGCTGTTGGCTGGAATGAATAATTAGCCCAAGAGCCAGAATCATTTGTAGAGAACAAGACAAAATCAATATCGCCATTATCACTTACATCAATAGATAGATTTATGTTTTCACTATAATAAGGGGCTGAATTGTTGTTTGAATGGGAAGTGAAATAAGGTATGACAGTATCTACTACTATAACAAACATCTTGTTTGTAGAATTCCAAAAGCTACCAGAATCATTAGCATATGATTTCCAATAATATTTGCCAATAGCACTTGTTATATTTGTAATGTTTATATGCTGACTCGTCCCTGAAAGGGTTGTTGTAAAATTAACTATGCTCCCAGTGATATTGGTCTCAAAAAAATTCAGGCTTAAACCAATATCATCAGTCCAATTTATATTGTGAATTACTGCTTCGTTTGGATTTGGGCTTGTTGTGTTTGTTGAATTGTAATAATATAATGGTGGCTCTATTGGTAAATCATATTCAGCAAGATAAACTGGACCTGTAACATAGAATTTTGAGCCATCTGATTTGAAAAATATACCATAAGGCCAACTTACCTTAATATCTACAACAAGAGATTGAACATAGTTTGCAGTTGAAATATCCCATGCAGTAGGTAAATCATATTCATCAAGGTCGTCTCCAGCAGTACCGCTAGTATACATCTTATCTCCATTTGGGCTAAAGAATACATCTTGTGCAAAATTCGCTTGTCCAGAAATATCAAGCGTTTGATGGAGAGATTCTGTTGAAATATCCCAAGCAGTAGACAAATCATATTCATATACTTTATCACCTGTTGATCCAGTAATATACATCTTAAGTCCATCTGATTTAAAGAAGACTCCACGTGGACTGCCCTCATCATCACCCATCCACCTTTCTTGAGAATAAACGGCTGTTGAAACATCCCAAGCAGTAGACATATTATATTCATAAAGAACATTATTTGCTACCCCATTTATACCAATAATATAAAAGTGGAATCCATCTGGATTAAAAAAGAGTCCTTGTGGTTCATCTTCTTGTGCAGAGAAGTCAAAAAATTTATCATAAATAACAGTTGAAACGTCCCAGGCAGTAGTTAGATTATATTCATAAACGCTGTCTCCTTGTGAACCAACAGCATACATTTTAATCCCACCTGGTTTGAAAAATATATCTCGAATTTGTGACTCTTCAGTTATACTGTAAGTTTGAACATAGACTGCAGTTGACACATCCCATTCTGCCCATTGAAATATTTTAAAACCTTCAATGGTAGGAAGCCACTCTATTTTTTCAAGAACTTCTGTATTTGCCCAAAGACTAATTTTAATATCTTTATGTGGCAATTCATCTAACGTTTCAAATTCTGTCCAAGTTGTGTAATTAAAGCATTCCTTTTCAAAACATTCTATGTTTTCAACACCATATTTAAACCTAAAAGTCTTACTTATCGACTCATAGTTACCCTTAACATCATAAAAATTAATTGTATCAATTAAGTTTGTTTTGCCATCTTTGAAATCTTCCAAGTAAAATTCTGCAACCTTTGTGTCATTGCTTGCAATCAATCCAGAAACAACATAAGGACTTGTAAGCCTCATCTTTATTATTGGCTTGTAGTCTTTATCCTCTATTAATATTAATTTTGTGGAAGAATTATAGGATTTATATGCTAGGTCTTCTCCTGATTTATCATTGCTTAAACGAATTGTATCTGTATTTCTTAATTTATCAATATAAGTTCTGTTTTCTATTATCTCTTTTAATTCTGATGGCTCATCACCAATACTAAAAGTACTAAGAACTATTATTATAGGAATCAGTAATAAAATAAAAATCCAATAAAAATTTTTTAACTGGCTTTGTTTAGACATTTTAAGAGCCTATGCGAATGTGGGTACCATTATTTGAAAATGTACCATTGACAGTCCCTATCAATGTAATATTTCCAAAAGTAGCAATATTATCTTTGTCATTTGAATCACCCACTATAAGCATATCTTCTCCACTAACTCCATCATCATCATTTATGGTCAAAAGCCCAGTCATGGCACCCCCTGTCCTGTTGACAAAATCATCAGAGAAACCAGCCCATAGGTTCTGCCACAAGTCATCGAACATGGATATTGTAAGATTGAATACGGTGAATGCAGTCTCAAAATCGCCTATGGATATGTTGAAGAAGGTATTGTTTATTGTGTCCTTCTCTCCATAGATTGCATCGAA
>SDBV01006022.1_pt1 | contig 16939 bp, 15 predicted proteins | sample 2277081 | NCBI WGS metagenome assembly SDBV01 (sample SAMN10402039, study PRJNA504765) | marine sediment metagenome | isolation source: marine sediment core GS10_PC15, 223 cmbsf | place: Arctic Ocean: Southern Knipovich Ridge | collected 2010 | reverse complement strand
ATCATTATGCTTCTATTTTGTTACGCAAGCAATGGAACAAGATGGTGCAAAGAAAGAAAATAAGCAATGTATTATTCCATTGAGTTCGTATGGTTCGATACATTTTACTCGCAAGCTCGTAAAACACTCACCACGAACGGAATCTTAAATATGTTTTAATATGGAGCTAATCAACCAACCAATTGTAGAAACTTACTTTTTTTCCGGGAAAAGATGTGGGTAATGGATAGTCACCACGAACGGACAAAAATACTTTATGTTAAATGGTAATATGATCGCATTATAGTGTAGAAGATATAATCAAAATGTTGTATCTTCGGGAAAAGATGTGGGTAATGCTTATTTATACCAATCAGATTGATTGCTTGATTGGTTCGAATCTTGAAGTAGAAGCTTATAGCCAACGTGGTAGTGATTAAAAGGTTTTTTATTGCAAATATTGACAAATGGAAAGAGAAATTGATACCATAAATAATGAGGATATAAGTTATACACTGTTTAATAATAATAATTTAAAAAAAGGAAGAAACATGGAAGAAATGAAAAAATGCGAAGAAATGTGCAAGACATCTTGTGATAAGTGCAAAGAAAACTGCCTGAAAGAATGCGGTAAATGCCACACAGAGGGAAAAACAGAGTGCAAAGAACTGTGCAAAGGATGTTGTGACTCTTGTAAAGAAGGTTGCATGAGTGCTTGCAAGGTTGCATAAATAACAAGGATTTGAACAAGGGTTTTATTAAAATGTGCCACCGAGCTTAACCCAGATACCCCATACTCTGAGTGCGCCATTTTTTTGCGGGATATCAATAAAGGCACCGGCACCAATAAAACTATCAATTTTTTTACCGTGATGGGTGGCAGCAAGAGCAATCTGAACTTTGTGATTTAATGCGCTTCTGCTTGCACCTGATTCAAAATCAAAATCAAGCTCAGCTATTGAAATAAATTCTTCGTCATTACCTGCTGCTTGGCGATCGATGGTGCTGTCATCTGCAGTTAATGCTTCAGAGAGACCAGTTTCTGGGTTAACTCGTTCTTTTGTTCCAACAATGCCAAACTCTTCTTTCAGTGGTCTATGTAATTTTAGAAATTCATCTCCATGGCCCCAAATATTATAACTCAACTCAACTTCAAAGTGATCTGTTTTAAATCGCCATCCAGCAGTAAAATCAACAATGTTAAACGGCCGAACAACAACTTCTTGCGTGAGTACATTAACTCCCGGTACTGCTTGATCCAAGCTACATCCTTTTCTGACAAATTTCATGTAGCGGCTCCATGGCTTGATATCTCTCGTTGTTCTATCTTTAATATCAAGTGTACGTAACTGCTTATTTCGTATAAGGAATGTACTTTCTAATGCAAGGAAAAAGTAAACGGCATACTGTGTGTCATCTCTATTGAGTAAAACATGCATGTTACCGCCAGCGACAATACCAATATGTCCGTTATTGCCAACAACAGGATCGAATAAGAATTCAGGATTTTGCTTACGTCCTATTGGTATGGTCAACCCAGAATAATATATAAGCTTTAAGGGGCGTTTTGAAACATATGCTTTGCCAAATTTAACGTTAAGTTCGGCTATTTCAAAAGTAGAGCGTTCTCCATCGATTTTACCAAATCTCCATTCTTTTTGTCTGAATGCTTCTATAATATCACGTGGTTGCGATTGCGTACCTTTATTGAATACATCTCGCTGGCTTAAATTTAAATCATTTTCAACCGAGATAAATGGCAGATACACACTCACCCAATAATCTTTAACAAATTTTACATCAACAAACTTCTTAATATCTTGATGATACTCAATGATAAAACCAAGTTGCCGTTGCCGTGGTTTAATGGACATGTTGCCGCGAAAGTTTTTTGGAAGATCAAGCCATTCTGCTCTAACATCTCTGATCTTTCTATCTTTTTTGTTATCATCACCAGAGATCAGTAATTCATTTTTTCCGTTGATTAAAAAATAACGTGCTGTTTTTGAAAGACTCATTGATCGTTGAGCAATTGATGTGATTTGAAAACCAGCAAGAGCATCGCCTTTTTTATTGTAGACAAAATCATTCCAAAATACTTGCTGCATTGATAGATGCTGATATGCCGGCCGAGTAAACATAAACGATTGCCCGGTTTCTTCTTGAAGACTGGATTGTATATAAAAAGTTGATAAGAGCAGTAGTATAACTAAATATCGTGTAATGTTTTTCATTACCTTTTGTACCTTATCGATTGTTTATTTTTCATCCTGTTCATTAGCTTAGGACAGGTTTTGGATAAAGACAAGTGGATCTAGACTTTTGCTTTATTATATATTTTCATTGCTTGTTGAACAGTATTATTTTCATAAATGATTGCTGCAATTGCATTTGTTAGCGCAATAGCCTGTGGTAATGCATGTTGAAAAATATTGCGTCCTGTTGCACTGCCACGTGTATTACCGATATGCAATTGATCATGCAGTTCTTGTAAAAATTGTTCCGGCGCAACTGCTTTGCCACCCGAACAAATAACGCTTGTGTTCCCTGCAGCGGCACAAGCAACTGCCAGATGTTCAGCGCTACTTTTTTCATCTGTAGGCATAGGAGGTTTAATTTTTACAAAGTCACTTCCTAAAGAAGTTGCAACACCTGCTGCACCAGCAATAAGCGCCGGATCTTGATCATGAGTAATACTCTTTCCACGCGGATATATCCATAAGATAGTAATCAGGCCATATTCATGAGCTTCATAAATTATTTTTGCTGCTTGATGGAGCATTTCATGCTCATATTCGCTTCCCAAATATATTGTATAACCAACACCGCATATGTTGAGCCCAGTATCGTTTTGAATCTCTATTATATCGTGCATTTTCCATAATTGCTTACTTATTGGATCACGTTGCGTTGTTGGTACCAAATTGGTCTTGGCATTTAATTTAACAATGTAGTTAATGTCTGGATATTGTTTGCCATATCGAGTAATCAATCCTAGATGTGTTGCAAAAGCACCAATGGTGCCTTGAGAAGCTATGTTAAATAAATGTTGAGGATTAAGTGCATCAGGATGAATGCCCGGACCATAAAAGTCCTGATTGAGATGCTCTATTTTTTGGTCAGCAGCAAAGAGCATTAAACGTCCGGTTCCTTTAGTTATTGCTGTGTAATTATCTCGATAGTCTTCTGCTGCATATTTTGGTACATCGCCAGGAATTTCAATATCATGATTCATAATTCTCCTTATGATAATTCTTTGTACATTTTTGTTTCACCTTATTTATATCATCTTATCATGAATAAGTACTTTTTGTGCAACGCGTTCGAAAAGTGGGGCCGCAATGGTTGAAGCAAATACATGTTGTTTGGGTACTTCTTTGATGAATGTTATGATAACGCGCTGACAACCATCCTTTTCTACGATGCCAGCACAGGTGAAAATATTGTTATTTGGTGAATATTTGCCATCAATAAGAAGATTAGCTGTACCTGTTTTACTCATGATTGTATATCCTTTAATTCCTGCTCTGCGTGCAGTTCCCTGCACGGTAGTTTTTTTTAATATAGCTTTAATTGCGTTAATACTCTCTGTTGAATATAGCTGTTTGTTATCATGCTGTTTATTATATATGTCAGGATGCATAATAAGTTTTGGTTGTATGGTATAACCATTGTTTGCAATAATACAAAATGCTTTTCCTAGTTGCAATAATGTTGCTGACATTTCATAACCATAGGAAAGTGAAATAATTGATTGTTTGGACCATCGGTGGGGTGGATTAACAAAACCTTTTTGTTCACCAGGGAAAGAGATACCTGTTTTTTGCCCAAAGCCTAATCGTGTATAGTGTTCAAACAGCTTATCATTTAAGCGCTTGGCAACAATAGCTATGCCAATGTTATTTGATACAGCAATAATCTCATCAAAGGGGATACAACCATGACCTTTCCACGTGTTAACTCGTCTGCCGTCTATGTAGGTAGTTTTTGTATTTTTGCAGTCAATAATTTCATCCGATGTCACAACACCTTCTTCTAATGCTGCTAAAGCAGCAAATACTTTAATGACTGAACCAAGTTCATATTGTTGGCTAACAATTTTATTTTTTGTTTGTTCAAGATTTAGTGTTGCATGATTATTAGGATCAAAGTTAGGAAATACTGTCATGGCAAGAATATCGCCATTGTTGGGATCAATGATGAGTACTGCACCTTCTTGTGCATGCACTGTTTCAACTGTTTCTTTGAGTTCTTCATGCGCAAGAAACTGTAAATCACTATCTATAGTCAGTGTAACCGGTTCGCCTGTTTTTCCAGTAATTTTAGTTTCCTTTTTAAAATAAAAATGACCAGAGCGTGCATCTTTTTCTAACAAATAGGTTGTTGGTTTACCAGCTAATAATGTATTGAATTGTAATTCAATGCCAAACAAACCGTTATTATCAACATCGGTTATACCAATAATATGAGCTGCTGATTCAACTGGATACCACCGATTAGGTTCATGTAATAACTTAATATCATCTATATTACTTTCATTGATGAGTTGTATTTCATCATCAGTTAATCTTCGTTTCACATACATAAAGTTACTTGCACGATGGGTGAGTAGCCGTAGGTAAGCATGAGGAAAATATTGTTGCAAAAAAGGTTCAAGAACCTGCGCTGTTTGAATTGTTTTAGGCAAAATAAATGCGGATAAACTTTCTTTATTCATTGCGAGCAGTTGTTTGCCTGAACGATCAACAATTGGAGCACGCGGCGGTGTTGTTGTAATGGTGACATTATATTGTTTTTCTCCCAAGGAACTGAAAAAAGGATGGTGTCTGACTTGGATAAGATAAAGATTAAAAAGAATAACAATATATAAAAAGCATAGGACTAAAAAAACAAACCCAATGCGTATCGAATAATTTTTACTCATGAGTAGGTAATTTTTTAATTTGGCTCAACTTTACCTTTTTCATACGTAAAACGTTGCCTGCAAATTGTTTGATAGTAGAGCGATTTTTAATTGCATACTGTTGTTGCTCTACTAGCTGTCTTTTTTGTATGAGATTATTTTTCTGCGTTTCTTTTTTTTGTTTTTCATACGAATAGTGAATAACCTGACTATGTTTATGAATCTGAAGGAAAATGAATATGATGTGCGCACCGATAAATACAGCAATAAACAATGTTTTTTTCATACTACTCTCTTACGCATACATTAACACGAAGTTATGTAATGAGTGTAGCAAGAATCATTTTTTGTTGTTAAGAGAATGTATTAAAGATTTATCAATAAAAATTTTTTGTACAATGGTAAATTCAAACTTATGGTTTACCGGCCACGTTTGAGTGCCGCTGCGTAGCCAAAATGAAAAAAATACTTTTGCCATAATTCATCAGTAGATCCATATTCGTTATCACAAATAAAATAATCTACAAGGGCTTCCCTTGTTCGTGTAATTTCTTTGAGCCGCTTTCTATTTTTTGGGTCTGCGATGGTTAAATCTAAAAGCTCCAGAGCTCTCTCAAAAGCTCTATCACTGTATTCTTTGTTCCCCTTTTTTTTCCACCCGATTGTTCTTTCAATATCGCTACCTACGTTTGCCAATTGCTCGACAAGAGAAAGTTTAAACCACTTTCCAGACGCAAGCTCTTTATGTATTATCATTTTGTTACCAATAGATTAACAATTGCTTTTATTTTTTGTTGTACTTGAGGATCTTTAATATCTCGACTCCTATTTCCCTGTGAAGGGCGAATGTTAATCATTGAGTCGAATTCAATCCACGCTTCGTCTCCAATATTTTCTGGATAAAGATTTATTCCCCAAAGATTTTTCTGTTGGGATCCTTCTTCTAGGAGCAGGCTTTCTTCATCGGAATGAAGTTCAGCATCTACCACCATAATTTCTTTTTCAATGTCGACTACAGCCTTTACCAATCCCCCCATCATTCTTTCAGACATCCTTTTTAATTCATCAATTGAAATCTCTTTGCGTACAATTTTCATGACGTCCTTTATAGCGTTCAATATGTTATGTGAGTATTAAAATGTTGTAAGTTAGTATATATGATTCTTCTTTTTGCAGGTAGTCTAGATTGGTTTACGACAATAGTTACTCTTCGACCGATACAGTATGGCAAAACTATTTTATGCAATTTAATTATGCAGCAGCGGGTGGGTCAATTCTGGATCTTGAAGATCGTTGAGCAGTTTTTCTTGATAATCTCTCAATTTTCTCTTCATGGTAACTTTTTTTAAAAGAGATCAGAATGTGAGCCTGTTCTTGTTGTCTTTGAGTTTGTGATTTTTATTTATTTTATGTTACAATAAAAATGAATATAGTATTAACCCAAAAATGGTGAGGCTCGTATGGTTTCAGTTATTTCCTACATTCCATATCGACTGATGCATTATCTTGATGAGGTTATGCATGATTTTAGTTCGCTGATTCTAGCTATCAGCGGTTTAGTTACTTCTCCATTGCTTTGAGTTCTTTTCTGGCGTTAAGCCATCTATTCTTTTTCCCCCACAAATACCTTTTTTAATATTAATTTTTTAATAATTTATACGTTTTGCACGTCCTTTTTTTAAAGGCAATGTGGTGCGAGCGTATGCTAATTTAGGATTTATTATGAATAAAATTTTATCAGTTATTCTTTGTGCATCTTTATTTTCTGCTCTTTCTGCGATGGAAGATTCCAATTATGAATTTCGTTTGGCAAGTGAACACGATGTAGAGGGTCTTGTTAGCTTGATGAATAACGAGGCCTGTGAGGAACATGGTCTCGTGACGCCCCCAAAAGGGTTTAGAGAGGCATATTTTAGTGCTGCGATTAAAAATAATGAATTGTTTGTTATTGCACAAGGCGCAAAAGAAGACACAAAAGAAGTTATTGTAGGCTACAAGAAATTATCTTTCTTAGATGACGATTGCAAACGAGAAAAGATACTCAAAGAAGAAATTAGGTGTCTAGGCAGTGAATCGGTATATAGCGGGATCATTACACTTGCAAATAACAAAGAATTGCAATTCAAAGAATCAAAACAGGAACCTGTATCTGAAAAAACAACCTATATATACACCGGTGCAGATTTTACGAGTAAAAAGCACCGTGGTAAGGGATTAAACAGCAGATTGATGAAGGTTGCTTTACGGTACAATAAATCAGGCATAGTTGATGATATTCACAAAAAAGGTAATAATGGGTTGGCGGTGGTATATGGTATTACCGAAGAAAATGGTGCATTTAATCTCGGTGGTAATAATGATCGCACATGTCCAATCGTGAAAGATTTTATTCCTTTTGCGCAAGAGGTTGAATTGGATCTTGGGTGTAAAGAGTCTGATGTGCGTTCTAAAAATGTAGTAGTATCGCATGAGCGCTATCGTGCTTTCAAGCCAAGTTTTGCGCAAAATAGTGATACATTTGAACCGCTACCAGATAATTTTTCTGTTGAGGGTAACGGAGTGAGGCTTCTTTATCCTTTCAAGCACAAAGGAAATAAATGAGCATGCGAAATATTATTCTTTCTTTTTTGATTGCTGGTGGCAGCGTGTTATCAATTGTCTATGTTTTACAGTCATCAAGAGAGTCATCAGGCTCTCTTGATGACCAAATGATCAGTACACTACAAGAATACATTCGCATTGATACGACGCATCCAAAACCAGATTATCAGTCAGCTATTGTGTTGCTCAAAAAACTTGCACTAGCTGATGGGTTTACCTTTAAAGAAGTAACGCTTCCTTCTGGACATCCTGTAGCAATTATAAGCTTTTTAGGATCAGATCAAATGTTGCCTGCTCTTGCACTTAATCACCATATGGATGTGGTGCCTGCAAACAATGCAGATGAGTGGATTGCAAAACCATTTGAGGCAAAAATAATAGATAATGAGTTGATTGGGCGAGGGGTTCAGGATATGAAGGGAATTGGGATGGTGCATTATTTTGCGCTCAAAAGTTTAAAAGACTCTGGGTTTGTGCCAAAAAGAACGATTCATATTTTTGCAGTTCCCGACGAGGAAGTTGGCGGATTTAAAGGTACTAAGGAGTTTGTCGAGTCAGATGCATTTAAGAAATTACATGTTAGATTTTTAGTTGATGAAGGGCATGCTTCAGGAATTAAAAAAACGTTGGATATCAAAGTAAGTGAAAGAAAACCAATCCAGATAGGTATATCTGTAAAAGGTGCCTTGTCTCATGGGTCGCATTTGCAAGATTTTAACGCAGTGCATGAGCTTGTAAACTTTTTAAAATTCATTGCTGATCTGCATGAGGAAAATCAGATGCAGGCTGAAAAGATTGCTCCAGGCAAGCTATTGTCATTAAATATCAATTCACTTACTGCCGGAGTTCGCAGTTCTGATGGAGCTGTTGCATTAAATATGATTCCTGATTTTGCGCGAGCGACCATAGATATTCGCGTACCACCAACTATGAAGAAAAAAGATCTACTCGATTTGCTTGAAAGAGAGTCCGCAAAGTATTCACACCTTACTTACACCATTATTGTGCAAGCCGATGAAGAGCCGGAATTTTTAGATAAACGAACGCCATTATATGAGGCACTTGCAAAGGCAATAGAAGATTTTGGCTATCGGGTGCAACCACACTATTTTGAAGCATCTTCAGATTTACGATTTTATCTAGACAAAGGTGTCGATAGTGTTGGATTAACGCCCTTTACGGTTATTGACAATATTCATGGAACCAATGAATCAGTTCCAATCGATCAATTAACAAAAGCCCGTGAGATTATGACCCGTTTTTTGCGTTTTTTTACGGCTTAAATTCCTGTCAGTTCGTGTAATCGCCCTGCATAGTTCTTTAAAACCATTGACCAATAAATACAATTTGCGATATTCTTTAAATATAAAGACGCTTGAAAGCCTTATTGTGTATAATAAATATAGGAAGAACGAATATGCGTTGTAGATCTGTATTGTTGACGGTACTAAGTTTATGCACGTTAGTATCAACAGTGTACTCTGAGCTATTGATTGTCAAGAAGGAGAAAAATGGTTTTGCTCCATTAGATGCAAGTGACCTAGTCAAGAGCGGAAAAATCATAACAGACATAATACTCAAATACCAATGGCCTATGTCTATTTCTTCTCAATTAAGCCAAGAAGAACAAGATGCACTACTAACTTCGCAAAAGCCATATGCGCAAGAGCTTTTTATACAAAACAAAATCAGAAAGTCATTCGATGAATATGGCGTGGTTTTTATACCAACAGCGTTATATGAACTTTTTTGTATTGTTCATCTTTTTAAAACAATAAATGAAAAAAATCCTTTTCAAGATGCAGTAAATAAATTCATTCGTGCTGATAATGAACGCGAGTTTGAACCTAATAAATGGGCTACTGAACTTACTGAGATATTAAACAAAAAGGAGAGTCCGGCTGATATTCGTAAGCAAATTGATACTATTTACAAAAACGCTAATGAGCTTTTTTTTAGGGGGAATGGCATTGAAAGTGCTTATCTTTATATTAACAATGCAATTGCAGCATCATTGTTTAATCAATATCCAGAACTTACAAAAAGTAAAGATCCTTTAGCTCTATCAAGTGCTATTAAAGACACAACGAGTACATGGGCTGCTTTTTTGATTGAAGAGTTATGGACTATGTATGATCCGGATTTTCCGGATGAGCTTCGCCATCCGCTAATCGAAGAGATCGGTATCGATTATTCTAAACTATCCATTAATAACTTGGCTGCTCATCTTCAACATGAATCTATGAATAATATTCTTGCTAAAGTTATAACCTTAGAATATGAAGCAAGAGAACGTAATAAAGCACTGCTTTTGCGTGGAACCTCATTTGAAGAAGAATTCCAGATAGGGATTACAGAAGAAAAAATACTTGCTGGTACTACATTACCAAGCGGAATCTTAGAATCGCCATATTCAATATCTTTTGGTAATTCTCTTTTTGCCGGAATTTTACTAGATCCCTTTGCCTGTGCTTATGATTATTTAGCTAAGTTTGCCCTTTCTCGGCCATCAGTTGGTTATGCACTTTTCATTGATAAAAAAGCTTATTTTGAGCATCAAGTTCATAATTTATTTTTTATTCCTCCTCTTGCTTCCATTACCTCGCTTTCGCAAAGAGGTGAGTATTTTCATCCACGAACAAAAGCAGCTATTTTGTTAAAAAGCGAGGGAAGAAAGGAACTAATTGGAGGCTTTTTGGGGAAGATGATAGATCCAACTGGTGTTATACTGATCACAAGAGCCCCATTACACCATGCAGAGCTTTTTTCTAAATTTCTCGCTGATAATGGTCGTATTATTCAATTAGGAGATATAAGTAATTTAACTGAAGAGGAAAGAAGGTTTGTGCAAGAGGTAATACAGGCCCAGGCCGAAGCTGCTAAATTCTATCTACTAAAAAGAATAATCATTCCAATTCAACGCAAATTAAAGGAGCGTCGAAAATAATAAATCGAATTTAAATCTTAACTTAAATAAAGTTAACTAAAAAACTTATTCCTAACTTCCTCAAAAGCAATATGATCTCTGAATTACAAAAGATTAGTTTTAAACGTTATTGTATATTTTTCTTCATGAATTTTAAAATAAGATCAGAAATTACATCCCCATCTTCTTCGAGGGCAAAATGTCCAGTATCTAGAATATGGAAATCAATATTTTTAAGATCCCTTTTATAGGGGTGTGCACCTTCTTCGGGGAAAATAGGATCATTCTTACCCCAAGCCAGTAATGTAGGTGGTTGATGCTTTCTAAAATACTCCTGCCATTCAGGGTATAATTCTGGATTTGTTCCATATGAGTAAAATAACTCAATTTGAATGTCCTTATTGCCAGGACGATCAAGTTTGACTTGGTCCATTATCCAGTTATCAGGGCTGATGGATTCAATGTTGCGCACACCGTGGGTATATTGCCATTTGGTGGCATCAATTGTAAGAAGAGTATCACGCAAAGCTTGGGCATTTTTAGCAGTTTTATCCTTCCAAAATGCTTTAATAGGATCCCAAAACTTAAGTAGGCCTTCATCATAAGCATTGCCATTCTGTACTATCAATGCTTGCACGCGCTCGGGATGTTTTGTAGCGATTCTAAAGCCTATGGGTGCACCATAATCCATCACATACAGTGTATACTTGTCGATTCTCTTTTTAATAAGAAACTCATCAACAACTTCAGTCAGATGGTCAAAACTATATTCATATTCATCGACTAAAGGCATAGAACTATTGCCAAAGCCAGGATAATCAGGGGCAATTACATGATATTTGTGTGAAAGGGCAGGGATAAGATTGCGGAACATATGAGAGGAAGTTGGAAAGCCATGAAGGAGCACAATCGTTGGAGCATCTTTTGGCCCAGCTTCACGATAAAATAAGTCTCGCCCATCTATTTTTATAGTTTTATATTGCGTGTTCATAACCGCTACTCCAATCTTTAATGGTTGTTAAGTATTAATATTTTACCAATCATATGTCATGCCAAAATGCACTTCGTGGCCAGACTCACCAGTTCGTGGATCAAGTTTAAAGCCCCAATCGACTCTAATTGGCATTGGTTGCATCAAGCGAACACCCACACCAACCGCATGTCTGTAGCTAAATGAATTGTTTTTAATGAATTTGTTGGATACATCATCAACAAATGGATTACTCCAACCGGTGCCACCATCATAAAACAGAACACCTTTCATAGAAAAATCTGGTGTAATAGGAAAGATTAATTCAGCATTCCAAAAGACTGCTTTTCTACCACCAATAGAATCATTTTGATTGCTAATACTAAATTGAGGGCCAATTTCTCCAAATAAGAAACCACGCACACTTGCAGGGCCACCAATATGGAATAATTCACGATACGGTACAGTTCTATTTTTAAATGGGGTAACTACGCCTAAATAAGCATGTAAGCGCAAGACAAGATCATATTCACCAATAAGTGGCGTGAACCAATTCACATCCAAATCTAATTTATGGAATCCAATATTGCTCTCAAGACTTGGGACACTCACCTGCGAACGTGCTAACCATGAATGTCCGCGACTTGGATGAATTGGATGATTTCTTTTATCTTGACCAAGATTGAGTGCAAGCCAGAAGAAATCGCCGTTTGCAAACATTTTATCAAGTATGCTTTGATAGTCCTGATTTGCTTGAAGCATTTCGACAGGATCAATTAATTTTATAGCTGCTATTGGTTGTCTTTCATATTTAATACTATCGATGCCAAGACTTAAACGTACAAATGTATCATTGAGCAATGAATTGTTAACGCCGGTTACAAATCCAGTTGTCATTGCTCCACCAGTATATCGCTCATTAACCGGTTGTGTAAAATTGAAATTGTCGTAGCTCAGGCGTTTGTGATATAAATCGAATTTTCCATAAATTGGTCTATCAAAAAGCCATGGTTGTGTAATATTAAAGATGAGTGTTTGTTCTTCTTTGCCTAACTTACCAGTTAAATTAAAATGAATACCACTACCAAAAAGGTTGGTATCAGCTATATTTCCTTCAACTGAAACACTTGAAATAGGAGATCTAATATCTGCTTCCTTTCCGCCGAACGTAAGTTTTAGATGGGCATTACCTGTCTTTGCTTCTCGAACTATCAAATCAAGATCTGCTGAATCTTCAGTTAAGCGTGTTGTTTTCCAATTAACACCATCTCGTTGATCAAAATAACCAAGACTTTCAACTCTTTCTTTAGCTGCATCCATTTTATGAGCGGTAATTAATTCTCCTTCTTCAAGAGCAATTTGCCGACGCATAACTTTATCGCGTGTTTTTTTGTTACCTTTGATAGTTATTTTATTTAAAAGTACTTGATTGCCTGGCTCTGAATAAAAGGCGAGATTAACCGTTTTAGTATCCTCATCTGGTTGAATAGATGGTTCTATGTGGGCATAAATGTACCCTTTATTGCCCCAAACTGTTTCAAGTATTTTAATTGATTCTGTCACCAGTTCTCGTGAATATATATCTCCCGGTCGAATCGGCATCGTACTCAATAAATATTGTTCTGATAAAAGTTCATTGCCAGGGGCTTTCACTTCTTTGATGGTATACAGGTCACCTTCTTGAATATCGAATGTAATCGTTAAATGTTTAGTTTTTGGATCTGTATCAATATGAATATCGGTAACTTTTGCATTCAAGTAACCATTGCTTTGATAAAACTGTTCAATAACATATTTATCACCACTTTGCACCCGATCAGGGTGATAGGTACCTGCTTTATCTAAGAATCCAAGAACCCAATCTTCGCGAGTAAAAATTATGTTTCGTAGTTTTTTGCTACTGACAAGGCGATTTCCCGTAAACTGTATTTTTTTAACTAATGATTTTGCATGTTCTTTGATAATAAACACTGCCGTTGCGGTATCATCGTCATCAATCTTTAGCTCTGTATCAATTTCTACCAGATGGTATCCTTTTTCCAGGTACAATTTTTTAATGTCTTGAGCAAATTTCTTGAGTTCTTCAGCATCAATTGCTGGAACATCTTCAAAGTTGATTTTCTTTTTAATTTCTTTATCAGCGAGCTGTTTATTCCCTTTAAAGATCACATCTTTTAGCGGTTTTTTCTCTTCCACCCTGACGTGTACATTAATGAGATCATCGCCAATATTTTCACCAAACACCCAAATATTTCTAAAGCGCTTAAGATCGTAGTATAAATTATGAATAAGTTGCCGAGTTTTGTTTGGATCAAATATTTCTCCTACACGATAAGGAATACGGCTCAGAATTGCTTCCTCAGAAACATGTTTATTACCGGAAATGATAATTTGATTAATCTTGCGTGGTTCTTTATATGATATTTCTTCGCGTGTATCTTGTTCTATATCATCTGTTGTTTCATCTGTGCCTATCTGCTCCTTTTGCTCATCTTGTGCAGTGGTGTTTTGGGCAAATTCTTGCTCAGATAAGAGATCAAGCGTTTCTTGATTATGATCGTGCTGAATATCATTATTCTCACCATATTGCGCTTGATAAGGATCTATTTGTTTAGTAGGCTCATTGGCATCATCATGTATTTGCTTGTTGTCATGAGCAGATGTTTGGCCAACAGGATTTGATAATGATTGGTTAGCAGCGATTTGCTGATCGGCACTGATTAGATCAGTAAATCGGAAAAACACTGAACACAACGTTATTGCTATGAATAATGCATACCGTTGTAAGGTATTACGTGAAAATATCATTTATGAGCTCCCTGGATTCTTATGAAGTAGCAATATAAGAGCGACTGATTACTTAATAATAGTACTGAACTATAATACTATTTTTTTTAAAATTGACTAGGGGATATTAGCTTTTTAATTAAAAAAATAGATATGTTAATATATATAATTGAATAATATTCAATTTGTTTAAAAAGGCACACATGATGCATAGAATAAGAATTACCAATACGCTAACGGGCAAAAAGGAACTTTTCAAGCCATTCGAGCAGGGTAAAGTGACCATGTATGTATGTGGTGTCACGCCATATGATTTTGCGCATCTTGGCCATGGGCGCTGCTATGTAGCGTTCGATCTTTTGTATAGATTATTACAATTTTTAACGTTTGAAGTGCGCTATTGCCGTAATTTTACCGATATTGATGATAAAATTTTGCATAAGGCGCATAAAGAATTGGGCAATGAAACTCGCTATCCAGAAATCACCCAAAAGTATATTGCCAGCTTTCATGAAGATATGGCTGCACTTAACTGTTTATCCCCTGATTATGAACCACGAGTGACGGAAAATATGCCGATTATTGTAGCGTTTATTATGGGTCTTATTAATGCAGGTAAAGCCTATGTTTCCAATGGTGATATTTACTTTCATATTCCAAATTTTCCCGATTATGGAAAGCTTTCAAAGCATAAGCTTGAGGATTTGCGTGCCGGTGCTCGTGTTGATGTGAGTGAAAAAAAGAAAGATCCGCTTGATTTTGTTTTATGGAAAGGGGCACCGGAAGGTCAATTTTGGGAAAGCCCTTGGGGGTATGGAAGGCCCGGATGGCATATTGAATGTTCTGCACTTGCTGCCCATTATCTTGGCAAACAGATTGATATTCATGCTGGTGGCATGGATTTGATTTTTCCGCATCATGAAAATGAGATTGCGCAATCTGAGGGATTGTACAAAGTACCGTTTGTCCACTATTGGGTCCATAATGGTTTTGTGCGCATTGATCAAGAAAAAATGTCAAAATCGCTTGGCAATGTTTTTATGTTGCGTGATATTTTTACCCATTTTGATCCGATGGTTGTCCGCTTTTATCTGTTGAATCACCATTATCGTGCACCATTAGATTTTTCATTTGATGATTTACAAGCGATACAAAAGAGTTATCAACGATTATGTTCAGTTTTTGCTGCTCATACATGCACTCAACAACATAGCCAAGAGGAGCTACAAAAGCTGCCTATTATTCAAGATATGCTTGATTTCTTGTGTGATGATCTCAATACTCCTGGTATGTGGGGTGTTTTATTTGAACAGCTCGGTTCTTTGCAAAAAGATGAACATGGACTTTGTATGGTAAAGTTATTTATCAATCAAGTGCTAGGCGTTACTCTTGAACCATTACCTGCCGAAGAAGTTGAAATAACACCAGAGATACAAAAACTATTACAAGAACGTGAACGTGCTCGCCAGGAAAAAGATTGGGCTCGCGCTGATGCAATTCGAGATCAATTGGTTAAAATGGGAATAGATGTACGAGACGAAAAAATAAGGAAATAATATGCAATTGATTCGATTAGTTGTGTGTACGGTAGTTATGGGTAGTATGATAAATACTATGGCTATGGAGAAAGAGGTTATAAAGCAAAAAAGAGCTGCGGCTGTAGCAAAGTATAAAGAAATTAAAAAACTAATTTTTCAATATCAGAAAAATTATTTTACTCTTTTTTTTACACCAAAAATAGTAGACGGTAAATTTCAAAGAGTAGAAGGTAGATTGCAGGCGGATCTAGTAATTGATCTTGATTATTTTCGAAAATTACCGCCACCAGATTTTGATGAAGAATGTATTCAGGATTTAAGCCTTGTTCAGGAAAAAGACAGTCAAAAAGAAAAAGATAAAGCATTGAGAAGATTGATGAATATATGTAATTATCAATTTTATACGCATTATAGGGGAATACTTAAGAAGTCAATCAAGACTGTTGTTCAAAAAGGCGCAGATCCTAATTTAGAAAACGATACTAAATATGCAGGTTACCCTTTATATAAGTCAATAGAGGAATTTAATAAAGAAAAGAATGATGATCTGCTGCAATTTCTATTTGCTCATGGAGCTCATACTAATTTAAAAACAGATGATCATCTGGTGTGTGACGCTTTTGAGGAATATAATAAAAATCAAGAAAGACTAAAAAATGAGAGCATAAACAATTAGGCTTGGTCGATGGATTGATTAAGTTTTGTTGAGTTTAGACAAGATAAAGGAAATAATATGAAATTAATTCGATTAATTATGTGTACGGTAATTATGGGTAGCATGCTAAACGCTATGGCTATGGAAAAAGAGATTATACAGCAAAAAAGAGCTGCGGCTGTAGCAAGGTATAAAGAAAATAAAAAGCTGGTTCGTCTTAAAGATCAGAAAAATTATTGGCAACCAATAGTAACAGAAGGAAATGACTGTCGTCCGGGTTCATCAGTCTTCATGGAGGTAGTACCGGTGAGACCCCGCTTGCCTTCTTTTCTACCGCAACCATTTTTTGATGAAGAATGGATTCAAGATTTAAGCCTTATTGAAAAAAGTGATAGCCAGGAAGAAAAAGATAAAGCATTGCATAGGTTTGTAAGAATAGAAAAATTTCACCAAAGTTATGAATATTGGGAAACATTTAAAAAGTCAATAAAGACTGTTGTTCAAAAAGGCGCAGATCCTAATTTAGAAAATGACACTAAATATGTAGGCGAGCCTTTATATATAGCAATGAGGGGATTTA
>SDBV01006021.1_pt1 | contig 16940 bp, 10 predicted proteins | sample 2277081 | NCBI WGS metagenome assembly SDBV01 (sample SAMN10402039, study PRJNA504765) | marine sediment metagenome | isolation source: marine sediment core GS10_PC15, 223 cmbsf | place: Arctic Ocean: Southern Knipovich Ridge | collected 2010 | reverse complement strand
CTCAGGGAATAGTCTCTGCTTCCTTTCCGGTTATTTTTTTCTTCAGCAGAGAAGAATTCCCGCAGTTTTAATAGTTTGAGATCGTTTGCAGGATCGCTGCTGTTCCGATTATGAGGATGCAGATGAATCCATCCATAAAGGGGAGCGGGGTTGACGGGCGGGATGTGGTTTTGATTTCCGTTCGCCATTTTTGCGGTGATAGCATACGCTGTTAGAAGGTAGGTTATTTCGTGCGGCCAGAGGTGGCGCCTTCCCATCCGCAGGAACCCTTCCCAGTGGTATTTGGCAAGGTTTGTCAATGTTTGCGTTAAATCTTGGGCAGGATGTGTTTTGTTCTTTATGAAAGAGTCCCAGATATTTTTTTGTCTTGAACTTTTTGGTTCAGGAACTGGAAGAGCAGAGAAAACGGCTTGCAGCACGACCTGAGCTTCCATGTATTCCTTTTTCGTGACGAGATCGTTGACGGTTTCGCCGAAATTTTTCAATGATTCATGGGTAGCTTCGGGATCGTTTCCGTTGATACCCTTTGTCAACAAGGTGAGCATTGGCTGATATTTTTCGATAATTTTCAATCTCGAAAGGGCAGGTTCGACCTCTTTCTTTTGGCTCTCAGGGAGGGGGAAGGGGATGTTGAATTGTGTTTCGTGGGTATTTAGGGTTCTAGCAATGTCTTTCTCTCGCTCGTTAAATGCCTGTTGTGTTTCCAGTTCCAGTTTTTCTTTGATCTCTTCGATTTTTAGGGTGAATTGGTTGAGAGTTTCGCCGAGGGAGCTTGTGTCGATCCGTCGTTCATAGGCGTAGGTTTCTAGTTCGAATATCTGATTTCTCAGTTGATTGAGATAGGCGAGTTTCTGCTTCCTATTGAGGTGAGGCATAGCCCGAAGCATGAATTCGGTGCCATGGGCAGCTTGTTCGAGGAGAAACTCGAATTGGGAGCGGATTTCCTGGCCCGATCTCTTGCCTTGCAGGATTCCTTGGTTTTGAAATAGGAAGGTGAAGAAATTGTATGGATCGGTCTTGGGGAATTCAGGGGGAATCTCATGGGTGACCGTTTGGCTTCCGACAGCTTTTAGCGCGGTTTTTATCCACTCAGTGGGGGAAATGTCGCTTTTTATCGCGGCGGGTGCCTTGGATTGGACATCCAAGGGTGGGTTGTTATTGTTAGATAACTGGTAAAAAGCCATCCTCCCCAGGCGGATTTTTTCACGAGATGAAAGGTGGAATTCTTTACCTTTACCATTTCCTCTCATTGGCAGGGAGAGGCCATATATAAGGTTTTCCAGATCTTTGCTCGATGTTTTTTCTATACAATATTCATCACCCCATCCTTCCGGAGGGGGAGAAGAGGTATGCAGGAATTGCAAATGCAGTTTTTTGTCGCGGCAGAAAAATGTTGCGGCAACGGCATGGTATTTTTTCTTTTCATCATAGAAACCCAGCGGGACCGTCGCAAGAGGAGTGAGCTTTTCTTCGCCCATTTTTCCCATGAATGCGTCATGGAGATCTTTTCCGAATTTTTCGCAAGTAAGACGGGCTGTCTTGTCATCGAGGAGGCCTCTTCCCGTCTTGGCGCATTGGTCGAAAAGCTCCAGGATTTGTGGCATGTTCTCTTTTAAGGAGCTGTCATTGACTTTTTGGTTCCAGTTTTCGAGCAGATTGAGGAACTGTTCGGGATTGTCGATGTTGCTTTGGTTGCTGAAGAGTTTGATTCCCTCCAACGCGACCCGTCGCTCTTCGCGGGTAAGCCTGTAGAGGGCTATAAAAGGGCAGATGAACAGTACCCAGACGAAATTTAGCAGTATCAGTGCAGGGATGGATTCCCTAACAGTTTCCGACCATAGTTTCCAAAGGTTCTTTTTTTCGGGGAACTTTGGCTTGGCGATGGTGATTTTTTTTAGGAAGTGTGGGAATTCTCCATTTTTCGTTAGGTCGATGCTTTGTTGTTCCCACTCTTGATCGTTCCTTCTTTTAACTTTCACCACGACGTGTTTGTCTAAAATGTTCTCAATTTTTACATTTGCGTAGTATTGTATATTCTCGTGAAAGAAGTTGATGAGCGAATGAGAAATTCGCTTTGCATTTGTTTCAATTTCTTCATTAGAGGTGATTATATATGTGAGATCTCTATCCCTTAACGTGTAACAGTGATCCATAAACTAACCTTATTAAATAATTAAAAGAAGGAGAGTATAAGATCGAATTATTAAGATTGGATAAAGAAACCGAGGTCATTTTTGGGTAACCGTTTAGCTCTCTCATTAAACGCGAAAATCGCGAAGGAAACGCGAAGGATTTTTTATAAATTAAAAAAATCTTCGCGTTTCCTTCGCTTCCTTCGCGCCCTTCGGTATGCCAGGTGTAAAACACCGTTGTTCTACTTAGTTGAGAGGTACTAAGAATGTCAATTGCACGTTCAGCATTTAGTTGCGTTTCGGCGTGGGAGGGAGACCAAGCACGCAAAACGAAGCGGTCACATGGTGGCAAAAGAGGATGGCTTCCTCTAGACAGCAAAAGAGTGAGCCCTAGTAAAGCAAACCCGTTTCGGCCTCGTTACGCGAATTGTCGATCGATCAACCTTCCGAAGTTGGTGAAATCTGCCACAGTGGGAGATGGAATGTGCATAGACACCCACTGGATCGACCGGGGTGGTTGGGGAGAGCGCACTCTGAAAGAACAACGACAGGTCCTGGGAGATCTGCCATGGATTACGGCTCAGACTCACATGAGCGTAAACAATGGAGGTTGGGAATCCATAACCGCCGACCAGCCATGGAAGAAGGCGGTTCGGCCCGTAGGAGCAGAGAAGCAGGCCAACCTAGATGGCCAAGGCAACGGGATAATCCGCACGGGCACGAATACGGCTCTTTTAACTAGAAATTGAATGGTCGTTTTGTCAATATTTAATTGAGTATACAATCTCAAGGTCAGGACGTTCCGACCGAATTACCTCTATAGCCTCTTTTGTGATAGAACTACACCTTTCAACAGATATCTTCTTGAGATTTTTCCAATTTGAAAATTGCCTCAACTGGTTATCATCAACACCTGTTTCCGTTAAATCGATTTCCTCTATTGTAGGGTTGTCTAATCTCGTAAGTGCCTCTACACCTTCCGGAGAATTATTCAAAACTATAGACTTCAACGAAGGTAATGAAAGCAAGATATTTTTTATGGCTTTACTTTTTAAATTGTAACATCGTGACAAATTGAGCTTCTTGAACGATTGAAGTACTGTCAAAGCCTTTATTCCCTCTTCTGAAACTTCCCTACATCCCGAGAGATTTATTTCCGTTAAATTGTCGAGCCTCGATAGTGATTTCAGGCCTTGATCGGTGACCTCCGTAGCTCCTGATAAATCTACAATGGACAATTTTGGATGATGATCAACAATCCACGCTAACCACTGGTCACTGACTACTGAATCGTAAGGAGCAAAAACCTTCAATTCATCAAAAAACTCCATCTCACGAACCTCTTTTTTTCGGGGTTCTTTCCCATCCTTATGTAACTGAAGAAGATATCGGCTCCATAAGTGATCACATACTGTATTCAAGGTTCTTAATAAAAATGTATTTGCAATCTTTTTGAGCGCGAAAACTTGTTTGACATGTTCCTGTGACATGGGTTTAGGGTCTCTTATATTAATTACATCCACCTTTCTAAGCAATTTATCAAACTTTCCTGCCAATCTCCTTTCAATAAGAGCTTTCAAACCCTCCATCTCGTACATATTTACGAAATTCAAAAGGTTAATCATTTGATCCTCTTCTTTTGTACAATTGCCAGTTTCAACATACTGGAGAATCTCTTGGATTTGAATCATTTCAACATCATTCAATGTAACTGAAGCTGTTTGTTTTGTTGCTTTCGAAAAAGCGCCCTCCCGAAAATTGGATGAAAACATCTTTTTTAAAACACGGCTCTCTTGCTCCAAGGCTCTTCGGCAAACAAAAATGCTCTTAAATTCTCCTGCCTGATTGATTTTGAGTTCAAGATCTTTTTCTAAATAGAGGCAATGGCGCAAAGTAACATCCGGCATTATAGAGAGGATTTCGTCAATAAATTCTCCATTTGCGACTTTACAACTTCCTAAATCCACGACCGACACTTCCCTTCTAACTTCTAAAGACAATGTTTTCAGTAGCTCAGCAAATCTTTCTCTTGTAATACTCTGCCCTATCAGAGGGTTCACCTGAAGTACCATTCCTATTTGCACGAATGGTGTTGATCCGAACAATGAGAGCAGTGTCATAGAATCTTCTCTAGACAACACCCCCTCCAAAGAAGGATGAATGACCAAACAATTCCCAACAGTCTTACACGCTGATTTCTGCAAAAGAGATATACGCCAATTCTTCCACTCAGGATACTTCTCTAACGCCTCATATTTGCCTTTGATAGTAAGTCTTGATCCTTTCTCCAAATTAATCGGACGAAGATCTTCAGGGTAATGAAGCCGCCTAAAAGCAGTTAATTTCATAAAATCATCATCGGTCAAATGATCGGCAATCTGAGGATCCAATGCCAGAGAATCTGGCACTTCTGAAATGCAGCTCTCTATTATGTGACGCAGACGAAATTCTGGAAGCCATTGACACAATCTTAGCGCACGATCTATATCTCCTGGACTAAGATTCCGACAATCACTTAAATCCAATGTTTGAACAACTTTTTTTTGTTGAAATGGCATATGCCATAATAATCTCTCTAAATCTTCTCCTCTAAAAAAGGGTTTGATTGTGGATTCAATTTTTAGACAACCTTTAGCATCCACCGCTGTATAGGTGCCAAAAAGATAGGGAAATATTGATTCTGATCGTACCCCTATCTGATGAGCGAATGACATAACTTGCTCAGGCAAAAAACACTCGTTTAACTGCGTGCACTCGTTTAACTGCGTGAATGATTGTTCAGTAGGTTTTTGAAGAACATGAAAAAAGAGACGTTTTCCAAAATCAAGAAGAGTCCCATCGAGGACAAAAGAAGAAGCCTCTTCTAATTTCTTAAAAGTTTTAAGAACTACATTCCGATTTGACACCAGCATACCAAAGGAAGAAGAAAAAAACTGATTCACTTCTAGAAACTTCTCAATTTTTCGAATATTATTTTCAAGAACATGATCAGATTCTTTAGCTTTTACTTTAAGAAATTTAGAAAATCTTGAGGGCCGTTTAAGCTCTTCTGAGAGCTCTTCATTTCTAGGATCCCAAGAATCCAAAAGGGGAAGGAATGTCTTTTCAAATGAATTCATATCTTATCTCTTATTCTGACAAAAACTGTTTTGAGAATGCATCCAGTGAGGTTTTCCCTATCTTCTCTAATGCTAAAATCGCAAATCCAATACATTTAAACTGTCCAGTAAATTCACTTTCTTCAAAAACGTCTTGAAAAAAAGTGGATACCTCTTCGGGGTTATTGCAAAATGATCCACAACCATAAGCTCCAAGGACAAGAGCGTCATGACCATAATATGCCGCACACCTCAGAATTATACGAATCTTATTTTTCATACCTTCTACATATTTCTCTTCATCATATTTCTCTTTATCCAAAGGCTTATCCCCACAAGGTCGGCAATCATACGCAGGGGATGCAATCATATTCACGGTAAATGGTTGTATAAAGGGATAGCCTGCTGCCTCTGCTCCCCTAAACACCTGCAAGTTAGGTGTATATATTACCCCAAATTCAGAGATCTGGTATTTTGATTCTAATTGCTCTTTGAGATATGGATTCTCATTTAAATTCAGAGCATGGTGATAGTTTGATCTACGAAATAAGGATTCTTCTTGAGCAGATGCCCCCTCTTCTACTCCGCCACCAGGATAATCTGAACATGCCATATTAAGAACCAAGGGATTATAACCCTCCTTCAAAAAAGTTTCAGCAAGGACAAATGTATCCTGATTGGAAACTACTATCTGAGGTTTATCGAAACGCCTTTCCTGAGTAATCCTGGGTAAAGTGTCTATGTCCCACAACTTTGTATTTTCTTGCATCTTTTTCGTCAAAGCAGGATCAAGTGACAAATATTTTCCATTGAAAAGAAATCCGTATATTGATGCCAGTTTTGTGATTGAATAAATCTTTTTTCGCATATCCCATAGAGCATCTCTATCTTTAAACGTTAAGGCTTGAAGAAATGATTGTTGCCATTCTTCGTCAATTGCAACTGGAAGCAGACGGTAATAAATCTTTTCAATCTTTTTTAAAAGAGCCGAATTCTCTGGTGATTTGGCATGATTCGCAACATGGAAAAGCATGGAGCATGCTCCACCTGCTTGTTTTCGGTCGAAGGAATCCTCTTCAATGTTAGCAAAAACATACTCTTCCATTGATCGAACAGCTTGGTTAAGTTTATCGAAACTGTTCTTCCGGTAAAGACTCGATAATCCAGGAATTTTTCTGAATTGAGACCTTGAGAAAGACCTAGGTGAACAGCTCAAGTCTGCCCTAACGACCATATTTTCGAGATAGTCCTTTGAATCTTGTTCGTTGGTCAACGATTGATAATGATTATAGGCTAGATACAAGGATTCAAACATACAAGCTCCTGTTTCTTTGAAGGCTTAACAAAATCCAATTATACCAAATTGTCTATATCTAAGCAATAAAAATTAATCTTTAACGCCAAATTAGATCGGTGTTTTTTATCTAACTTACAACGAGCTAGAAACAAACCTACAATATGTTTGTAATTTTATTGTTTTATTTAAAATAAAAAATTGGTATAATTTAACTATAGTGGTTTGGTGTTAAACAAAGGGGAAAAATATGGATTCTATTAGGACTGGAGGATCTCTACCCATCGAAAAGCCTGCAGGAGAAGATAGCACTTCCTCTTCGACTACTCATAAACCAATCTCTGATCCTTTAATAAAAAAGAGTATGAAAATCGGTCAAGAAATATTGAACAACCGGGAAAATGAACTGGATTTACAAAAGGTCGATTCTCTTAGGGAACACAAAGCTAATTTGAAAATAAAACTCCAAAGAAAAGAAAAATTAAAATCTAAAATAGGGAAATTATTCTCTAATTTACCGATAATAAAAGGAAAACAAAAAGAACAATTAACTCGCACACAAGAGGAATATTCCCAAGTAAAAAAAGCTTATCAAGATGTCGTCTCAAGCAGCCCTACATTAAAGTATGTTAAAGAAATCCGAAAGATGAAAAAAATCGCCAATGCAAAACTGTTCAAAGCGGAAGGGGATTGGAAGAAAGTCGACACGGCATTTGCTACGCAATTTGATGAATTGGCTCGAGACTTTAAGATGTTGGGGGACCTGAAAGGAATGCTTGGTCCCAAAACGGCAGAAAATAAAGCTCGTTGGAACAGTTTTAGCGATCGTCTCGTCAGAGGCATAGAGCAAATCAGAACAAGTGAAGCTTTGTCCAGAGGGCAGATTACATGGCTCCACGGGACACGTTCTCCAGCTTTGGCCGTTATGTTAGCTACGGATAAAACTCTTCATCCCACTGGGGACTTATTAGAAAAAAACATCTTTCCTCTAAGTGGTGAGTTAGGTATGGGTATTAGTGAAGGGGGTGTCAATCGAGCCAATATATCTGGAACACCCTTATCAAAGTTAGGTGTTGAAGTCACTACGAGCTATGCCAAAGACTTTAAAGCCGGTATACAAGAGGAGTGGGACCATCTCTCAGAGACAAGGTTACGTGAGGTACTTAAACTCACAGAAGATACCTTAAAGAACGACCCGAAATTGCAAGGACGTTTTGCCAGTGGAACGAAATTTGATTGGCTGTCAACACAAATATATATGGAACGTCTTAAAGTCATCGATCCCGAATTTCAAGGCAAAGTATCACAATTAGATGAAACAATAATGAAACTAATTACAGAATGCAAACAAGAAAAAAAAGAATATTTAGCCCCATTTCTAGAAAAGTTACTAGAAAAAACGGGTAAAAAACCCTTTATTCAACCAACGCAAGAAATCAGAGACTGTGTTACGGATTCCTTTCCGATTGTTCTGGGTTCACAAACTGTTGTTGGCAAACTCATTGCTCCCCACTTGGATGAACATATAGTAGAGGGGGCCCTAAAGCTTGAAAAGACTCAAATTGCTTTCACTGATGCCCAGTATGTGGAGCGGCTACAAGGCTATGTGGATGATGCGGGCTTGGAAATCGAAGTGATGGATTTTTCGGCCTTATACGTTTTGGGAAGCCAAGCCCAGGAAAGTGGAAATCCCCCGAGTTTGAAAGCAAAGAAATTGAATGATAGGTGAGATCGAGCACAAAGTCAGGCGGAAAAAGATCAGGCCAAAAACCAATTCTTGAGTTTGTTTCTGTATAAACCCTGTAGAGGGAGTTGCAAAACTATGGCGGATCGCTTTTTAGGCGATTTTGCCGAGATTCGACGTTTGACACAAATTTACATACTCTTAAGAGTAGGGTGCTTGTGTCAAACGCCGAATCTCGGCAAAATCGCCTAAAAAGCGATCCGCCATAGTTTTGCAACTCCCTCTGTACGGTCATAGAAGCTGCAGACCCCTCAAGTCGGTACGGAATACGACAACTTGCCAAACAAAATCCTGGAGTTCGTATCGTCGTTACAGGGTATTCTGTGGAACGGCAGACGTGTTTTCATTCTATTCTTATCATTGTACGTAGAAAGGCATTTAGAGCTGTTACGTTAGAGGACGCAAAACACTGTTTTTGGCAGTCCTGGCGAGAAACTGCTAAATTTTTCGATTGAGGTCTTGACAGAAATTCCTTTTACACAGTAAAATTTCATTCATTATGAAATTAAACAATCAAATCAGGAGAGTAGAAATGACAAAGACCAAAATCAAACCACTGGGAAATCGAGTCTTAATCAAACGCTCTAAAGCCCAAACGAGTAAAGGGGGAATCCTTCTTCCTGACACAGCGCAAGAAAAACCTAAAGAGGGTACTGTTATTGCAGTAGGCCCTGGGAAGGCTGACGAGACCGGAAAAATAGAAACCTGTCATGTGAAAGAAGGGGATTGTGTTCTTTTCAGTTCCTATGCTGGCACAGAAGTGCAGTATTCGGAAGATCGGGATGAGGAGTATCTCATCTTGTCCGAAGAGGATATTCTTGGGGTTCTTTCATAAAAATACAAAAATTATAGGAGTGATTTTATGGCTAAGATGTTGAAATTCAACGAAGATGCTTTGAAAGCAATTCACAAAGGAATTCGAACTCTGAGCAAAGCAGTGAAAGTGACCTTGGGCCCAAAAGGGCGCAATGTTGTCATTAATAAAAGCTTTGGCACGCCCTTTTCTACAAAAGATGGGGTCACCGTCGCCAAAGAAATTGCTTTGAAAGATAAGTTTGAGAACATGGGCGCACAGCTCGTGAAAGAGGTCGCCTCGAAAACCTCGGATGTCGCAGGGGATGGGACGACAACGGCTATCGTTCTTGCAGAAGAGATTTTTAGCGCAGGAGCAAAGAACGTGACCGCCGGTGTGAATCCCATGAGCTTAAAACGGGGAATTGAAAAAGGGGTGGAAACCTTACTTCAAGCTTTATCGAATCTGGCAACTCCCATCAAAACTTCTGAAGAGGTGAAGCAGATCGCAAGTATTTCTGCGAACAACGATCCAGAGATTGGTAAGATCATTTCAGAAGCCATGGAGAAAGTTGGCAAGGATGGCATCATTACCGTCGCTGAAGCAAAAGGGATCGAAACCACACTCGATGTTGTCGAAGGGATGCAGTTTGATAAAGGATTTGTCTCCCCCTACTTCGTCACCAATCCCGAAAACATGACAGCTGAAATGGAAAATGCTTCACTTTTGATTATCGACAAGAAGCTTTCTTCTGTTAAAGAGCTTGTCACTGTTCTCGAGAAGATCATGGAAAAGGGGCCACAGCCACTGTTGATCATCGCCGAGGATATCGAAGGAGAAGCTCTAGCAATGATGGTTGTCAACAAACTCAAGGCAGGTTTGCCGGTTTGTGCGGTGAAAGCTCCTGGGTTTGGCGATCGACGCAAAGCTATCCTTGAAGACATCGCAACGCTGACTGGTGCTACTGTCGTTTCTGAAGAGGTGGGCCTCAGCTTGGGGGAAATAGGCTTAGAAGTCCTTGGAAGGGCTAAAACGATCAAAATCTCCAAAGAAGAGACCACAATCATTGATGGGCTCGGAGACCATAGCAAGATTCAAGAGCGTGTTGCGCAGATCAAAGCCGAACTTGCAAATTCAAATATCTCTAGTTATGACAAAGAAAAGCTCGAAGAGCGTTTGGCTCGACTTGTCGGTGGTGTTGCCGTCATCAATGTCGGTGCTCCTACAGAAACAGAGCTTAAGGAGAAGAAAGCTCGTGTTGAAGATGCTCTTCACGCTACAAGAGCTGCTGTTGCTGAAGGAATAGTCCCGGGAGGGGGTGTTGCTTTGCTTCGCGCAGTCATAAGCTTGGACAAGTTAAAACTCTCTGGCGATGAAGAAATTGGCGTGTCCATTATTCGCAAAGCCGCTTTTGCTCCAGCAATAGCGATTGCCAACAACTGTGGCAAGCAAGGGAATCTGATCGCAGAAAAGATTTTTGAAGCGAAAGGTTCCATGGGATACAACGGTTTGACAGATGAGTTCACCGATTTAGTGAAAGCAGGAGTTGTTGACCCGGTGCTCGTAACAAAGAACGCTTTAATCAATGCGGCATCAGTTTCGGCGCTTTTGTTAACGACGGCGGCGATGATCACCGATAAGCCGGAACCCAAATCTGCAATGCCTGCAATGGACGCCATGGGCGGCATGGGAGGCATGGGAGGCATGGGAGGCATGGGCGGCATGGGTGGTATGGGAGGCATGGGCGGAATGATGTAACCGCCTCCTAGCTATTTTTAATCTTGAAGGTGAATAAATGCCAACGTATGAGTATCATTGCGAAGAGTGTGAACATGTCATGGATGCGTTCCAGAAGATTTCTGACGATCCTTTAAAAGAGTGTCCAGAGTGTGGTAAGAGTGCGTTACGTCGTGGACCTGGCGGTGGAATTGGTTTGTCGTTTAAAGGTTCTGGATTTTATATCACCGATTATGGGTCAAAGAAGTGTGATGCGGCAGGGACTGCTGAAAAACCCTGTTCCTGCGAAAAATCAAAATCGTAGCTTGCAGTAGAAAGGGGTCGTTGGTGCATTGTGCATAACTCTTGTGCTACATCAGCAAAAATGCTACTTTTCACTGTTCACTTTGAATTAATGAATGAGATCAGACCTTCGGCTAGACGAAAGCGAATCATTTTACCGGGTTTTTCTTATCATGTAATGCTCCGAGGTAGTCGCGCCTAAGTTACCACCGACCCCTTTCACCTTAAGAAAAATAATTTGGACTAAGCCGAGCAATCGGCTTCTTCAACATAGCTGTGCAATAATCCTAAAAAACGCAGTTGAAAACGATCTCTAAGCACAATCTCTTGGCCCATAACCGCTTACAATGGAGGGTCCCTTCACCGTATGGGAATGTGACCCTCCATTGTAAGCAGTTATGAACCAAAATCTTGCATTTATAGATCATTTTCAACTGCGTTTTCTAGGATAATATGGACGGGTTTATTTAAAGGTTGCACATTTTTTGAATATGCAGATGCGTTTGCATGGCTTCTGGAAAAAAGCCGATTGCTCGGCTTAGTCCAAGTAATTTGGCTGTCTTCAAATTTGGACTAAGAAAAATAATTTGGACTAAGCCGAGCAATCGGCTTCTTCAACATGGCTGAGAAAGGGGTCGTTGGCGCATTGTCACCGGCCCCTTTCACTAACGGCCCCTTTTACTAATGCAGGCACGGCCCCTTTTACGGCCCCTTTTACGGCCCCTTTTACGGCCCCTTTTACTACGGCCCCTTTTACGGCCCCTTTTACGACCCTTTTCAGGGTGATTTTTCTAAGAGAAAGTCTTCCAGGTTAATTCCTTGCAGCTGCGTGGTTGTGAACACGTTCTGATTAATGACCCTCAAGGTTCTCTTCTCAAACTGTTTGGGAAACCAGGCGAATTCCAGCGGATTACTTTTGCCTCGTTTCACTTCGATAAAGCCCTCTTCCTTGTCATAAAAATCGATTTCATGATTCTTAGTCTGCCAGAAGGCCAAGGGTTTAAGAATCTCGTGGCCCCTCAAACTCGAACGCCTTTGCAGTTCCTGTGCTACAGCCCACTCATACCATATGCCTTGTTGATCCGCTGACAACTGGTCAAACTCTGCAGTGCTTCGCACTTGATTTGGGTCATAACAACTAGCGACAAGAAGGTTTACCAAATGATACTTACAGGGCTTGCGGAGCACATAATGTTGTTTCTGCAGATCCCAGGGATAAGCGGGGACAACACAACCAAGATCGTGCAATAGCTCGATATACCCCTGTGCTACAGTATTGTTCGCCAATCCCGCTTCGCGGGCTAGTTTGGCCTGTCCTACAGGGGTTCCCCCAAACCGGAAGAGAACTTTCAAGATGTTGACGAGCGCACTGCGATGGCGACCTTCCTTTGCGATCTCACCCTCGATCCAGTTTCGCACCAACTCGATCACATATTCAGGAATCCTTCCTGTGGCGGCTAACTCAGCACAGGCTACGGGAGAGCCTCCGGATAGTAAATAGGCATGTAGCGTGTTTTTTTTCAACACCTTGTGACATACCTTGTGAAAATTTCGATAGGAAATGGGTGTGAATAGGTAGCTCGTTCGTGTGAGCCGCCCCTTGCGTCCGGGTAGCCGCTCGGCACCGCGCCGAAGGTCTGTCGCCTTCGATCCGGTTGTCACAACGAGAATATCCTTGAGCGTACCATTGTCGACAAGCCGTTTTAAGGCGGTTTCCCAGTGTCTGACGGCAGTGATCTCGTCGATGAAAATCCGCTTTACCTTGGCCTTAACCGGAAAGGAGACTGCCAGTTTGAAGAGCTCGTTGGAAAGCGCCTCCATGTTTGGAATAAAATCTCCATTCAGATAAAACGCATTGCCGGGGCCAAAAGTCTTTATCGTATCTACCACCTGGCCCTCTAACCAGGTGCTTTTGCCGTATTGTCGTGGTCCACGGATTAGAAGAATACCCGGATCTTGAGGTAGCTTCTCTAGACCGAAGTCAATAGGGAAAACAAAAGCGGACTGATGTAGGCGGAATAGATGAGGAAACATCACTTCGTTGTTGAGCTTTCCTTCTAAAAGACGTTGATTGATTGTCGCAATATCCATGGGCACCTCAATGCTAAGGAGCTGGGCAAAAACAACTTGCACATTTCTGCTAACACATCATCTTCATCTGCTTTGTTGCAAATTCTTGAAAACTAATAAGTTGTCTGCGAATTTGCGCCTCGCATCTGAAGCGTTGTGTCATCAGAAATGTACAACTTATTTTCGCCCAGCTCCTAACTGTATAAACGTTAGGATAGCTAACGTCGCCAATGTTAGCAAGGATAAAAGATAGGAAAAAACAGAGAGGGGGCTCATAAAGATTTTTGGTTCTTGTGAAGAATTGGGGCACAGAATTAGGTGGAATTGATGAGATAATGAATTCGTAACTATTCAGGTCACTATTTCTGGGACGATGGCCCCAACCAAAAATGTGAAAAATCAAAGGGCCGAAGGTCCTTTTTTTGTTTTTCTACTTCTTAGTTACGGTGTAATTTATTATCGACATAAAAATCTCATCAATTCCATCTAATTCTGTGCCCCAATTCTTCACAAGAGCCAGTTTTTTTCGCATTTTTCTCTGTTTCTCTGTGTCCTTCGCGTTTAAATAAAACTTTTCTTCGCGGCCTTCATCCTCCCGCCTTCCGCCTTCCGCTCCCCGTTTTCACTTGTTCTGTTGCCAGAAGGCGGGGACCATTACGGCAAGAACAGCGAGGAATTCAAGTCGACCGAAGACCATGAGAAGGGAAGAAAAAATTAACCCAAAGTCTGAAAGGAAAGCAAAGGATTCCGTTGGTGCAGCCATTCGAAATCCAATGCCGATATTGTTGATGAGTAATGTGACCAGAGAAAGAGCGCTTTGAGGGTCGATTCCAGCGACGATAAAAATGAAGGTGGAAAACACCGCAATGGAAATAACAATGAGAAAATAGAACAGCACCATGATTTCCTATCCTTCATTGCCGCAGTAGTTGCCCAATCCCGGGGGTCGATAGAATTAGGGGCTTTTGCAAGCTTTTCGTGGTTGGGGTCCGCTGTACAGATTGTATCACTCAAAACATGAATTAAGAGAAATCTGCTCCGTGGATTTATAGGTTATACCCCGCACGGTTTAGTTTGGCTAGTTGAATGTGCTCAGATTTTTCCGGCTGGCGAAGCATGGAGACCGAAGATAACCCCAAGTGGGTTTTCGAGGTCGAATGCAAAGCCAGATGAGAAAAGATGAGTACAGACAACTAGTCAAACTAAACCGTGCGGGGTATACATCAGCCTCTTTTGTGCTGTTCAGGAGAAGCCCAAGCTGCATCACTCCAACTCTAAATTGATTGCACCTTATTGTTTCCTCCAAGATCACTTTGAATTCTATCCAACAACCAGACTATCCCTAGCATAATAATCTCCGGAACCCTGACATACGAGCGAAGTTTACGCTGCTGGCTGAAATAACTATGCTTATATCCCGACCCACACAGCGAAATAAAACCACTGTATTAACACCTATTTGATAAACACTCGCCATATCACCATTTATATACGATTCACCAAAGCCTTTTTCTTTACACATTACTTCTTCATTAAAATAAAGCCTTTTTCCTGTACGAATATATTCGATGAACATGCAAGTCGCTACCTCTAGTGCTGTTGGCACTTGATAGGGCTGAGCACTTTTCAGACAATATTCTCCCAAAAGTGTTGTTAGCGTAGAATAACATCCCCGCGCAGACTTCGAAATAAAGTTCCGTGTCATCAATACCCAGTAAGGAAACCTACCCCCGTTCTCCTCCCTATATTTTGAGTCAAGGTAGTCTTCTTCGTCCTGGACTTGAAATCCTATTTTATCCCTCACTGTTTGCTCGCAGATCAGTTTAGAAAGAACTGTAAGGTCATGGGGTTGCCCATCAACTCGGCCGGGTATAAGTACAAGCATGTGGGTATCTCGTACTTTCATACCCTCAGTAAAAGGACATTCACGGTTTAAAATTTCTTCAATATTTACGGGGAGCGGAGGTTCAACTCCAATGTCTACTCCAAAACATTTTTCCCATTGAGCTTTACCAAACCCAAGCTGCAACAGCTCTTCTCGCCTTGTTTGCTGTAATACGGTAATTTTCGTGAGTTGCTCTTCTTCGTCTATTCTTCTTCTTGCTTCTAATTGCACTGTCTCTTCTAACATAAGTTTTTCTTTTTCTATGGCAGCAATTTTTTGTTGCGCCTCTTGTAACGCTTGAGCATACTGCAAGATGCTAGCTTGGGACAGAAGATGCATTCGTTGGTTTACATCTACATGTTCGAAATGGGGATCGATTGTTTTTATTTTCCTATTACATAAAGTTAACTTTGATAGATCTTTATGTTCAAGTGCCTGAAGGGAGGCCTTATAATAAATTTCGATACCCTGTTTATTTTTACCTTGATGACAAAGTATATCTGCTAGTGCCATAGCTTGGTCAAATCCATGAAATCTTTCAAAAGCCTTGCGATAGACCTTTTCTGCTTCAGACACCTGTCTATTTGCGAGGTAAATTTTTCCAAGTTGACTCCAAAGATTTTCAAGCCGGTGCTCTTCCCAATGGGTATAAACGACTTCTAATTGCTCATATAAAGGCACTTTTTCAGCTTCAGTGGCCTTCTTAAGGGCTTTTTTAGCGATGTTTTCAGCTTTTGGCCAATCTTTTTTTGTAATAAGTAGAGACAAATAAATAAGATACCATTCCTTTTGCTTGTTAGGTTTGTGAAGCTTTTTATATGCATTGATTATTTGTTGGCAGTACTCAGGCTGTTTTTCGATCTGAAAAAGCATTTTATGGACTCTTAGCAAGTCGTTTGACTGTCCTCTTTCTTCAAAGATTTTTGCCAAAAGAAGGAGCTTGTCTGTTATTGCAGGAATGTTTCTTTTTATTTTTAAAAGATCAAAGGAAATAAGTTGATCGACGAAGGAACCTTCTGAATACTTGGATGCTTCACTGCAAAAATCCTCTGCAAGGTCATAATCTTCTTGTTCTACAGCATGACAAGCTCCTTTTAGTAGAACTTGCGCTTTTTCTTGAGGATTATCTACCAACCGAGCCAAGCAGGGATAAAGGTCGAATTGATTCGGGTTTTGGCTTAGGATTTGTTTGTATAAAGTAATTGCCTCATCACGATTTTGTTTAGACATAGTTGCAGCTGATTTGATTGCTAGCTGCTTAGCTTTTTCATCCTGATTAGCGAACTGAAACAACTTCATTAGTACAAGGTCGCTTTGCAAACAAAAGGATTTGAATTGTTGGCTTTTCTCAAGAGTGCGTATTGCCTCTGGAAGTTTGCCATCTTTCAGTTGGTATTGGGCAAGATACAAATTGGCTAGAATGGCCTTTCTGGGTTCTCCCATCTTTTCAAATAAAGTAGGCATGTCTTGATAAGCAGACCAGTTCTTTGTATATTGAAAGACTTTGGCATAAACGTCTAATGCTTCCTTGTACTCTCCTTCTTTGTCATGGGTTTGTGCCAATTGAAGATAAAGATCTGTGAGTTTGGGGTTTTCCTTTTGGAAAAAAGAAAAGTTGGGGATTGGATCTCTCATTTGCAACTCACCAATAGCTTGGGTCAGGGCTAGCTCACAGTCTTCCTGCCTAACTTGTTGTTGGCTAGATGGCAAATACCTTATAGATAAAAGATTTCTATGAACCAAAATTTCAATTAAAGAGCGAAGATTGCTTTTTTCAAAAACTTGCTCCACTCTTGAGATTTCTAAATCCTGAACAGGGAATATTTTTTTAAGGACATTTTTTTGAGATATATCAAAAATCTTTAGACTCAGACTTTCTCCTTTGGTTTTTCCTAAATACGAATA
>SDBV01006020.1_pt1 | contig 16941 bp, 16 predicted proteins | sample 2277081 | NCBI WGS metagenome assembly SDBV01 (sample SAMN10402039, study PRJNA504765) | marine sediment metagenome | isolation source: marine sediment core GS10_PC15, 223 cmbsf | place: Arctic Ocean: Southern Knipovich Ridge | collected 2010 | reverse complement strand
AAATCAGTGAACGAACATACCAGGGTGCAAAGGAGCAGTTTTATCGATCATTGGATCGGCTGCAGGTGGATAGTACCGATCTGCTTCAGTTTCATAATCTGACGGATGTGGTCGAGCGTGAAATCGTTATGGGACCCGGCGGCGCCCTTGAATTTATGGTTGAAGCCAGAGAAAAAGGATTGACCCGATATATCGGCATTACCGGTCATGGGCTCGATACACCGCGCTTTCATATGCAAACGTTGCAACGGTTTTCTTTTGACAGTGTACTTCTGCCCTGCAATTACCTGCTCATGCAGGATCCTGTTTATACTGCTGAATTTAAAAAACTCCTGTCCTACTGCAATGAACGGCAGATAGCCGTCCAGACGATTAAGTCGATCGCTCGGGGGTATTGGGGAAATAAAAAATGGAGCCGCAGCACCTGGTATGAACCTCTGTCCGATGCAGAAGCCATTACAAAAAATGTGCACTGGGTTTTGGGGATACCCGGTATATTTCTCACCACGGTTGGCGATTTACAGGAGTTGCCCAAAGTTCTGAAAGCAGCATTAAATTTTGAGTCCCCTCCCCCTGACAAAAAGATGAGCAGTATTGTCGAAAAAATGAAAATGCAAACCCTTTTTAATTAGTTCCCGCCCGAAAACCAGAGTTTCTTGTTGAGACCCCGGCGGAAATTCTTTAAACACTCAAGGGGTGGATGGCTGCCTCAATAGATGTTCCATTGGGGTGGTCCATATTTTCGTCATACCCCGCTCAGAGTCCGAGATTTTTATTTGAACTAAAACTAATTTGATTGCTTTTCAAAGGTCTCAGATACGGTCTATCTTTATAGATAAGAAGATTTTTTTAACCGCTATCCCAACAACCGGTAGTACAAAGCGGAAACCAACGCCCAAGCCAGAATAATTCCAGTCAGGATAACTAGAACAGCAGCAAATATCTTGTGGAAGATGGTTTCCAGCCGGCGTTGTTGATAACCCATCATCCATCCTAGAAGTCCACCAGCGACAATCCCGCCCCCATGCGCCCAATTGTTGATCCCGGGGACAAGGAATCCAAAAAGAAAAATCCCGATTGTCCAGCCTCCCAGTTGCCGGTATATCGCTTGTCCATACACCCCGCCACTACTTTTTCCAAAGTAAAGAGTCGCACCAATCAGGCTGGTTAAGGCGGCTGAAGCGCCGATGGTGAAGGCCACACCTGCCAGGCAGGATATGATATATCCGACCACTCCCCCCAGCGTGTAGATAATGAACATCCGATACAAGCCGTATTCCTGAATCACAACAGGGGCGATCTGTTTGAGTGCGAACATGTTAAAAAAGATATGTAAAATACTACCGTGCAGATAATTGGCTGAAAGAATTGTCCACCAGCGCCCCAGGTTTACGACCGGTATGGTTCCGGTGGCGCCCAGCAGCAGCAGGCTTTTATTCTCCGGTGATAAAAACGCCATAGGGTTCAGGCTCAAACGGGTCAGCATGGGATTCAACAAAAGGGAGATGGCATACATTCCGATATTGATGTAAATGATTATCCGAATCACCTGTTCGGGGTTCTGAAACCCCCGGGTGAAAAAATTGTTTTTCAACCATGAGCCGGGATGGGTTGTGTCGCAGTAGGGGCAACGGGGCTCATCAACACTAATGAGTCTGCGGCAATTCGGGCAGAGAATGGATTGTCTGTTTGTTAATGCCATCTTTATCTTCCGACTTTGATGTTTAATGTCGAAAGATCATTTTCGGCATGTTTAATCAACTTGGCAGGTTTCGGACTGATAAATATCCGGTTTGATCCTTCCAACAGATAGGTGTTTAAGTTGTTGGACGAGGTAAAACACCGGAGAAAGGCGGGCAGGTGTTCGATAATTTCCATCAATAATCTCCATTTGAGGTCATGGGTATTCCAACCCAAATTGCGACTCGATGTTACAAAGCCAGGGTCTACATCAATTCTCGAAATGCTGCAATCGCTTTTCTCCAAAACGCATGGGGACGGCCACAACAGCAATACTAAGGGCCAGTACGATTAAAAATGATCCAACAATCCATATCCATTCAAGCAACCTTAATTCAAAACCCCTCACGCTTGATATAAAGAGATGGTAAACCGGGCCTGCTTCCAGAGCAATCACGGCACCGGCATAACCGGCACCCAATACCATGAACATCAGTCCGCCCAGGCTGGTCACGGACTGGCCTGGATTTTCCGACTTGAAGTCCGGATAGGCCGCGCCGAGGCCGATCGCCAGAGAGACGATACCGGGCACCAGGAGAAAAATGGTCATAATAGAAAGGACCATCATCAAGGGTGTCACCTTCAATAGAATATTTGTCCCGATAATGAGCAGTTCAGCAAAAAAAAGCAGCGGGAGAAAGTAGACAAAAAATTTGATCCATAAATATTGCCGCATGCTTATCGGTGTGGTTTGAACCAGCCAGAAAGATTCTCCCTCAATGCTCACAGCCGGGTATGCGAAACGGGCCGCCACAGCGATCAATACGAAAGCGACCAGTCCCATGTTCATGAAAGACAGCAGATTTTGGAGATGTTCGGTTTTCATGGGCGACCGGTCCAGAGGCAGAACTTTAAAATTGTAGATATAGATGACCACCAACGCTGCGATTAAAAAAATCTGTGACCACTGGGTTTGATCCCGAAAAAAAGTTTTAATTTCTTTGGTTATGAAGGCGGAGGCCGGACCCGGCAAAAACGGAAAATAGAAACCGCCTGATTTTTTGGTTCTGAAAAGCCGCTCCCGCGCGGTTTGGCTGGCGGACAATCCGGAAAAATAAATTTTATCAGCAACGATGATCAGGATTGAACAGATAAAAGCGGTGCCGCTCCAGGCCAGGGCAGTATGAAAGAAACCCGGGCCAATGTCACCTTCTAAATAGGCCCTCAAAGCATCGAATGCCCATGTACTCGGCAAATACGATACCGAAGGGGCATTAAGCATCTGGATATAGACCATAACCGTTGAAAATGCCTCTGGATCCACAAGGCGTTCCGGCCTCAACAGGCGAAAAGCCAGATACAAAATAATGAACAGGGTCAAACCTAAAAAAACAAACAGCGTTTTTATCCGACCCGCCGGAATAATCAAAACAGCGATCAACACCAAAAGCGCACTTACCGCGGATGCAAAGAAGATCAAAGGAAAAAGGACCCAGGGAAGGCTGACATAGAAAATAACTCCGGCATCAAATACGATGCCGAATGCAATCAATACCGGAAGTGAATAAACCACCACCATCCACGCACTGTCAATGGTACTCTCAAACCACCTGGCAGTAAAGATCCGGTGTCTCAAAACCGGCATGGAGTGGATGAGCGGCAAATCCTTGCTGAGGTACAATTTGGACAAAACGGCCAAGAAAGCACTGAAAATAAGCAGCGAAAAAATGGTGATCATCATCATGGAGAGCAGCTTTTGAGCAACGAGGTAGCCGACGTCTTCAATCCCTTTTAAGTAGTTTAAGACTCGGATGGAAATAAAAAAAATACCGCCCCAGAACAGCGCCCCGATACCTCCTAAGAGGACCGGTTTTAAACCGCTTCCTTTACCCGTTTTGTGGGTGATGCTGTTTTTTATCGACCATATCCTGGTTCGCAGCAATATTGAAATATGATGCATTCTCGAATCGGATTCCTTTATTATTTATTTTAAAGTTGCGGATCAGTGTCAGTTGCGATCAATTGGAGGTGTCAAGTCTTGGAATCCCTTCTATTGCACCGGCCTGACGCCTTCTGTTGTCAGTGCGACAAATATCGCCTCGAGATCGACGTTTGTGTTGTGTGTCTTTTCTTTCAATTCATCAAGTGTCCCGATGGCGACCAGATTTCCCCGGTGAATGACACCGATACGATCACAAACGTCTTCGGCCACATTCAGACTGTGGGTTGACATAAAAACGGTCACCCCTCCTTCAGCCAACTCTTTCAATAAATTTTTTACCAAAATGATACCCCTGGGATCCAGCCCAACCATCGGTTCATCAACGATGATGACTTGAGGATCGTGTAAAATAGCGGCTGCCATAACCAACCGTTGTCTCATCCCGTGGGAATAGGATTCAATCAGATCTTCGGCCCAATCGGATAGAGAAAATGTTTGGAGACATTCTTTTGCCTTTTTTTGAAAAACAGATAATTCAAGCCCGAACAACATGGCCGTGAATCGCAAAAATTCCATTCCGGTCAATTTTTCATACAGATAGGGTCTGTCCGGGATGAATCCGATTTTTCTTTTGGCTTTTGCAGCCTCGGTTGCCATGTCGAAACCGCAGATGCGGACCGAGCCCGCTGTCGGGGAAAGAATGCCTCCCATCATTTTGATGGTGGTGGTTTTACCGGCGCCGTTGGGACCGATAAACCCGAAAATTTCCCCCTTCGGAATCACCAGATTCAAGTCATTTACCGCCACGATTCGAGTATAACGCTTGGTCAGATGCTTCAGTTCAATCATCGCTGTCAATCACCATTTCCATTTTCGAGTACCTCCAGTCGGACCTTTCCTATCAATCCCAACAAGTCGAGCTGATCCTGCTCTGTGCCGGTTGTGACGCGGCTATGCGTCACGTCAGCCGGCATCTGCCCGAAGAGCGCATCCACCGTCACCCAACTACCGATATACACCAGATTCCAGGCGTGATAATAAAACCGGCCGTTCAAATAGACGAGCCCGGTTTCGATTTTTGTGGGAATCGAGACGGCTCTTAAGAGTGCCGCCAAAAGTATGGCGTGTTCGTTGCAGTCACCGACTCTGTTTTTAAGGACGGAAATTGCATCGGGAACGGAAATGACCGGCCTTTTCACGACATTTTCATACACCCAATCAGCCAGTTTTTTCACCCTTTCCAAGGGGGAATCCATGTCGGATACGATTTGTCGAGCCTTATCTTTGATTGTTTTATGATCTGACTGGATAAATGGGCTCGGTTCTAAAAATGCACCGGCTCCGGGTGCCGATGCCAAATCATTCACCGGCACGGATGGAATCGTCAACATATTTTCTTTGGTTATGGTCAAAATATTCCCCACAAGCGATTGGCGACCCCCGTCCATTTTCAAACCATCCAATGAGATGCCTTGTATCCGAACCCGCAACTGCAGCAGATCTAACGGCTTGTCAATATTGACATTTGAGGCCACAGATGCCGCCTTTGTCAAATCCTGGCTGGATGTCACAGGCAGCCCGTAAAGGGCTTCGTGCCGGCTGACCTTTTCAAGGCGCATCCCCAGAAACCCCTCTTCTTTCAACACTTCTCCACTTTCTGAGATCCAGGCCGCCTGATCGACTCCTTTAAAAGAGACCGATACTTTTGTAACGTCCTTACGGATTCCCATATTCATGATACTCTCTTTCCCCAAAACCCGGACAACCACGGGTGCCTGACCCATGGTGGCCATGTCGAATATACTAAATGTCCGGGTATCCCCCGGCGCCAACCCATAAGCGATGATGGCATCAAAAATTCCGGCAGATAGATAAGGTCGCCCTTGGAGTTGGATATCGTATTGACGGCTTTCTCCTTCACCTTTCACTTTAATCGAAAGTTTCTGCCCGGAAACCGTCCCGGACGCGTTGAAGCGAAATCGTCCGGAATTCATGTCAAATCGAAACGATGCAATGGAAAGGTCGGTGTTCAATTCCGCCCGGGTCTCGAAATTCACCTCCTGAACCAACCCCATAAGGTTAACCCGCATGAAAAAGGTTTCTTCGAGATGATAGCCGTTTTGTCGATTTGAAATAATGGAGTGGGAAAAACCGATTTTCCGATCCTTCTGAAGGATGTTCATCCAGGTGTCCCGTTCTACCAGAGCGACCGGCGCCTGTGTATCCTCCCAGTTTGTCTGAAAAAATATTTTGTCAAAAAGATTGATCCGGATTGAAAACAGGATTCCAAAAACCAGTCCAAAAAGGATGCCGGCCAGCCAAAACGGTTTCATTCTTTTATACATCATACCGGATTTAACCATAAATCCGGTTCTATGTCCACTGTCCACTGTGAAAAAGCAGGTTTCCCAGAGTAGGCCATCGGGTATCCGCGGATCATTTCTTGACAAGATAGGAATGAAAAAACTACAATGGTGTCCATCCACAAACGGCATCTTTTGGCCCAGAGCGGCGTTTTCGCCCTTTTGAAATCATCGACATAGCCCGCTATGCCTGCGGTTTCAAAATTGCTCAAGCCTTGCTCTGAACCAAAATCTACCATTTGTGGACGGACACTATACTAGATAAAAGCAAACCGATTCCTTTGATCCAAATTCCAAAACCGACAATTCGAAATTCTCGGTTAGCCTATGACTCAAAAACAGATCATTTACCTTCTCTTGATCCTCATTACTTTTCCCGTGTTTGCTTCTGCAGACGATCCCAAGGATTCACCGCGGTATCGGAAACAACGGGAAAAAATGGTTCAAAATCAGATTCAAGCACGGAAAATCACCGATGTCCGTGTTATCAATGCCATGAAAATGGTCCCCAGGCACCTATTCGTTCCGAAGCAGCTTAGAAAAAAAGCATATGCCGACCATCCTCTTCCCATTGGTGAAGGCCAAACGATTTCCCAGCCCTATATCGTGGCACTCATGACGGAACAGCTCCGCCTGTCCCCTCAGAGCCGGGTACTTGAAATCGGGACCGGTTCCGGTTACCAAGCTGCCGTTCTGTCCCGAGTCGTCGATTTTGTCTACACCATCGAAATCAAAAAGAAGCTTCATCAGCGTGCTTCTGAGACCTTTAATAAATTCGGCTTCTCCTCCATTAAAGCCCGGCATGGTGACGGTTATTTCGGATGGGAGGACGCGCAACCGTTTGACGCCATTATGATCACCGCAGCAGTGGACCATATCCCGCCGCCGCTGCTCAAGCAGCTAAAAAACAACGGCAGACTCATCCTCCCATTGGGAAATCCGTTTAGCTATCAGAACCTGGTTCTGGTCACCAAAACCGGAGATGATTTTAAAATTAACCAGATTACCGGGGTCCTCTTTGTCCCCATGACCGGACACGCGATGAAATAACGATGATTTATATCGCTGTTTTTCTGCTATCCCTTTCCTCATTAACATTTGAAATTCTCCTGGCCCGAATTTTTTCAATCAGCCAGTGGAACCATCTGTCCTTTATGGTAATCAGCGTTGCCCTTTTCGGCTTTGCCGCAAGCGGTACTTTTTTCAACCTTTTTCAAAAGCGGCATCGCTTCAAGGGTACGACGTCAAACAGAATCATCTATTTGAAAACATGGGTCATTTTATATTCTTTAAGTGCTGTTTCATCTTTTTTGATAATCAATCATATCCCTTTTGATTATTTTAGAATTCCTTTTGAGCCGGTTCAACTGGCCTACCTGTTTGCCATCTATGCGCTAATGTCCCTCCCCTTTTTTTTTACCGGTTTGGTGATCATGATCGGATATGCCGAGCATTCGGAAAAAAGTGGGCGGATCTATTTTGCGACCATGCTGGGATCTTCAGTGGGCACCGTTCTTCCAATACTGCTTCTCCCGTTTTTAGGAGAAGAAAAGCTCCTGATATCGGTTTCTATGCTCCCCTTAGGCTTTGTATTTTTTGGATTTAACAATAAAACGAATGTCAATTCTCAACACATTCGCGATCAAAAAAAAAACCGGGCTCTAACGGCAGTCTGCATCGTCCTGATTTTGGTATCCGCCATTTTATTTCAATCGGCTCAAACGCCGATAGCCAAAATCAAAACCTCCCCTTATAAAGCGTTGAGCCAGTTTCTCAAATTTCCAGAAACCCGGATTATTAAATCTATTTCCAGCATTAGCGGCCGAATCGATCTCTTAACCAGCCCCTTTATCCGTTATGCGCCCGGCCTGAGCCTGAAATATCATAAACCCCTTTCAGCGCAAATGGCGGTATTTAAAGACGGTGATCATCCCTTTTATTTATACCCACCCGATCCGGACAAATTGGCGTTTTCACGATTTACGCTTCAATATGCCGGATACCACCTGGCACCTTTTGCAAAGCGCGTCCTGGTGATTCAGGCCGGTGGCGGATCCGCCCTCCCCTCCGCCATGACCTTTGGCGCTGAAAGTATTACCATTCTCGAACAAAATCCACATATCTCTAAAATCATTGAGAAACACTATCGCCATGAGGTCATCAATGAATCCCCCCGGTCATTTCTCCTAAGATCCGGGGAGTTATTTGATATCGTTCACGTTGAAAACCGGGGACCGTCGCTTCCCGGCGCGGCCGCTCTTTCACAACAATACCTGCTAACAATCGATGCCTTTACGGCATATCTTTTAAACCTTACGAAAAATGGACTGTTAATTGTTTCGCGCCGGCTGCATTTACCTCCGGGCGACATCCTACGGATCAGCGCCACAGCCTATGAAAGCCTGAGACAACTTAATATAAAAAATCCGGAAAAACATATCGTGATCTTAAGAAACTGGGACACTTTTACCTTGCTGCTGTCCAAAACCCCGTTTAAAAGCCTGGCGCGCTTAAAGGATTTTGTTGAAACGCTCAACTTCGACATCGTCTTTGCCGACGGCCGGCTGGAAGAATTCATCAACCGGTATAATCAATTTGATCGACCATTTTACGCATCCGCAGTTGCTGACCTGTTTGAAGCCTATCGTGTGGGAAAAGAAACTCAGTTTTTCAACAGGTATATGATCAATGCACGACCACAAACAGATGCCGAATCTTTCCCCAATCATTTTTTCAAATGGTCCACACTTAAAAAAGTCTACCAAAGCACGGGAAGCCGGTTTTTCTCTTTATTTGTATCGGGTGAAGTCATCGTCTGGGCTGTATTTGCAGAGGCTGCAATCATTTCCATGGCCCTGATTTGTCTGCCGCTGTGGCCTATTTTTAGAAACAAAAAAAGGCTGCCGAAAAAACCTCAAATCTTTTTTTTAGGAATCGGAGCCGGATTTATGTTTACGGAAATGTTCTTTATCAAGAGTTACACGCTATTGTTCACCGATCCGGTGATCAGTTTTTCCGTGGTCCTGGCCGGCATCCTCGTTTTTTCCAGCTGCGGCGGTTTTTATTCTCAACAAATCGGAGAAAAAAGCGTTAAGAAAGTACTGCTTTTTTTAATCGGCCTGTTGATGGTGATCTTTATTGGCTTAAGCCCAATCCTGCACAAAATTCTGGCACTGCCCAGTGGAATCCGAACCCTCGTCGGTATTTTACTCCTTTTGCCCGTGGGGTTTCTGTCGGGCATCCCCTTTCCCGTTGGGATGCGGTATTTGCTGAAAGATCCGGCTCAAAGGGGGTTTGCTTGGACGATCAATGGATGTGCTTCGGTTTTGGCAGCCATTGCATCGGCTGGAATCGCGCTCAGCATGGGGATTTATGCCATCCTTGCCTTTGCCATCGCTTTTTACCTGTTGGCCTTAATCTGCACCTTATCGGTTCAAAAATCAAATTGAACAGTTGGATATCTCTTTTTTAAATCTCTCTTGATTTTGTTTAGGGTCAACTAAGGGTTCGCGCAAAAATAACTTAGCGGAATTGGCGCTTAGATTTGGTTCGGATTTGGCTGATCCGAAAGAGCAAAACCACAGGAATAGCGAGCTCTTTCGAGGATTTTGCGAGTGAGGCATCGGCCAAAGATGGGCTGAAGCTAAGATGCTAAAATGTGAAGTTATTTTTTCGCGAATCCTAAGGGTATACTCCAAAAAAATGGATCTTTCCGGCTCTTCTTGACAACGGGTGGTTTTCGATATTATCATCTTTTAGCTGGATTCGTTATAGGGTACTTTTAAAAACAGTATTGCATGGAAGTATTCAATGCTGAAAAAGAAAGAACATCAAGCAAATCGAGCGACTGAAAGAAGGTCCGAACCGAGAATACTCGCTGATCCCTTCCATAGTGTTCAGTTCGCCATCGAAAAAAAAGCACCGATTTACCAATTCAAACTCCGAGATTTCTCTCCCTCCGGGTTATGCATTCTTGTTAGAGATGACAGTGCTGTACTTAAATACCTGGAAGTGGGAATGGTTCTCCAAATGGACTATGCCACTCCCGAATTGCCGGGTAAACTGACGCGCATTACAACTCAGATCAAACATATTACCAAAGACAGGGAAGCGAGGTATAAGGGACATTTTATGGTGGGGTTGGCCATCGTTGAAAGAGACGTAGATTAGGATTTGGTAACAAGTGACGCCCTGGAGCAAAAAGGAAGCTGCCGCTGCGGTTAAAATCTACTTTTTCATGCTTCAACAGGAACTGCGCGGACACGCATATAACAAAACCGAGTATCGGAACCGGCTGATTCAAAAACTAAACAGCCGAAACGCCGGCGCCGTGGAACTAAAACATCATACCATCAGTGCGGTTCTTTTAGCACTCAGCCTTCCTCACATTAAGGGATACAAGCCCCTTGACAACTACCAGACCCTATTGTTGGAAGTCATTGACGCGCATCTGCAATCACATCCCAAAATTGTTTCCGAAATGCTGGCATATGCTAAAAGACCGCTCGCCACCCCAATCCAGCGGGATTTGTTCTTCCGTAATATAGAAGTTTTACCGCCTGCACGGCGAAATTCGATCCCGGCGAAAAAGCGAAGACAGATCAACATAATCTCTAAAAAATTCGGATTTGTATCAATCGAATCAGCCAATCGTTCCATCATCTTGGCCGGAGAAACACTGGTGTTCGATTTTGAAACAGCCCGGCTGGGAAAAGAGGGAAAGCCGGACCTTGCCCGAAAAATCAAGTGGCATTCAGATAGAAAAACCGGAGCAACACCTTACGATATCAAGTCGTATGGATCCAATGGCGAGACCCGTTTTATAAAAGTTAAAACAACCCAATGTGGCATCCGGTTCCCGTTTGCTCTATCCTTGGGCGAACTTTCATTTTCAGGATTAAACAGAAACCATTTTTATATCTACCGGGTGTTTAACTTAACCACCGCCCCGCGTCTGTTTATCATCAATGGGCCGCTTCAAGAAACCCTCCGCCTTGTTCCGGAAGTATTTCAGGCAAAATTTGGCCCCTGACGGCTCATCACCCAAATAAGCACGATAATAAGGACTTTTTTATAACCTTGCATCTTTGTCTTTTTTTAATTTTTCCGAGGTGAGAGTGGTTATTTTTTCGATAATATAGAATAGAATCTACGGAGTAAATGCAGAATGCCGCCCATATACATATAAAGGCCCTGAGTTGAACTTTTTCAAAAGGCTCGCCATACACGAAAACCGCCAGTAAAAAGGTAACGCTGGGACCGATATACTGAAGGATACCGATGGTGGAAAGATGAATCTTGCGCGCACCATTTGTAAATAATAGTAAAGGCACCGCAGTCACTAAAGCTGTGCTCATGAGCAGAGCATCCAGTTGAAACCCCATCTGAAAAAACACGCCGCTACCATCTGTATGCAAAAGCAGAAGATACATCAATGCCGGAAGAAACATCAACATCGTTTCAACTGTGAGCCCGACCATAGCCCCGACCGGAGCCACCTTTCGGATTAAGCCGTAAAGGCCAAAGGTAAGCGCCAGACCCAACGAAATCCAAGGCAGCTCGCCGAATTGAAATGTCAGATAGGCAACCCCGGCGCCGGCCAAACAGGCTGCAATCCACTGGGCCCGCCGTAATCGCTCTTTTAAAAAAATCATTCCCAAAAAGAGATTGATCGTGGGATTGATGTAATATCCCAGGCTGGCCTGCAAAATTTGATTGGTATATATGGCCCAAATGTATATAAACCAGTTGCTTGAAGCCAGAAAAGTGGTTGCCACAAGGATGCCGAGTGTGCGTCCGGTCGTTATGGCTTTTATAAAGTCATCCCAACGGCCGAGAAATAGAATCAAAGGCAACAGGAACAAAAAAGACCAGACAATCCGGTGCATCAGAATTTCCAGGGGTGTGGCCGCTCCCAACAATTTAAAGAAGATAGGACTCAACCCCCAAATGAGAAACGCCGGGACGGCGTTAGCGACCCCGACAACAGATGGAGAACGCAAACCCTGGCTCATATTTTCCTAAGTTTTGTGATGGATTCAATATGATGCGTATGAGGGAACATATCCACGGGTTGAACCTCCACAACCGCATATCGGTCTTTCATCATCTCCAAATCCCTGGCCAGGGTCGTCGGGTTGCACGACACGTACACCATGCGATCCGGTGATATTTCCAAAATCTGTTTTATCACCCCTTTATGCATCCCTGACCGGGGTGGATCAAGGATGATGACATCAGGCTGTTTTTGAATTTGATCAAAAGTTTTAAGGATGTCTCCGCAAATAAACCGACAGTTTGAAATCCCGTTGTTTTTACAGTTGTTTCGGGCATCCTCAATGGCGCTTTCAACGATTTCGATCCCGATAATTTCACGGGCCGCCTCGGAGAGGAAAATGCCGATGGTCCCAGTGCCGCTGTAAAGGTCTAAAACAGTTTCTTTGCCGGTTAACCGGGCATAATCTTTCACGATTTCAAAAATATGTTTCGCACTCCGGGTATTGACCTGAAAAAATGAGTTGGCTGACACTTTAAACTCAAAAGGTCCCACCCGGTCTTTGATGTATGGATCACCGGCGAGGCACAATTCGGTCTCACCGACGGCAATCCCGGCTTTTCGAGCGGTGATGTTATTGACCACAGAGGTGATTTCAGGATATTTTTTCATAAGTAAATCAGCCAGAGGCTGCACTGTTCCGGGGTCTTGGCCGGCAGTAACCAGATTAACCATCCATCGATCATAGGCGGCTGAATGTCTGAGCATCACGAACCGCCAGAAACCGACATGACTGCGAAGCCCATATACCGGCGCATTCGACTCCTTCATGTATTTCCGAATGTCATTTAAAATGAGATTACCCAGTTTGGGTTGTAGCAGACATTCCAAAATATCGATTACCTTATAAAATGTCCCCGGCACATGCAGTCCCAAGGCAAAATCGGAATCAACGCCCTCGACGCCTTCGACGCCCATCTCCTGGGGAAGCAGCCATCTCCGATCTGAACATGAAAACTCCATTTTGTTCCGGTAGCCGAAAATTTCTTCTGAAGGAATCGTCGGATGCACAAGAACGTCGGCACATTTACCGATACGTTCAAGCGCATCTTTCACGTGTTGCCGTTTCGAAATCAACTGTTGTTCGTAATCTATAAACTGCCACTTGCAACCCCCACAGAAACCGCTGTAAAAGCAAGGCGGCTGGATTCGATAAGGAGATGGTTTGATCAACTGGATGACCCGGGCTTCGGCATAATTTTTTCTCTTTTTAAAGATTTGGATCACCACCACATCAAGTGGCGCTACCTGATCGATAAATACCGAAAAACCGTTTATCTTGGCGATGCCCCTGCCCCCAAATATGATATCTGAAACAACAACCTCAAATTGTTCGCCTTTTTTAACTTTCATTTAAAATCTGCTCCTGATATTGAATTTAAACGTGTTGTAATGAATCCGGATAATGAAATCAAGGGTATTACGAATGAAAATCAAATATCAATCATCCTTACACAATGTCACTTTTTTGTCCGATAAATTTACCCTAAAAGGGACGCTCCATCTCCCGGATGTGGATCATCCGCCGTTTGTGGTCGGGTCCCACGGTCTTTTGAGCGACCGGAACTCTCCAAAACAGATCGCCCTGGCTGAATCGTTGAATTCTTGCGGGATCGCATTCTTTAGGTTCGATCACCGGGGATGCGGGGATAGCGAAGGGGATTTCAAATCTATTACATCACTCGAATCGAGACGCCGGGATCTGCTCGACGCGGTTAACGCCATTGCATCAAAAAATGAAACAGGCCGTTTCCTGGGTCTCTTCGGCAGCAGCATGGGGGGTGCTGCCTGTCTGGCCGCGGTTGAAAAACTGCAGATTCCGGCAATGGTGACTGTCGCCACTCCGGTCCGGAGCCGCGGGATCACAAGCCCTGTTGAAAATCAAACAGATATGTCCCTGCAGAAAGATAAAATAGATGAACAACTTCTTCAATTCGATTTATCATATCTACTCTCATCCATTCATACCATTTTGATCTTTCACGGCGACGCGGATCCGATCGTTCCCTTCTCAAATGCAATGGAAATTCACGAAAATGCCATGGCTCCCAAGCACTTGATCCGACAACGACACGGAGACCACCGGATGAGCGATCCAAACCACCAAGAAATATTCATCAAAGAATCGACAAAATGGTTCAAAAACAGCTTAAACCAGTTATGAAGCGTCACCTTTTATAAAAACAGCCTGTATCTGTTTCAAGTTTTCCGACAGATTCAACAGATCCCCTTTAACTGCCCGATAGCTCCCCGCAGAGTTTATGATTCTGAATCTTCCAGAAGTTTTCTCCTTAAAACATCCAACGCGGTTTGAGCGAAAATCATTTTGTGCATATCCCGGCTCCCGAATGCGTATCGGTACGTCCGGGCCTCCACACCTTCAAAAGTGGCCAGGGCGATACAAACCGTTCCGACCGGCTTTTCCTTCGTGCCCCCATCCGGACCGGCCACCCCGCTGGTGGACAGGCCAAACTCAGCGCCGGCCAAACGCCTGACCCCTTTCGCCATCTCTTTTGCGGTTTCTTCACTCACCGCGCCATACTTCTGGAGGGTGCGAGAGGATACACCCAATACGTCGGATTTGGCTTGATTGGCATAAGTCACGCTCGAAAGCAAAAAATAATCGGAGCTGCCCGGAACATTGGTCAATCGATGGGCAATTAACCCCCCGGTACAGCTTTCGGCCACCGCCAGCGTGGCATTGGATTGGGACAGAAGGGCTCCCACCGTTGTTTCCATATTTTTCCCATAAGCGGAAATGACTTTTTTTCCCAATCGCTTCGAAACCCATAGTGACGCTTCTTTAAGCATACTTTCCAACCGGTTTTGTTGTGGACCGTACGCATAAAGCCGAACGTGAATTGCCGGATACTTGGCTCTTAATCCTAATTTAATTTCTGGAAACCGACGGTTCAGGCCTGCAAGCCGTTCATTGGTGGCGGATTCGGGAAGACCGAATGTCGACAGGGTCCGGACCCTGCAGAATGTGCGGCGATCACCGATTAAGTCGATAATTTGAGGCAAGACATCCCTTGAGAGCATCTTCTTCATCTCCATCGGAACCCCGGGCAGAAAGAAAAAGTGACATCCGGCGATCTTTAACAAAAATCCAGGCGCCGTACCGACGGTGTTATCCAGCCGCCTGGCGCCTCTGGGCAAAAAAGCCTGTTTTCGGGTGGAGGCGTTCATGGTTCGTTTGAATTTATGGAAAAAGTTTTCAATCATCACCAAGGCGGCCTGATCCAACTCGCATTTCACGCCCGCCGCCTCTGCTGCCGCTTCAGCGGTCAGGTCATCCTCGGTTGGTCCCAAACCACCGGTCACCACGGCGATATCCGCCCTGGATCCGATTTCTTTGAAAACCTTGACCAGTTCTGCCGGATCATCGCCAACCGTGGTATGGCGAAGAACCGGTATCCCCGACATCTCGATTCTTTCGGCAATATAAGCCGAATTACTATCAATCAATGAACCGGTACGGATTTCATCACCTGTGGACAAAATTTCAGCGATCATAATCAATTCTCTTTTTTTTTCGTTTCAGGCGCTTTCTTTCTATTTTCCAGGGCACTTCATTTCTCCGAATTTTTAAGTGTCGACGGGTATCATTTTCGACGGTTTTTTCAATCATATTGGGAAAAAAACTACCGGGGGTTTTCGGAACCGTTCTGACGTCCTTTGGCTCTTTATCGCCTCTGGTCTCTTTTTGTTTGGGCGGCGGTGGTCCGGTGAAACAACCGGTTGTTATTTCATCCGCCAGAAATAAAATATTGTCTGCAGAAAAAAAGTGGGTCCCATTGCGGACGGCTTTTTGGGAATGAACCGTTAGTATGACTGGATCCGGGTCAATTCGTTTTCCCATCCGCAACGCCAAATCGCGGACGGATAATAAAACCACTTGGTTCAGGCCGGAATGCTTTATGCCGTTTTTCATTGTGGCTAAATACCCTCTCCTTCTAATAAACGCATACAGGAGCTTGGGAAGTTTCCGAACCGGCTTTCGAGCCGGCAAATCACCCCGGTTCACCGCGCGGATCAAATTGCCTTTTATTTCAATTGGAGATCCGGGAACCACCAGTAAAATCTCATTGAGGTGAGCCTGCCGGACATATTTCCATCCCGGCTCCTCGGAGAACACCTGCAACAATGTCTTTATTTTGACAAATCCGTTATCATCCAAAACCATCCCGAATTCACCCGGGTTTCGACCCAATACATAAACCAGGAATTTGGAAAGTGGGCGGATGGATGGGTTCTGTCGCATGGGATTATTTTTATTTTTGCGTCCGGTTAAAAAATACCGATAACTCTACAATTTTTTCAATCATGTATCATAGTAAACTCTTTTATGACATAAAAATGTGGGCTTATAACTAGTGTCCATCCACAAACGGCATCTTTTGGCCCAGAGCGGCGTTTTCGCTCTTTTGAAATCCTCGACATAGCCCGCTATGCCTGCGGTTTCAAAATTGCTCATACCTTGCTCTAAACCAAAATCTACCATTTGTGGACGGACACTCACTAAAAAATTGACACCGTTTTGGACGCTCTGATTTTGTTTTGGAATCGCTTCTAAAAGGAAAGCCCCTGAATAGAAACCAGGGGCTTTTTACAGAAATGATGGAACTTAAAAGTTAATGTAAGGAGGGAGGGCACCCTTCTGTAGGTCATTAACTTTGTCTTAAATATACCATCCCACATTGTAGTATGTCAAGAAAAAAAACAGACATTGCCAAAAACCTATCGTAAGGTGTAGAGAATACCGGCAAAATACTATCTTGTGCCCATCCACAAACGGCATCTTTTGGCCCAGAGCGGCGTTTTCGCTCTTTTGAAATCCTCGACATAGCCCGCTATGCCTGCGGTTTCAAAATTGCTCAAGCCTTGCTCTGAACCAAAAT
>SDBV01006019.1_pt1 | contig 16941 bp, 15 predicted proteins | sample 2277081 | NCBI WGS metagenome assembly SDBV01 (sample SAMN10402039, study PRJNA504765) | marine sediment metagenome | isolation source: marine sediment core GS10_PC15, 223 cmbsf | place: Arctic Ocean: Southern Knipovich Ridge | collected 2010 | reverse complement strand
CGACCATCGCCCCGGTTGGCTCGTTCTCTGGCGTGGCTGGACGAAACTGCAGTACATGCTCGACGGCTACCTCGCCGTCAAACGAAAAACATGTGGGTAGACCTAAGGTGCTCGCACCCACGCAACAAAAAAAGCCCAACCATGAAAGGCGCGTGGGTGCTCGCACCCACGCAACAAAAAAAGCCCAACCATGAAAGGCGCGTGGGTGCGAGCACCCACCCTACGATTGATCTATCCTGTTTTCAACCGGCCTGCCGCCCCCGTCACTGCCGAGCCTCTTGGTCGTGGCGGACGAAGCAGCAGCCGCAGCGACATCCGTCGTCGCGGCCGCAGGTCCCGGCGACGTCGTGGTGCTTGCCTCCATCGATGCACGCCTGCACCCGCCGGGACAACTCTTCGTAAGCCGGGTCGCCAGTGCCGGCAAAACCGCCCGGGGAAATCTGCCCCCAACCGCCGGCCTTTTCCGCCAACGGCGCCTTGAGGATGCGGCTTTCGCTCGGCATGGCCACGTTGACCAACGCCGCAAAAGGTTGCCCGGCCAGTTCCGAACCGAACCGCAACGCAACGCTCTCGCGCAGGGCCTGCTCACCGCCGGGGACGGGAGCCTGTTCTTCCGGGCGGTTGAACGAATAATCGCCGTAGAACTGGGCGTTGAGATCGAGCCAGTCGACGATCCGCTGGAGACTGGCCCGGTCGAGCTGCACGCGAGATTTGCCGTCCTTGTCCTGGTGCCCGCCGAGCAGCATCCCGGCCAGCCGGCCGGCGTGGGCAAAGTAGTCCTTGGGCCGGCTGTAGTAGGTTTCCGAGTTCCGCTGGGCGATCTTGACCCCGCCTTTGCTCATCAGCGATTCGTACGAAACGGTGAATCTACCGCCCCGCTGGCCCAGCAGATTGACGCCCCCTTCGGTTTCCTTCAGGCCGTGGCACTCGATACAGTAGCGGTCGAGCACCGGCTGGACGGTGCGGGCGAAGCTGAATCCGCCTTCGTACTGCGGCCCGGCCGGTGGCTCGATCTTGCGGAAACTCACGTTGCTCAGACGGGCCGACGACACCGGGGTATCGTTGCGCGGCTCGTGACAACCGACGCAGGTGGCCTGTTCGCCGGGCTGGAGATAGACGAGGCTCCGCATGGTCATCACCGCCATGCCGTGCTCGTCCAGGAGTTGGAACTGGAGCGGCGTGCCGGCCGGGGCCTCGAAGGCCACCGAACCGTCGTCGCCCACCGGCACCGTACCCAGGATCCGCTTGATGATCTCGTTGTTCACGGCGCTGAGGGTCGGCTTGGAGCGGGTCGGCTGGATGAGAATCTCGTTGACCCGCAGCCGTTTGACCGTACCCCGCTCGATCGGCTCGGTGCTCTGATAAACGTCCTGAACGAAGAACCGGCCGGTCTTTTGGTCTTCCTTGCCGGCGACCGCCGAGGGCAGCACCGGCGGCTTGGGCGTCGGCCTGATCGGGATCGGCGAGAAGCAGGAGATTTCCGGATCGTAGTAGATCAACTCACGGCCGCCGAGCGTGTCGATCAGGTAGATGGCGTATTGGCTTTCGTGGGCGTAGGCCACCAGGAACAGGTCCTCGCTGAGCGGATAAGGCGTGGCCGCACGCCGCCCGCGACGCATGTCGCGCGACTGCGAAAGGTCCCCGCTCAACGGAGGCGTCGCCGTTGCCGTTTCCCGCGGCAGACTCCCCTCCGGGCTTTGAAACTCCGGGGTAATCCAAGTCAGCGGAGCGGCGCCGTCCTCGCCCCGGCGAGGATCGATCACCAGGATCGTACCCGCGGTGAAGCCGTGATGGTCGGTGCCGGTGGCCACCACCTTGTGCGAGTTGGGGATCGCCCGGGCTTCGGCGATCATGCACGGCGCCGACGAATAGTTGCCGTAGAAATGGGCCACCGTGGTTCCGTCGGGCCGGCCCACCCAAAGGCTCTGGAACCGCGTGTCGTGCCGGTTGATGTAATCCCACCGGGTGTAGATCATCCGGCCGTCGTTCAGCACGCTGGGGTTCCACTCGTTGGCCTCGTTGTAGGAGAGCTGGCGGATGTTCGATCCGTCAGCCTCCGCACGGTAAAGGATATAGGAAGGCACGTAGCGACTGCCGTGGCAGCGGCCGAACTGCTGGCTGCGGGTGGAGATGAACGCGAAGCCGCCGTCGGGCAGATAGCACGGGTCGAAGTCCTCGATCACCACGGTCATGCGGCCCCCGGCGCCGAGCATGGGGTCCGACGGTGTGCCGGTCAGTTGTCTCACCCGGCTGCCGTCGATGGCCGCCTCGTAGATCAAGAACGCCTGCAGGTCACGCTGGGCTGTTTCATGGCTGCAAAAGGCGAACAGCACCCGCTCGCCGTCGAAGGACAGATCTGGATGATAGGTCATCCCCGGCGGCAGTTTGTCGTGAAGCAGGTGGATCACGTGGGGATCGTCCTTCCAGGCTTCGATCACGGTCAGGCCGGGCCCGGGCCTGCTGTGCCGGCCGAGGTACTGGTCGCACATGTGGCCCGGCACGCGGCTGGTCCGTTGGTTGATCAGCAGCCGGTCGAAGTCCAGCAGCGGATGCGAGAAGATGATCCGCCGCCGCACCTGCCGCACGCGACGGTAGAACGCCTGCCGATCGATCGTCCGCCGTGGTTCTTGCGCCTGTTCGAACTCCCTTTCCAAGGCCGCCAGCTCGGCCGCCAACTCCGGCTGTGGGGCGGAGCGTTGGACCAGCTCGAGCGTATCCCGGGCCAGCCGCAATACGTCCTGCAACTCATCGCCCCGCAGAGGCCCGGCAAGCAGGCCGCATGTCAACAGGGCAGCCACGATAATGTGTCTGGTCATCTCGTCACTCTCCTTTTCAACTTGAAAACCACGCGACGCCATTCACCCACCATTTGAGCAAGATCAGCGGGATTTTGCAAGTAGGTCAGGGCTCGCCCTGACAAGGGCCACTGGCGAGTGTGTAGTGCCACCTGCGGGGGGTAAATACGCGAGAATTCACGAGTTTTCCGGCTGGTAGATTCTGTGCAGCCGTGATTCCTCACGATATGCTGGCAACTGCTCCGAGAACCCAAGGCCACCCGCATGCGACCAAGTGATGAATAACCATCGATTCACTTTGATCCTGTCGGGCGTTTCCGAGATTACGCCTGAACTGGCCGACGCGTTGTATGCCGCGACCGGGGGTGATATCGAGTTGAACATGCGCGACGGTGTCGCGTTGCTGGAGTTTGATCGAGCGTCATCTTCGCTACACGACGCCGTCACTTCGGCGATTTCGCAGGTGCAACGGGCGGGAGTCGATGCTCGGGGCGTGCGTACGGTCTTCTTCTGTTTTGGATGATATCTCTTACGTTATGCAGTGGAGCAAGACTCAATCCTCGATCAAAGTGATATCCACCGCCGGCTTCTTGTATTGCTTCTTCGCGATATACGACTTGGTATCGTCTACCATCTGCTGCGTGATCTTGAAATCATATTTGCGATAATCGTTCACCGTGATTTCTCCCACCCAGAAGAATCCCCACTTGTCAAAAAAGTCCGTCAGATCCAGCTCGGCCACGTCGCAGCAGATCTTCACGAACTCGAACTGGTTGCGGATCGAATCGTTTCCGCGACCTGCATCCGGACGGCAACGCATCTGCTCCATCACGTCGGCATAGAAATCGGGCCTGCCGTTTCGTTCAAAATAAAGATGGAGTTGCCAAAAAGGAACCAAGCGGTTGAATACATCCTTATCCGCCAGAAATGACTTCTTGGGACTCGCCTCGATAGTGTTCTTGCGCGCCTTAGCATAATTCTTCTGCCTCTTAATGCGACTCTCGTTGCCCATCTTGCCGAGTGTATAGAGCGAGAAGATATTATTGCTCACCTCCGTCATGCCACCCCAGGTCATTTGCCGCATTTGCAACGCGTGCCCCACCTCGTGGCAAAAACCCCAACAGGGGTCACCGACAATCACTACGCTCGGATCGGCCACCATGCGCATGGTGCCTTTGTTGCCCATGTACGCCACGCCGTCGCCGTCGCGGAACATGTAATAGTTGAAGTTCACGCGTGCCAGGATGCGATTCTTGGGCACCTTTTTATACTTCACCAATCCCATCAGGGTATAGTGATGGTTCAGCAGCGCATCGTAGTTGTTGATCAACTCTACGCCCTTGCCACGGGTGTAGACGTTGAACCACTCGACCGGATAGGCGACCTGGATGTGCTTGCCGCGAGCATCCATGATGGGGCTCACCGCATTATCCAGCAGCCGGTCCCAATCGGCGTTGGTATGCTTCGAGGCATCGAAGAAGCCGTTCACTTTGCCGGTCGGAAAGTGAACGAACACCTTGGGCGCCTCTTCGGCATGGTCGTCGAAATAGCTCACGTACACATTGCCGCCCTTCTCGACGTCAATCACGTTCGGACCCTCTTCGAGCTCAATCTTCTGCTTGTGCAAGCCCCATCCGTTAGGATCTTTTGCGGGATTGATACCTTCGGCCGGCTTGCGCATCCAGTTGGGAATCAGCAGCGAAAGCTGCTTGCCCCCGGTATCGCCCACAAACACCACGTTTTCACCGGCGTCCAGACAGATACCGGTAATGTTTTCGTAACGGCTGAAGCCATTGCCCAGCTTTATAGCGTTGGCCAATGCGCGGGGCGAAGGATAGGCCTCGTAGCTGGCCGCTCGGTACGTCTTGTCGTACGTCGCGCCGAGCATCGCGGCGGCCACCGTCTTGAGCAATTCACTCTTAAAGCCGTCCAGGTCTTTCAACTGCACGCTCGTCTTCAACTGACTGCAACTGGCATCGGTAAAGAACGTCATGTCGGCCTTTAGCGCCTCCATATCGGTCGCGGCGCCAAACGCAGTCAGCGACCACAACAAGAACGAAGCCGATAGAATAAATGTCTTCATGTTTGGAGAACCCTTCTTGAACCCGTTACTGGTTACTGTGGTAGTAGCCGTTGATGGGTCTTTGAACCATTCTGAGTTGATGGTTGATTGTCCCCTAAACGGCATGATCCAAATTATCGCTAACGCTGTCTCTGTTGTCAAGTATTCGACGGACGATCCGGTTGCCCTCCGCCTTCGGCACGGGGGAAGGGCCTTTAGTCAGCAACAACAGACTGAACTTCGTGCCGCCGGCTTCTCTTCGCTCCTGCCGAGCGCAGCGCATGTGGCGCGTCCATTTGGGGCCTGTGGCTTGCGAAGTTGTCCACAGGCATCTTCCGGCCTGCAACCATGAAATGCAATGGCTCCTCGACGGAGAACACCTCGCGGTGCGCTACGTTTGGAGACGCGTACCAGGATCGCGGACACTTGCCAGGCAACAGCTTACCTACACAACCGTTCGCTGGCCTCCGTCCGGAAGATTGCGATCCCGTTAGACACCGCTTCAACTTGGTGCTCTGGTAGAAGGCCGATTGGCCGGGGCCGACGCGCGGATTGCCAAGCGCGGGCCGTGACGGTCGTGCTCTGCAACCTGCCGCTGGTTGCGGTTCCCTCGCGAAAGCGGCGAACGGGGCGGCAGGAAGTCGTAGCGCGTTGATAGTACCGCATGGTTTCAGGCACTACTCGGTTGACAGCACCATTTTGGCCATGCTCTCCGCCATCGCGCGGTTGCCGTCCGCATTGTAATGTCCGTCGTACGGAATAATCGGAAGACGTCCCGCTTTCAAGTATAGTTGACGCAGCGGGTCAAGCAGATTGGTCACCGGAATGTCTCGCAACTCTGCCAAGGCCTTGATCCGCGCCGCATGGGTCTCGCACGGATGACTGCCGCTCACAGCACTCGGGTTGGGAGCCAAAGCCATGACGAACTTGAACTCGCCTTTTTCCGCCAGAGATATGAACTCATCCAAGTAGTTCTCTAGCCGTCCAAGGCTGGCGATCACGACCGGCGAATCAGCGAACGGCGGTTGGCGATGATACCAGACATCGTGCACCAGCATTGCGAGAGCACTCCGGCGGGTGAGTTCTCTGAGATGCCATTCCCACGGCGGCGCAGAGGAGAGCATCCGTTTTGCCTTGACGGACCGACTTGCAAAGATCTCCTCAATACTCGCCTCATAAATGTCGTTCCAGTACCAGACCAGCACGACCACGTCCGGCCGAATTGTTTCCCCCAACTGCCTAAGTAACGCGAGTTCCTGATTTGTAGAATAGGCACGCAGCCCCGCATTGACAACGCGGTATGTCGTCTCCTTATCGTGCACCGATACATTGAGGATTTGCTCCATCAGCGCAGGGATGGTGTCGCAATCAGCTATCCCCTGCCCAAATACCAAACTGTCCCCAAGTACCAGAATGCGAGACTCTTTAGGCCCTTTCGGGGACAACTCCCGTTCACGAAGTCCGAGGCTGTTGATGTTGACCTGAAAAGTGTAGGTATAGCCGACGGTGTTTGGAACCAAAGCCCAGCCACGAGACACGTCGGGTTGTGTCTGCTCCGGCGGCCAGCCCTCGGGGAGCGGCACCCCACAAACCAAACGGACAACAATCTCGCTAACTACTAGTCCTACTGCCGTCGATGCCATCGCGGTGACGAAGGCAAACCATATCTTCCTGCGCTTCCTGGATTTGGCGGTCTTGGGACAGATCGTCGGTGTTTCCGCTGGCACCTTGCACCGAGTCTTGCTGCAACCGAGGCTCATTGGGTATCCTCGTCTTTCGCGTTGGGACTCGAGTCGAATGGGTGGAATCGATTCCAGCAGAGACTACTGTTTTGGCTTTGGTCTCAAATCCAGCAACCGGAGGCTCGTCATAATCCGTATCAAAACAAAGTGTAGATCAACGGTGCTGCACCCGTACGACCCACCATAAGCAACATTCCCGGCAGCAACAGCACGAGAACGATTGGTGTCAGCCACCACATCAGACTCCCATCTATCAGAACTGCCGAAAGTGATCCTTCAGTCTATCATCTTGGTCGCGTGGGCAGCGGTACGTCTTGGCGTTTGCGTTGAACTCCCGCCCATCGGATCGTAGCCAAACAACCGCATCAGCCAGCCTATGGGAGTTTGCACCAAGTAGTATATCACCAGCAATATCACGTTAGAAACTGATAGAAGTTGAATCCGCCCAAAGTATGGCCTAACGGGCCAGGGTTGTCAATCATCGATCGCAAGCGCAGCCAGAAGAGGCCTTGAAGGAGTTCTGCAAGGTGGGTTGGCATTTAGTCTTCAGGGGGACCCAAACGCGGTATGCAGGAACTCCGGGGCGAGAACCAGCTGCAACACGACGAGACGAACGGACACGCCCTTGCCCGCGTCCGCTACGCCAAGACCGAGAAGAACGGCTCCGGCGCGGTGAACTTTGACTTCGGCGGCGGCTTGTCCACGCAAGTCGGTGTCCGGCGTCGGTCGCATAGCCACCGGAGTGGGGTTCTGTGGACCCCCGACAGTTTCGAGTAATTGTGTTTTGCGTGACGGCACCTACCGGCAAGAACAAGGATCCTCAAACCGGAGACGCAATCCTACCGGTCGTCCAAGTGAAGAACAAACCATGACGGGCCCCCGCCGGTCGGCCGAGTAGCGGTCCAAGACTGATGTTGACGGCGGTTCGGCATCCCGCTATTCTTGCTTAACCAAATTTGGTAACGCAAATCACAGGCAAGCACGCAATCCGATGCAAGTGATTGAAGTGCCGGCCGGGTTGATGGAGTGAGATCGATGGTTCGTCCCCGAGTCAAGGAGTTGACCCAGCGCGAATTGGAGGTCATGCACGTGTTTTGGAAACGCGGGGAATTGAAGGCTGCCGAAGCACGCGACCGGCTTGCCAAATCGGGTGTGGATCGGGCGTACGTTACGGTCGCAAATCTGGTGCGAATTCTGGTAGAGAAAGGTTTTCTCGAACAGACCAACCGGGCACGGCCCTTCCGGTACCGCCCCGTACGCTCGTTTGAGGAGGTTTCGAGCAACCTTGTGCAAGACCTGCTTCAGCGAGTCTTTCATGGTTCGCGAGAGCAGTTGCTGGTGCGAGTTCTAGAGCGGAAGAAACTAACCGCCAAAGAGCGTACGACGTTGCAGGAAATTCTGAAGGAGCAGGATTCATGAGACTATTGCTGATTTCGTGCTTGACTCAGGTGACGATTGTCTCCATCGTAGCGAGCCTGCTCTACTTGCTGACGTCGCGGCGTCGACCGTCGGAACGAGCGGCCGTCATCGGAACCGCGGTGCTCGCCATCGGCGTCGTTACTGCCTTGTCCTTTTGCCCGCTGCCTAGCTGGTGGAGTATACTACCGGATGCGACATCTGTAACGGACATGGGGACATCGCCCGCAACGATCGCTACTCCGGAAGCGAATGCTGGGGAGCGAACGTCACCGAACAATGCGGCCGAGCGACCACGACGCGACGCGGTTGATAGACGCCTTTCCCTGCCGATTCAGTGGCTTCGCTTTTTTCGGCCAACCGCGGACGATCCGAGCGTTGAAGAGTCGACGGCAAGTCGCACGTGGCCCGGCACTTTGCTGCTGGCTGTCGCGATTGGCGCCAGTGCATTCTTGCTACGGGTTGCCATCGGCCTGCGAGCGATTCGGCGACTCTATCGGCAAAGTCAGCCACTTACGAATGCCAAGGTCGATGAGCTTTTAATACGAGTCCAACAACTGACCCCTCGCCCACGTTCTATTGCGGTTCGCGAGAGCCCTCATCCAGTTGCCGCGGCAACCATTGGCTGGCGGCGGCCGGTGATTGTCTTGCCTGCCGATTGGGTGGGCTGGTCTGCCGATGAATTGCTCGCGGTGTTAGCACACGAGGTGGCCCATATTTGCCGTCGCGACTATCCGATGCGACTGATGGCGTACGTCGTGGCCGCCCTTCACTTTTACCATCCGTTGATACATTGGTTGACGCGACGTCTGGTGCAGGAACAGGAACTGGCGGCGGACGCGCTTGCGGCAACACTGGCAGGAGGGCGTCGTCGCTATCTGCACGCTTTGTCGAGAATAGCCCTTCGGCAGGACGGTCGGCCAAACGTATGGCCGGGTTCTATCGCCTTGCCGGTTTCATCACGTTTTCTCATGAGGAGAATCGAAATGTTGCGAGCAAAGGACGGCTCGGTGCGAGATTCGGCCACCAAGGCGACCCAATGGGTTTCCGTCGCTGCGGTGGTTCTTTTTTCAGTTGCAGCGACCGCGATCCGATCTGCGGCACAAAAGCCCGACGAAGCGGATCGAACACGAGTCGCCAACAGGGTGGTGGGGAGGACCACCAGCCGGAACGCGGCGATCGGCCCAGCTTCGCAAGCGTCGAGTCGCGTTCCGGATAAAGACGTCTTTCAGCGAAAGCCCTTCGATCCTTCGCTTTTTCTTGCCGGCAAGGGATCGGCAATCCTCGTGGTGCGGCCTGCGGAGCTGTTTCGCCGCAACGAATTGCGGCCACTGAAGGATGCGTGCAATCAGATACTCTCCGAAGTGGCGAAATCCTGGGGCGGAACTGGACAGTTTCCACTTAAGATCGAGCAGATCGAGTTCGTTGCAGCCCATCTTGGCATGATCCTTGACTACGGGGGAAACGGAAACGTGCTCATGGTGCATCGCCCAGTGATGGTGCGTACGACCGTGCCTTTCGATTGGAAACAGTTCTTTGTGAAGGCCTTTCCCGATACGGTTGAGAAGGAATATCGCCAACACAAGTACCTCGAGTTGCCGGCCATTGGGGCCCTTCACCCGAAACAGAAGAGTCGGGTCTATGTTCCCGACGACCGAATGGTTCTGCTTGTGGGCTCTGAGGAAACCGTCCAAGGGGCGATTGCCCGCCACGTTGACGGGCGAGCGCGATATGATTGGGGCGATCAGTGGGCGGCCATCGATGGAGGACTCATCACGGTTGCCTTCGACAACGTTCTTCGCTTCGACACCGGTAAACTTCAAGCTAGGTGGTTTCTGGAGTGGGAAGAGGTGCGTGGCGGTCCAGTACCCGTCGTTCCAGTATTCCGCGGAGCAGAGTTATTCTGCTACCATACTGAGTTCATCTGCATCGGTGCTGACTGGAGCGACGCGACAGATCGCTTTGTTGTGCGGGGCCGTGCGATTTGCCGAAACTGGGAACGGCCCGAGGATCTCAAGCGTGCTGTCGGAAGCAATTTGAAATGGCATCGCGCCGAGCTGGAGAACGACAAGTCCCCGAGTGAGCAGCAGTACAAGCCGATATGGCGGAACATTCTTTCCTTCTTGCAGAGCGCTTCGTTGCAGTGCGGAAAGACGCCCGACGGTCAGGGCGTGGTCGACGGCCGAATTGAGACGGAAGTTTCGGTCGATCAACTTCTAAAATCACTTGGATTAGACGGTGGCTCGTAGCGCACCGGAGGTTGAACGTCGGAGGACCCAACAGGAAGGATTGTGTGATGCATGTTGTCGTGGCTCAGAACGCCCGGCGGTATTGCCCATTCTCTTTGACGATGGCCCTGGCTGCCGTCTTCCTGGCAACCCCTTCCGCGGGGGCCGCCGAGGGCAAGGCCGAGTATGAGTTTGCCGACGTCGAGAACCTGCCGTTGCAGAAAGGGTTGCCCGATCCGTTCTTAATGCCCGACGGCAAGCGGGTTCAAACGCTTCAGGACTGGCGGAAGCAGCGCGAGTATCTCAAGGCGATGCTGGCTCATTACCTGTACGGTCGGATGCCGCCCCGGCCCAAGGAGATTGAGATCGAGCAAGTCGGCTCCGAGTTGATTTATGACGGCAAGGGCGTCCAGCAGCAGTATACGCTGACGATTCGCCGCCAAGGAAAAAGCGTCACGTGCCATTTTCTGATCGTTCGCCCGGCGCTGAAAAAACGCTACCCGACCATCATCAAGAACGACCGCGTCTCATTCGATGCATCGCCGGACAGCAGCGATTTGGCTGGAGGTTTCGATCCGGGATCCGAAGCCGTCCGGCGCGGTTACCTGCTTTGCCGGTTCCATCGCACGGATTTGGCGTCAGACACCCGGGAAGCAGGCCGAGAAGCCGGCGTCTATCCTCTCTATCCGCGGTACGACTGGGCCGCGCTGGCCGTTTGGGGCTGGGGACACGGTGTGGTGCTGGACGCACTGGATCAATTGGGCGTGGCCGATATGAGCAAGGTGGTGGCGACCGGCCACTCGCGCGGAGGCAAGGCGGCCTTGTGTGCCGGCATCTATGACGATCGCATTGCGATTACGGCCCCCAATTCGTCCGGGACCGGAGGCACGGGTAGCTTGCGCTACTTCAAGCAGGGCCAGAAACCGCAGACGATCGGGCATCATATCGGACGAAACGAGCGCTGGTTTCACCCCCGGTATTTCCAGTTTGCCGACCAGGAAGATCGCCTGCCGTTTGATGCACATTTCGCCAAGGCGGTGATCGCCCCGCGGGCCCTGGTAAACTGCCACGCCCGTCAAGACTACTGGGCCAATCCGTACGGGACCGAGTTGACGCATCGCGCCGCGGAAGTCGTTTTCAGATGGCTGGGCGTCGGCGACCGTATCGGACTGCACTGGCGCGACGGCACGCACGCTCAAAACCAAGAGGATTGGGCGGCCTTGTTGGATTTCGCGGATCACCATTTTTTTGACAAGAAGACGGATCGAAGATTCGACAACCGGGCCTATCCGCACGCCGAACCGCCTTTTGACTGGAAGGCGCCTGGTGGGGCATGCACCCTGCGGATGGGGAGGTAGACGAGATGCCTCCATCGGTTAAACTAGAAAGTTTCGGCACGTGCAGATGAGGTCGGCTAATGCCGGCGGGGGAACCGTTTAGCCGCCGCGGCCACGCGGTGCGAGTCGGCGTGAAGGAAACAGACATCGGAGCATCTACCCCATGACCGCTGCGGAATTGTCCCCCGAAGAACTCGCCCGCTACGCACGGCAGATCGGCCCGGGAGTCCTCACGCCGGATGCCCAAGGGCGGCTGAAGAACTCGGCGGCGTTGGTGGCCCGGGTCGGCGGCATGGGGGGGCCGGCGGCGTTGGCGTTGACCATGGCGGGCGTGGGCCGAGTGGTCATCGCCCATGGCGGGAAGATGATCTCCCCCGACCTGAACCGCCAGGTGCTCGGCTGCGAAGACGTCCTGGGCAAGCCCCGGGCTGAGCACTTCGCCGACTACCTCCGCAGCATGAACCAATTCGTCACCGTCGAGGCGATCGACCACGAACCGGACGACGAGGAGGCCCAAGCCCTGGCCAAGCGAGTCGACGTCGTGCTCTCGTGTCCGCCCGGCTTCGAGGAACGGCTCCGCCTGAACCGGGCCGCGGTTCGGGCGGGCGTGCCGCTGGTCGATGCGGCCCAGTGGGGGATGACCGGAACGTTGATCGTGGTCGATCCGAGCCGAACCGCCTGCCTGCGGTGTATCTATCCACAGGATCCGAAGTTCGAGGAACTCTTTCCCGTCGTCGGCGCGATCTCGGCGGCCGTCGGGGCGCTGGCCGCACTGGAGGCCGTCAAGATCCTTTCGCACACGGGGCGTCCGATGTTCGGGCGGTTGCTGATGCTCGACGGACACCAGGGCCGCACGTCGACGATCGAACTGAAGCGCGACCCGAATTGCCCCTGCTGTGGGTCGCCGGTCCGGCAACCCACCTGATCCGACGCCTTTAGGCTGGGATTGGGGATTGGGGATTGGGGATTGGGGATTGGGGATTGGGGATTGGGGATTGGGTCTGTCCTTACAGCCCTAACCTCCTAACCTCCTAATCCCCTCGGGTCAAGTTAGGTGGAACAGGCGCAGCGGCCATCGTCCTTAATCCCTAATCCCCAACCCCTCATCCCTGGATAAAAGGAGTCCCGTGGCCATGAAAGTTCGAGTTGTCATCTCCGGCCGAAGTTACCATGCGGCCGAGAAGATCCCGGAGCATCTCTCGCTGGCGGAGGGTTCTTCGGTCGCCGAGGCCCTCCGCGCCGTGGCGGGGTTGCTCTCGGAGGCGACGCAACTGCCGGAGAGTTGCCTGATCGCCGTTTCGGGGACCCACCTGGGCACCCTGGCCGATCACCGCCCCCACGTGCTCGCCGACGGCGACGAATTGGTAATCATCGCCCCGGTGGCAGGCGGGTAAGTCACTCAAAGTGCAAACAGAAACGTCATAGTGCAAACGTAAACCATTGGCAATCGGAGGTCTATGTTCGGCTATCAGCGGTCAGGTATCAGCGGTCAGATATCAGCGGTCAGAAAGAGGCCCGTGAGACGTGTTTCCCTTGGCTGAAACCTGAAACCTGGGTTCTTCAGGCAATTTCGTGGCTGCCCGGCGAGACAGCGGATTCACTTGCCGGAAAAGTACGGGTTCCTCTTCTCTGGGTTCACAATGCTCAGAAGACGTGGAACCAGCGTCAGCCACTCAAATCCCGGAATACCCCATAGTTTTACCCTTCAAAGAGTTCGGGGTATACGTCGCGGCTTTCCTTAAGCGAGACTCCAAGGGTGTTGCAGAATTGCCGCGCGCTGTGAATTCCCAAGGCTTTGGATATGTCAATGGTCGATCTCCGCATAAAAGCGTCCCAATAACCCAGCAGGATATCCGTATCTCTGTAAAGGGCCACGTGATCGACGTGAAACTCACGCCTCACGATCATTCTTGCAAGGTCATCCAAGAAACGTGATGACATTGGCACATGAAACAGCCGATCCAGTTGAGGCTTAACTGTACCGTAGTCGAGACTCTCACTTGTCGGCAGTTTATGTTTCTGAACGAGCCCATCCACCGCCTTGGCCACGTGCATACCTTCAAGGTAAAGTATCGGCTCATGCTTTGTGAACGATTTCAAGGCGACAAAAAACAGGCGTTTGTCAGTAATCCTGTCAGTCACACCCCAACAGTTCGTAAGGTCTTGTTGATACTTCATTTGCCTCCAAGCCCCCGAGATAACGCCTTGCTGTTCTTGGCATAACCGAATCATAACATATTCAACCTCCCAGTTGCATAGCAATCGGGTAGGCAGTTGTAGGGTACGTGGAGCCGGCGGAGTACGAGTTGGCGCGTTGCGCAAGCCGGCGTCTTCGGGATTTGAAGACGCGTACACTACTTCTCTGGGTCTTCCGGAGCATCCGTGGGTAAGTTGAGGGCGTGTTGGTGCTTTGTGGTCAGATTTTGTGAGGCATGGGAGGGCAAAAAGAATGGAGTGTCCGCCGGAGATTCTGGGGTGACACAAGCTGGCGTGCTCGATCGACGCAAGGTGTTTCCGAGAAACAATTTACGGCTCCATGTCCCAAATCAACGCACGAATCGTCCGGAAGAGACGAAACCTGAAACCTGAGACCTGAAACCTGATAGCCGCCCCGTTTTCAGTTTGAGTAAGAAAAAGGGCCTACCACCACAACGCGCCTGCCATGGCCCCGGCGAGCACCAGCCAGACGGGGGCTATCTTCCATCGCCACAACACCACGCCGGCTACCAGCGCGATCGAACAACTTCGCCAATCGACCATCAGGGCAGCCGACTGATCGACGAACGTGGCCCGGGCCAGCTTCAACGTAACTGCGGCCATTAGCCCGATCGCGGCGGCGTTGACCGAGTCGAGGAATCGCGACGCCCAAGGCGACTCTCGCAACCGGGGGATTAGCGGGTTGACGGCCGCCACGAAAAAGAACGACGGCAGCAGGATCGCGGCCGTGGCTACCACCGCGCCGGCGACCCCGCCGCCGACCAGGTAACCGACGAAGGTGACGGTGGAGAGCATCGGTCCGGGGGTGATTTGCCCGACGGCCACCGCGTCGAGCAGTTTCTGTTGCGTCAGTCCATACTCGTGCAGCGGCCCGCCTTCGAGATAGGCCACCAGCACGTAGCCACCGCCGAAGAACACTACGCCCACCTTGAGAAAGAACAGTCCCAGCTTCCACAGCGGCATCACCGGCACGGCTGCCGAAACCGCGCCGGCCCCCGCGGCGATCACCGAGGCGGCTTGCGCCGTGCGGGCGGCTGCGGCCACGGCCATGGCAGCCAAGACACCGGGCGTGGCCTTGCCCGGCGGATCGGTTCCCGGCCGCGACCAGCGAAGCAAAAGCACACCGAGGGAGCTTCCCACCAACAGGGCCACGATCGCGTCGCTTCCGGCCATCGATGCCGCGGCGACGCCTACAAAGATCAACATCAGTTGCCAGGTCTTCAGGGCCTTTTTTCCCAGACGAAACACGGCCAGCACAATGATCGCCAGCACGGCCGACTTGACGCCGTGCAGCAGCGGCTCGACCTGCGGCAGGGTTCCATAGGTTTGATAGCCCCAGGCAAGGCCGATGGCAATCAGCACGGTGGGCAAGGTAAAACACCCGCCGGCGATCACCGACCCCAACAGCCCGGCACGCCGGTAGCCGACGTGGCTGGCCATCTCCACGGCGTTGGGGCCGGGGATGAGTTGGGTGGCGCCGATCAGATCGAGGAACTGCTGGCGGTCGAGCCAGCGGCGTCGCTGCACGACCTCGTCTTCCATCAGGGCGAGATGGGCCGCCGGGCCGCCGAAACTGATCGTACCGAGTTTCAAGAACAGTCGGGCCAGTTCACCCAAGCGGCGTGTCATGGAGGTGTGTGACAAAGCGTCGGGAAAATGGGAAATGGGGAAAAAGGGAAATCGCCTCGTGTCCCAGGATCACTGCACGATCTCTGGTGTTGTGGCGAGCACGCGAACTCCGGAGGAACGCCACTGGTCGAGATTGGACGATTGGCGATCTGCAATTCAAGATTTTCAATTTTCAATATTGGTTGCGGCCGAAGGCTGTCCTAAGCAATAGCCGCAGGACACAAGGCGTTCTTTCCCTGCTCGTTTTTCCTTTTTTCCCCTTTCCCATTTTGCCTCCCACTGGCTTCCCTTTCGGATTGATTTTGATTCATTTACAAGCTCTCCGCGAGATGGAGCTTCGTCTTGCGGAGCGAGACGGCTACTATTCTCTCCATTTTGCGGGCTGCCGGCGGGGTGTCAAGCCGGTGGCTCGCGACCAATTCGGGGGGTTCTCGGGCGGGTGGCGGCAGTGTATGCTGGTAATTTGGGACTTTGTGACGCCACTGCGCCTTGGTCGTCCACGATAGAATGAGGAATATGCAGTATATCAAGTACAAGGTCTGTTGGCCGATTTGCTGCCTGGCGTCGATCGTCTTGGGGGTTGCCGGTTGCGCGGAGGACATGGCCGCGGATCGTTCCGGCCAGCGCGTGCTGTTGTTCGCCGCCGCCAGCACGGCCGACGTGATGGACGAGATTTGCAGCCGGTTCAGCCGCGAACACAAGATTGACGTTCGCACGAGCTACGCCTCCAGTGGCACGCTGGCCGGGCAGATCGTCCACGGCGCCCGGGCCGAAGTATTCGTCTGCGCCAACCGGCGTTGGGCCGACTATCTCGACCAGCAGGACCTGGTCGCCCGGCGTCGGGACGCGTTGGGCAACCGGCTGGTGGTGATCGTCCCGGCCGGCTCGCCGGTCAAGGTGCAGAGGCCGGAGGACCTGCTGGGCAAAGAAATCAGGTACCTTGCCCTGGCCAATCCCGAGTCGGCGCCCGCCGGAATCTACGCCAAGCAGGCCCTGGTCGAGCTGGAACTTTGGGACCGATTGGAGTCGAAGATCGTCTCGGGCGCCGATGTCCGTTGGGCACTGGCCTACGTTCAGCGGGCGGAGGCGGAGGCGGGCATCGTCTACGCCACCGATGCGGCGATTTCCAAGTCGGTCGAGGTGGCGCTTGTGATTCCCGCCGAACTGACCGATCCGATCCGATACCCGGTCATGCTGCTTCAGGAAGGAAGCGGCAACCGGGCGGCGAAAGCTTTCTACGACTATCTGCTCTCACCCCCCGCGGCGGAGATCTTCCGGAAACACGGCTTCGAGCCGATTAGGGATTAGGGATTAGGGATTAGGGATTAGGGATTAGGGATTGGGGGTTGGGTCTGTCCTTACAGCCCTAACCCGGACGAGCCGGAACCATACAGGGTCGCGCAGTAGCCGCTTGCGGCTTCGCACGGCATTGCGAAGCCGCAAGCGGCTGTCCCACAAGCTCGGTCCTCGAAAGTTCTTGCCATTTTGCGCAGGATTTGATTGGTAACTGTCTAA
>SDBV01006018.1_pt1 | contig 16942 bp, 20 predicted proteins | sample 2277081 | NCBI WGS metagenome assembly SDBV01 (sample SAMN10402039, study PRJNA504765) | marine sediment metagenome | isolation source: marine sediment core GS10_PC15, 223 cmbsf | place: Arctic Ocean: Southern Knipovich Ridge | collected 2010 | reverse complement strand
GGCTTTAGTTATAAATGAGCCCGTTCCAACTCCAAAAACTCCTCCAAGAATTCCGAGGAAACCAGCAAGAAGTGCTGCTCCACCAATCATTTTCATAGCTGTTTTAACTTTGTCACTTTTAAGCTTTTTAATTAAGCCAGAATATTTCTTTTTTAATCTTTTGATTTCTTCTTTTGCTTTTGAACGATCTAATGTCTTGTCTTTAAATTTAGCTTCTACACGTTCAAATTCTTTTGCGCCAGTTCTGGCCTCATCTATTACGCCTTGAATTATTTTTATTTGAGGACCATCAATTTTACCTTTTGATTTAGTAGATGTAAGTTTTGCTTCTATTCTATCAGCATATTTTGCAAATTTTGCTGATTGTTTAAAAATTTTTAGTGCTTCATTAAGTTCTTCATCACTAGCAGTTTTTTCAAATTCTATAAGTTCTTGCAGGGTCATACCTGCATCTTTATCAATTAAGCCTGCATCTTTAAGCATATCATTTTTAATATTCATTTAATTAACTCCAAAGTTATTTAAAATTATCTTTACTAAATAAAAAAGCCACCTATTAAGGTGGCTTTTTATTCTAATTGTTTAGATTAGATTCCGTAGTTAAGCAAGTTAACCTTGGCATAGAAGAACTGACCACGCTGCACTAACTTAATAGCATATCGTGAAAAGAATCCTCTGATGCTGTTGAAGCTATCAGGATGTGTTACGGTATTTGACATCCAGTTTGTGTATGGAGCATACACAACACCAGCTCCGTAAGTTGAACTTGATGATTTATATCCTAAGAGAATTTCATTTGATACTGCACCGAAACGGTTAGGATCAACGAACACTTTAAGACCAGAGCCAAGTCTTCCGGCTTCGAACACATTAAATGTTCCACCAGAAATTTCGCCCTTGAAGTCAGGAAGCATATTAATAAGAGCACCAACCTGTGGAGAAACTACAGCCCAAGTGGCTGGTCCCTGACGGTTGTATTGCGCAATCTTAGCAGATGCTTGATAAACTTTTTGTGCTAAGGCACGGTGACGATCTAAGAAGTTACCTTGTGCATTGTTTCCGCTAGATGGGGCATCTGCAGTCCAGTCATGGATAAAGTCAAGGTCAGCAATAACACTATCACTAATGAAAGTGAGAACTTCACGGTCGATTTCATAGTTCATTTCCATTGAAGCTGCTTTTACAAGTTCTGACTCTACGTCGATCTTGTGGTAGCTCTTCATGTCTTGCTCTGATTCTTTAGTCCATCTAATCTTTAATTTTCGTTCCCAAGTTTCTACGGTCTGTGAACCGATACTGAATTCCATCTCTGGAATATCAGTTGAATTTTCTTGGTTGTAAACAAGGAAAACAGTTACTGTTTGTCCTGCTAACCAAGGAATATCAACAACTCCAGCGTCAAGATCATTAACGTCTCGGAGATAGATATCTCCAGCTGCAACGTCATAATAAGTATTGACATTACCAGACCATGATGGTGCGCCAGATCCCTTTGCGAATTGAGCTGTGGTATATTTACTTACCTGTGGAGCATCGCCAGTTCCAGACGGGAATACATCAATTCTCTTAACAGTAAAATCTGCGGCTGTTGTTCCAAGAAAAGCTGAAATGTCAGTGCCGCAATCAACAGTAGTGTCAGAACCACTATCTGCAATTGTTCCAGTAAAAGGTCCAATCTTCTCTGAAGAGTAGTAAGTTGCATAACCAGGAAGAGATTCCTGTGGTAATGCTGAGTATTCATCAGCTGCGTCAATTCCGCCCTTCTGATTAGTAAATGTGTAAATGATGTAATAAATAACACCAGTAGGTCCAGCAATTGGCTGAACAGATACAAGCTGATTAGCAATAAGTGCAGGGAATACACGTCTAATCATTGGGAACATAACCTTTGGAATAAGGTTGCTTCCAACAGCAGTCGAAACAGTTGGTGCTTCGTTAAGTTCTTCATCCTCATTTAAAATTGTTGACTCAAGCCAACCTTCATTCAATTGTCCACCTTGAATCATAGTATCATATGTATTCTCAAGAACAATAGAAGTATTAAGCTTAATATCATAATTGTCGATCTTTGCAGTGAGCCATTCCCATCTTTCAAGGAGACTTCTCTCATACTCGATCTTTGCTTCTTTATTAATTAACATAGATTCATTTCCTCCGTATATAGTTTTTTATACAAATTTAACTTTACAGTCATTTGAAAACGCTCAATTTACTCTGCAAGATCGGTAATTCTGCTTCGAAGTTCATTTACCTTTTTGGTAGGTCTCTTCTCATCATCGTCATCTTCGTTTATATAAGATCCATGATATTCATCATAATCTTCATCTTGCTCTTCGTCATCGTCGTCATCGTCGTCATCGTCGTCATCATCTTCGTCTTCTTGTTTCTTTTCCCAAGCCTTTACAGCTTTTTCGTATGCTTCATCAGAATCAAAATCAGCTTTCTTTGGTTTTACATCTTCGTCTTCATCATCGTCTTCATCTTCGTCATCATAATCATCATCGTCGTCATCGTCATCAGCTTCTGCTAATTCCATGCTTTCAATGAGTTCATAAAATTGCTCTGTAACTTCTTCTGCATTACCTTCTTTGATAACAGCTAAAAGAATATTTTGTGTTTGTTCAGAGTATGGAGCGATGAGGTCAGCGAGAGTCTTTGCACCTTCTTCTAACATAAACTCTTCTTTAAGAGCTTGATTTTCTTCATGCAATGTTTGAATTTCTTCAGCATATACATTACTAGCAAACTCTTCGTTAAGAGTTGGTGCTATAAGTTCTTTAATACTTTCAAGCACTTGAAGTTCAGGATTAGAAGTGATAACTTCAGCCAAAGCTTCAGCCTTTACTTCTTCTCTCATTTCTTTAAGAGCTACAACAAACTTGTCAGCCATATCTTTCTTCAAGTCTTCACGATACTCAACATTAGCTTCTTCAAGTTCTTCAATTTTTTGTTCCTTGAGAACTTCTACTTCTTCAAGAATATTAGCATATACTTCTTCTTTCCAGCCTTCAAGGGCTTCTCGTAGAAGATCTTCTTGCTCTGGAGTCAAGTCCATCTCAAGGATATTTCCTTCTGCCATAATATTTCTCCTTTATATGTATTTTTTAGTCTTTTATAGGAAGGCTTAACAAAATTAACTTTCCTAATTTATAAAAAGGGGCATTAAGCCATGCATGTTTTTTGATGCTTGTCCAATGCCTCTTCTGTATCATATCTCTCTTTACAATATTTACATGAAAGATCAGTGTCTTTACTCATATAAACATCTTTATTCTTTTTTTCATGCTTTGTGCCGCAAGAATTGAATCTGTCTTCTGCTTTTTTAACAGTCTCTACACCAGATTTGCCGTAACCATATCCAAATTCTCTTTCAACTAATCCTGAATTTTTAAGCATTTCTTCTTTATAATTCATTATTTTATCCCGAAGACATCATCCCAAACAGCCTTAAAGCCAGCTGGAACTGCTAATAAGATTTTCTTATCATCTTCTTCTTCAGTAGATTCAAAAACTTTTTCAGGAAAAGTTCCTGCGCTTGGATCAAAAACAACGTCAATTGCCTTCATTTTATATCCAGGTTGAACTTCTACAAGTCCTTCACCAAGAGGTCCGGAATAAGGCTTAACACTTCCAACTCCACGAGTAGAAACACCAACACGAATACCATCTTTCATAATTTGTTCAAAATCATTTTTTCTTGGTCCAGCAGGAACAATCTCTCCAACTACGGCACCATCTTCAGTTAATGCTAATTTGGTGATTTTGTGAGAAATTTCTTTCATATTAACTTTTGGAGTAGGTGGGTGATCTAACTCTCCCACGAATCCGCCATTTTGAATACTTTCTTGAAGATCGCCAATAACTTCTTCCATTATTGATCTTCGATATATTCTCTTATTTTTATTAGCTGAATCACAACGAGAGAATATACCACGAAGCTTATATGTTTTTTCGCCATTAGCTCCCTCAGAAAGTATTTCAAATCTTTCAAGTAGGGTAGGTTCTTCTAATAACATATTATTCTTCTCCTTCATCATCACTGTATTCTTCGGTATCATCTTCTTCTGTATCTTCTTTCTCTTTAGCTGGCTTCTTTTCAGTTTTCTTTACAAGCTTTTTAAGTTCAGTTACCATTTTATCAGCGAAGCCAGTTTCTACATCTTCTTTGTCAGCAATAAAAGCCACGATAACTCTTTTTGCAGCACCAGCGCCTCTAGCATCAAAATCTTTCCCCATTCGGTCTTCATATTTTTTAATATAAGCTTTTGCTGCCGCTTCTGGAGAACTTAAAGTAATTCCTTCAATGTCAGCTTTTGCCATTTCTTCAAGAGTTTCTTCATTAGTGAACTTGATTACATAATCTTTTGCTTTTTTCTTAACTGTTGTCATTCGTTCAGTTCGTTTTCTTGCAAGATTTTCCTTCACTCTTTTTTTGAAGTCTGTCTTTTTCATATCCCATTTTTTATTACTATCTTTAACTTCGCCTTTTTTAGAAGCAGAAGCTAAAACTTTTTCAATTTGACCTTCTAAGCTAGCCATAGATTTAAGTCCAGCAATAACTCTTTGAAGATTTTGTTTTGCTCTTTTTCTACCAGAAGCATCCTCATCTTTAAGAGATCCAAGACCTTTTTTTATTTCTTTAAATTCAGTTACAAATTTTTGAGCTCTTGCTAATTTTCCTACAAGTGCTTTTGCTTTTGAATCATTTGATTTGCCAAGTCTATTGTTGAATGAAGATCCCATTGGAATACTTTTTATAGCTTCAGCAGCTTTATCTGCCAATGCTTTAATAGCGGGATCGCCAATTCTACCTTCATTAAGATTGGCATTAACATAATCTCTAATATTTGCCATCATTTTCTCCTTTTAATTATTTAAAATTAAATAGTAAGAAGAGATACAGCTTCTTTTACAAGGTCTGCTCTCGTTCCTTCAGCAATAGATTTTTCATATTTCTCAATGAGATCATCTAATTTTTTCTTAGCATCTTCATCTTCAATTTTCTCGACTACTTTCTTAAGGTCATCAAGTAATTTTCCTTTATCCTCATCCCCAACTTCTTCAGGAGCATCTGCTTCTGCTTCTTCTCCTTCCTCTCCTTCTTCATCTTCAACTTCATCAGCTTCTGATAAATAAGTTTCTGCTTTTTCTTTAAGGTCGAACTTCTCAAAAAGAAGGTCTAATCCCTTAAGAAGATCTTCCATGTTTTCTCTTAATTCAGAATCACTAAGAATTGCTTTACCGAAAAGTGCTTTCTTGTCACCGGCGTCAAGGAAATAAACTGATGGATAGTTTTCAAAAAGCTCTGAAAACACATCTGCTCCTTCTTCAACGTCTTCAATAAAAGTTTTAGCAGCTTCTACAAAAGAATTTTTAAATTCACTTTCTTTCCAAAGATCATTTGCTCTCGCAATAGTTCCTCGATTAACAAGTTTAACATTTTCTGTTTCTACAAGAGAAACAATTACTTCATCTTCCCAGTTAAACATTTTAATTTCTGTTAATGGGTGAGAAATAAGTCTTTCTTTATAAACTTCAAAGAAAGGTCTATTAACAGATTCTAAATCTGTTTCTTTAACTGCTTCTTTAATAGCATTATAATCCACATAATCATCGAAATTTTTTCTTGACATTGAGTCATTAATCAATTCATTAATATACTTATCTTGATTAAGCACATTACTTTTATATGAATCAACAAGAGGAGTAACATCACTCTCATCATTTTCAAAATAATCATATACAGAATCTTCGAATTGATTTTTCTCTCTGTTTAATTCTATAGTCTCAAAATTCTCAAGTCTGAGAATTAAATTCTTTCGATCAAAGTCATAATCAGCTATGTGAAACTGACCTTCTGTGTGATCAAGAATAATAACTGAATCTTCTCCCATGTTAATCAGAACACCATTAGAAGAATTGTTGATTATAGCACCAACAATCTTTTCCATGTTTTTGTTCGAGAAAAGGTTCACATCTTCAAATTGATTAACAGTTAAGTTAATTGACATATTTTTCTCCTTTAAGTTTAAAACTTACTCTTTATTTAATTTTTTTTCCATCTTCAGCAAATAAGTATAATACTTAGGATGCTCACGAAGATGGTCTTTCGCTATTTTTTCCGCTTCTTTTTCGTCATCGGTATGTTCTTTCTCTACTTTTATACCTATTTTCACTTGTTCAGAATCATAAGCATTATTTTTTAATGTACTATCTACTACTTCTTTCATTTTCATAGTTATTCACCAAAAAATTTTGCTATTTTTCTTCTATAAATTTTTACTTTACAAGTTACAACATCATTATGTGTAATTGGTATTAGTTCATCTTTATAAAATCGTTGCACTATGTCTTCTTTTAAAGAAAGATTCTTGCAATAAGCTACCGAATTTTCTATTTTTTCTATTATAAGAAAATCTCCTCTAGTAACCTCTTGAAATAAATTTGCTGCAGGACTATTTTCTTTAATGTATTTTTCTTTATCTTTCTTATTACAAGCAAGAGGTTTAGTAAAAGAAACTTCTCTAAACGTAATATTTCGTTTTTCTTTAGAAGTTTCAGCAACTGGAAAAATGGATTTATGGGTTTCAAAGATCAAGCCTTTCTTAAAGGCAGGTAAATTCTCTTTTAGTTCATCTAAGAGAGTTTGTATAGTATATAACGAACGTTTTCCCATTTTTCACTTCTCTATTAACTTTTCATTACGAAAAAATGACATGTTATCCAAATAGTATTTCTTTTGTCTCTTTACTGTCATGTTCGTATAATTTAAAGCCTTTTTTAGTTTTTCCGTTGCTTTCATTAAATATTAGACCACCCATTTCACCAATGGCAAATTGACTTCTGATTGATCCAGTTTTATTGATAACTTTTTTACCAACAATGGGCTTACTAACAATATCTATTATAGCTTCCATAATTGGATTGTTAGTTTCTTCAGAATCTTCTTTTAGATATTGTTTTGAAGCTGCTAAAATCTTAAAAAAGTCATCTTTATTCTCAGCTATAAACTCCTTACCTAAAATCTTTATCATAGTATCAGCAGCTAATTGTTCTGGAGGAGCACCTGTAGGAGCAGGAACTTCAGGAGCAGGCCCTTCAGCTCCTGGCATTCCTTCAGCTCCTGGCATTCCAGGCTCTGCGCCAAGATCACCAGGCATTCCACCAACACCGCCAAGCCCTGCTTCACCTTCTGCACCTTGTGGCTGTTGTTGAGCTTCAAGAGTTCTTTGCATTTTAATATCTGCTATTTCTCTATCTGAATGATGCATAATATTCTTTAATATCCATTCAGTGCTATAAATATTTAATCCTTGAACTGTTCCAATAAGACCCATTCTCTGAGTAATAAGGTCTATCTCTGTAAGTTCTTTTATATTTGATGGAGCTGTAAGTTCTATTTTAAAATTAGATAGATCTTCTTTTTTTTGTCCATTAAAGAACAATTCAATAGCAGCTATCTTATTCATTCCTTTAATTATTTGCGCTTGAATTCTTTCAATGAAACGACTAAATTTAATATCTTGCTGTGCCAAACTTCCACGACTTCTATCAGAACTTTCTCCCAAATAAATTGGAGGAATATTCATAGTTCGAAGAATTTTATTCTTAAAATATTCAAGGTCATTTATTTCATTCAATGCTTGTCCACCAGCAAGAGCTTCTACTTTAGTTCCTACTCCGCCGTCTCTTGTTGGAACAAATATGTCAGAAGTAATAGACATAATATTTGCTTTCTTATCTATATTTCCATTCTCATCAAGAAAGTTCTGCACTCTATATTGGTTCTTTATCTTTTGAATAAACTTCTTTGCATCAGTATAATTCATATTACCAACATCAATATAAAATACACGTCTTTCAGGTGCTCTACTTATTCTATAAACAAGAAGAATATCTTCAAGAAGAGTTAATCTTCTATATGTCTTAACTCCTGACTTTAATAATGAACCACCGTAAGGGTTAGTGTCTCTATCATTAAATATCTTAAAATGAATTATTTGCCAAGGCTGAAGTCTAAAGACTTTTTGATCATCTTCTTCATCTTCTTTTGCTGTTTTTCCATGAAAGGTTTTTTGCATTGCGTCTGATTTATCATCAGCGTTAGATTTGTCATATTCATAGTGAGAGAGGCGACCTTGTTCTTCTATTCTTTTGATATTGTCTGGTTTAAGATATCTTAAGAAAATAATTTTCTTTGGTTTTTCGTAATTGTCTGGAACTACCTCATAGAAATTATCACCTAATTTACAAGTATCATAAATTACTGTCCATAGTTCATTGTTAAAGTCAAGTCGTTCAAGAAATAAATCTTCTAATGTTTCTTTTAGTCCTTCATCATCAGATAATATTTTAATAGCGTTTCCATCACTATTTTCTTGAGTTGAATCGTCAGCTACAATCTCAACTCCACGTTGAATAAATTCCATAGTTGTCATTTCTCGATAATAATCATATCGAGTTTTTCTATCAGCATTTTCAACTCCATCAAAATCAGTGAAGGAAAAACGCGTCATATCAACAGAAGAACCCTCGTCTTTAATAACGCTCTTTGGGTTTACATCAGACTTAAGGTCAGATTTGAGATCGTTTAACTTATTTATATCTACTTGAATTTGGGCAGATTTTTTTTCATCAACTTCAATAAAACGTCCATTAATTATCATATCGGCCTCTTCGTTTTTCTAATCGTTTCATAATTTTTTCCAAAACATCGCTTTTATTTAAAAGCCTTCCTATCTTATCTTTAGATTTTTTCTCAGCGCCTTTCATTCCAGATAATCGAGATAATTTTTTACCCATGTGCTCATCACCTTCACCAACATTATATATGGTTTGAACCCGTTTCATGAGATCTCTGTCTTGTCTCTTTTTGTATCTCATTATCTCAATTTTCCTTGTACAAAATATTTCAAAGCCCAATAGTCTTTCTTTTTTAACTTTTTCATAAAACCAACGTGATCCATAGACATTTCAGTTGCTTTAAGCATTTTAGTTTTTTTATTTATACTAGCAATACCACGAGATTGTTGTGAAAATTCTACTAAATTTTTTATATTTTCAGCAGCTGAAGAATGTAATAAAGCTGCATTAAATATATAAAGCTTTTTATTTTTATCATCAGCTATAAATCTAAGATGATTTTCTTCAAAAGAACTAATTTCTTGTTTAGTTGGATTAACGTATATATCATAAGTTTTATGTTTATCCTGTCGCCATAGCCCTTTCATGCTAGTAGCAAATGCTTCAGTAAGTTTCTTTGATCTGTAAGTTCTACTAAAATATTTAGCAGTCCAATGGTCTTTCCTTTTTACACTTTTTATTAATTTACTACTCATGCTATTCACAATTACGATTTTCAGTTTACCTTCTGCCATTAGAGCTGCTCCATAAATATAATTAAGTTTATCATGTATCATATAAGGCATCTTCAATCTAGCGGTTGCATCGTAATGCAATAGATTAGCAGAAAAGAAATAAATTTTTTTAGCATCTTCATCTATTATATATCTAACATCTCCTTCTAAACTTTCTATTTCTTTTGTTGTAGGATTAACAAAAATCTCAAAATAATTATTTTCAATTTTATGTCCGGAGACAAATGCTTCATCAATCTTTTTTTTATATGCAAAATATTTACTAGACCAATGATTTCCTGATGTTATTTCTTTTTTTAATTTTGTATAACTATCAGTAATCATAGTAGAAAGCACTAATAAACCATTTCGTTTATGAAAACCTGTTCCATAAGCATAATCTTTATCATTGTCATAATCTATACCTAAGTCTTTTGATGCTTCGAGATGTAACAAATCACTATTCCAAACATACATCTTTTTTCTTTTTATATCTATTATAAATCTAACATATTCGCTATCAATTGAAAGAACTTCCTTCTTAGTTGGATTAACAAAAATTTCAAAAGTTTGATTTTTATGATATCCTTTTACAGTCATTTTCCATTCTTCATCAATATCACGTTCATCTAATTCATCTAATTTGTCTTTTATTGCTTTAATTAATTTATTTTGAGTATTAGTAAGTTTTCGTTCAGCCTCTAACATTTTTAAAAGTCTTCTTGTCTGCCCAACATATTTTTCTGCAAATGCTGGAGGAGCAGTCTTTAAATCACTTACATTATCTAATCTATCAGCTAGCTTAATAACTAAAGCCCAACTGCTCATAGACTTCATCTTACTTGCTAAATACTCTGTTTTACCTTCTTTACTAATTTCTTCTTTATCTGAAGTTAACTCTTTTACTAATGAAGCTACTAATCCACCAAATAATTTATGAAGATCTTTTACAGTTGTTTCTGTATCCTCAATAGTATCATGCAATAAAGCAGCAGAAACAAGAGCATCTATTTTATGACTATTTTTAAATCGTTTAACTATACTAGCTACATTGTTGGGATGAGATACATATGCTTCACCAGAAAATTTTCTGATTTGTCCTTTGTGAGCTTTTCCTGCATATTTTTCTGCTTTTTTTTCCATAGCTTCTTTTAATGTCATGTTTATTTATGTTCCCATTTATAATCTGGTATAACTTCAACTTTTTTTATAGATTCTACAATAGCGTCTACATCAATCCATTTATTTTTCCAATCTACAGATGTATGCTTTTCCCACTCAAACTTAGCTGTTTCATACATTTCTTTTGCTTCTTTATAATCAGGATTTTTCTTTTTTAATCTGCTAAATATGTTCATAGTATACATATAAGTATTTTTATATTCTTCAGACGCAACTGAAGTAAAAGATATTACTTTACCTTTAATTTTTCTAGCTACACCATACATTATTTCTACATTAGGATAGGGTAAACCTAATTGTTTAGCAACATGCAAATGTAATATTTTTGCTGGCCAGAGGTAAACAGCTTTTTTGCCTTTTCTTTTATCAATAGCATAACGAGCATGTTTATGATTATCAGATTCTATTAAATCATTTATTTCTTTAGGTGTAGGGTCTTTAAATATTAAAATATCTTGATTAATTTTCTGTTTTTCAGGTGGAAGCGCCAAGACTTCAAGTAATTTTATTATATTCATTTTTTCTTCTTTCCTTTTTCAAATTTGCTTGGTGCAAGATTTGAACCATAAGTCATTACTCCTTGCTCTATCTTTTCTAATAATGGAGAAAGATCCACCCATTTCTTTAACCATTCCCAATCCTGTTTCAACACTTCTGCTTTAGAACCCTTTGTATATTCCAACATATCTGAGGTAACTACTTTCCATTCCCTACCTGCTTTTTGAGCTACACCCCAGAGTTCATGTTCTTTGGGATTAGTCTCTCCTTTAGATCCTAGTAGATATTCATTTATAAATCTATGCACTATAGAAGGTGTGAATACATATATTTTTTTTGTTTTAGCATTAGCTATAAATCTAAAGTATTTTTTTCCGCCTATTTCTCTAGCTACATCAAGAATTTCTTTATTAGTAGGATTAGTGAATATTTCTATAGTTGAATTTTTTTCAAATGGATGCTTTAGAGAATCTTTGAATTCTTCTTTAATCAATTTTTTAGTTAAGGCTTTAAAACCATATTGTTTGCCTAGATTTTTTAAAGTGTTATTCCAAAAGGGATTTATTTGAATCCATTTGTTTACCCAATTCCAATCTATAGAAATATTATTTTTTACTATTTTGATCGAACCACCCTGATTAATGTTTTCAATCGCTCTTTCAATATCATGAGCCTCTACTAATTTCCAAATATTTCCTTGTTTTTCAGCAATACCTTCAAATGTATCAGGAAAGGATGCAAGGTTAAATTTTTTGACTATTTCTTGATGTAAAGTATGAGGTTGGAAGACATAAAGTTTTTTATTACTGGTTGCTATAAATCGAAGATGATTTCCGAATCCACTAGAACGATAAATACTTCTAGCTTTTGAAGTTGACTGGCCAACTTGATCCATCTCTTTCATAGATGGATTAACAAATACTTCTGTATATTGATTTCGTACATTTTTTAGAGAACCCTTGAATTCTTCAAGAAAAGTTTGTAAATTCATTATTTTTTTGTTTCCATTTTCTTATTTCTTGATATTCCTTTTTTCTTTAACCAGTTCCAGTCAAAGTCATCAGGAACACCCATGTCAGCACCATCAAAAGTCCATTTACCCTTTTTTAAAACAGCAGTTCCTAAAAGCTGATCCTTTTCATTTTTAAATTTACTTTTGTATTTACTAATTACTTCATAATGAAAAACATCTGGACGAAAAATCCAAAATTTTTTATTTTTTGAATTAGCTATAATACGAATATATTTTTTATTACGAAATTCTTTAGCAGCAACTCTGAATTCTCTTTCGTCAGGATTAAGAAAAATTTCTGTATAATTTCCTCTACGAGATACAAATGCAACATTTTTAACTTCTTCTAAGAAAGTTTGTAAGTTCATAATTAATTAAACTTCGAAGGAAGCTCAGAACCTCTATCATCTTTATAGTCTACATCAACCCATTTTTTTAGCCATTTCTAATTAAAGACATCAGGAACACCCATGTCGGCACCATCAAACCACCATTTTCCATCAACAAACTTTGCTGTTCCAAAAAGACCATTATTATACCCCGCATCGGGATTTTTTTCTTTTAATTCATTGGCAACATCAGTATGAAAAATATTAGGACTAAAAACTATAAAAATTTTCTTATGGTCATTTGCTATAAAACGAACATACCTATAATTATTAAGTTCTAGAGAAACAGAACGCATTTCTTTTTTTGTGGGGTTCTCGAATATTTCTACAGTTTGTTTTTTAATTTTAAAACTATGTTTCCATTCTTCAAGAAAAGTTTGTAAGTTCATAAGATTAACTTTACAAGGGATTAACTGCCAATTATCCACTTGTAATCAGCTAAACTTTCAACACCATAAGTTTCTTTAATCTTATCTTCTTCGGTTTCTATATCACGATCAGTCATAGCAAGGCCAAAATAATCACCAGTATCTTCCATTTCTTTACTATCTTTTTCAGTAAATTCAAATGTAGTTCCATCATCACCTATAAAGAATGATTCACCATATGAATCTGCTTTATTTCTAAGATACAGACATAATCCCCAAGCAATTAAAGTATCATCGTGAGCGCCTCTAATATGATCAGGTCTATTGCTACTCCAAACCCAAGTAGTTAATTCTTGATACAAACGACTTGACTTGATTGTCATTTTATCATAAAGATCTTCCACATTAAACCAATCTATAATATTATTAGTCATTAACTGCCGGGTCTTAACATTTGTTTCCCACCCAGTCATTCTGGAAATTCCATTCTTCATTTTCTTTTGTTTATAAACATTATCATAAGGATCTACATCATGATAATACACTTCGTTAAAGACGGCTTCACCAATAGAATTTGCTTCTATTACTACGAAAGCTTGATTGTAAAATTTAGCAACTTTTTTAACCAGTTTACCAAATGTCTTAGTAGGCATTTTACCTTTAAATTCAGCTACTTGCTCATAAGTATCTACATCCATTACTTCAATAGAAGAATAATCATTACCAGTTCCTGTACTAACATCAACGCCGATTATATATCTATGCTTAGGTTTAGGCAAATCCCATACAAGCATACCAGTAATATTCTGGTCATTAATTTTGTTCTCCCAAATTAAAGTGTGATCAGAAAGTTGCACCTTGACTTTTTCAAGTATTTCATCAGAGAAAACTTGATCGCTACCCACAACAAAACTATGAAGAACTTCTTGCTTAAAAAGAACATCTCCCAAATCTTCATGCTGCTTGCGAAGCCATTCATTATCACGCCAATTTTCTGTTATTGGTTCAAATTCTTTTTTCATCTTTTCTTTTATTTCTGGATGATTAAAGTAATCGAGTTTAATATATTTATCTAATATTTCGTTATAATTCTTATATGGTTCAATACCAGGAATATCAGGTATTTCAAACCAATCAATTTCAATAAGTTTTTCTTTATTAGTATTGCCATTTATCTGAAGCATACTTACTTGTTCATAGTAATAAGCTCCAGAACCAGCAGTTTGATTTGGAGTAGAAACTACTACACTACTTCCACCAGTTCTTGCTAGGGTAGGCATTGCAGCTGCAACAATTCCACGAGTTAATCTGTCTGTTTGATAATGAGCCGCTTCATCTAAGATTAATAATGACAGCGAATCACCTCTTCCAGCTCTGTCAGAGGCCGTTTCAGATAAAATTATACTTCCATTTGCCCATTTTATCCCAGTACTATTTTTATTTGTTGTTGGAGTTTTTAAAAATTCTGGCATCATTTTCATGGTAGGGTCTATTTTGGATACAAAAGCTTGGGCCTTCTGTTGCTTCGTTGAAATAATATCTATGTTTTCAGAATTTTTGAAATTGCCTCTCCAAAGGCAGTAGAGGGCCGTCAGCGTTGAAATTCCACATTGACGAGTCTTAAGATAGATCATTTTCTTAGTAAATGGGAGAAGTTTTAGCGTTTCTTTTTGAATATAGTAGGGATTAAAAGGTATGGTGCCGGTACCTGGAAGATCAATCCAAGCATAGGTTGAAATGAAATAAAGAGCAGAAGTTTTACACAAAAAATATTCTATTCCTATGTCTATTAGTTCTGCTCTTCCACTATTATATTGAACATTTACAAATTTTCCCATAGCATTAGATAAGGCGTCTTCAAAGGTTGTTTTAATACCATAGTATGTTATTTTGAGTTTTATGCTACTTACAAATTCTCGTTCTTTTTTATTCATTTTTGTAATATCGATAAGAATTATTCACATAATTTAAATAAGGAATTTTCTTACTTTTACTCATTCTTAAATCATACGCCGAGGCATCTGTTCCAAATATAAATGGGCGTGTCTTTAAAGAAGTGCACTTCTTAATTATATAACAGCTTTCTTCTACTATATAATAAAAAGTTCCATCACTTTCTTCACAACAAATAAATATAGCATATTGTTCCCTGTTTTTATTTATTAAAAGAAACGGCAATCTTTGAATGGTTGTTCCTATCATTACAGGAACATTTTCACTTCTAATAATTAAAGAAGAATCTTTTAATGCTTGTGCAATGATGGGTATTCTTTTTTTTGTTAGAAACATTAGTCATCATCTTCATCTGATAGGTTTCTTATGTTAATACCAGCTTTTTTCTCACCAAATATATCACCCATAAATACATCCACAGAAGTTTCCTTTTTATTTAATTTCATCATATCAATGATATTTTTAGCAGAGGCTATTTTGAGTTCAATAGCTCTCATCATTGCTTCTTTGCTAGCTGTAGTAGTATCTGTTCTTAAAGCAATTTCTGGAGCAAAAATTTCGTAAGCATCATCAGCTTTCTTTCTATCCTCAACAGCCATTTTAAAAATAGCAGTCATTACTTCTTCATTTTCCATTACATTAGGAACTTCTGAGTCTACTATATCTACTTTTTTTGGTTCTTCTTTTGACTTAACTAAACCTTTTTCTTCTGATTCTAATTCTTCTAATAGTTTATCAATATCATTCATAGATTTTCCAATTAGCTTAAATACTTTTGATCAATTTCATCTTTACAAGGTATATCAATACCTTCCAATTCTTCGTTTGTAAAATATTTTTTCAATTCTTCTCTTGTAGCAGTCCAATAAAAATTCATGGTTTTAGTTTATTCAGCTACATAACTAAGAATATGTATACCTTGCTTTTTTAATCTTTCAGCTTTTTCTCTTTTGCTTTCCATTTTTATTACCTTTCCTTACACCAAACTGAATATTTCTACATCAAAGTCTCCAATAGTTTTTACAAACTCTCTTACTTCAGTATTTTTAATTCCATATCCTCTAGCCCAAGAGTAAAGATCACTTTTACTAACAAACTTTTGCGTCTTACGTAAATAGTCTAAAATAACACTGGCTATTTTTACATATTTCTTTCTCTTAGTTCCTATAAAATTCTCATCTATTATACCAAATAGAACATCTTCTAGATCATCAAAGAACATTTCATAGTTTACATATTGCCTGCTTTCAAGTGAGATTTGATCTTGAATATCTTGATGATTTCTATGCTTCTGTCGTCTATCTGTATAGTTTAAGAGACTAATCTTTGCTATGATAGAAAAGAAGTTAAATGCAGTTCCCTTGCTTGGGTCAAATTTAATAAAGTTTTCGTAACAGGCTTTCATTCCATGTTGCATAAGATCATCATTGTCTTCAAAAATATAATACCTATAAACAACTATTATAGCATTGACTATTTTCATTACTTCTTTGGTAATTTGATTTTCTAACACTTCATTCTTTATGATTACTACGCCATCTCTTTTAACTATTGATTTTTGATACTCTAACAACATAGCTTTGACAGTTTCTTCGTCAAAGTAATTGCGAGCTTTTTTCATCTTACTTTCTTTCGCCATTTATTGCACTTCTTTTAAGAATACACCTGTGATAGTTTGATTAAATACAGCAAGATTAAAAGCTCCGGTCATTGGGTCACCGTCTTTTCTCATAATCATTGTAGCTAAATCCACACCAGCGTTTTTACTAATTTGAAATCCAATGCTATCTTGTTCATCAAAACCATAGTCAAGAGTAACATTACATTTATCACCCTTATGTAGAATATCACTAACTACCTTTTCAGTAGTTGCATCTGCTAAAGACTTAATAATTTCAACTGTTAATTCATCTAGTATTTGTTTATCTTCTTCATCTTTTTGATTTTCTAGATGCTCTAATAAATCATCAAGCGTAAGAATTGTTTTTGCTTTTTCAAGTTCTACCGTAGCTGTTCCTTCTGTTTTTGATTTAAAGATATCTTCTGTTAACTGTTTTTCTTTTTTTTTGGTTTCTTCTTGTGCAATTATTTGTGATCCAACAGTAGGTTGAGCTGGTGGCACAACTGGTGCTTCAGGTTCAGCAACTACGGGCTCTTCAATTGGTTCTTCGGGTTCTTCCTTTC
>SDBV01006016.1_pt1 | contig 16945 bp, 12 predicted proteins | sample 2277081 | NCBI WGS metagenome assembly SDBV01 (sample SAMN10402039, study PRJNA504765) | marine sediment metagenome | isolation source: marine sediment core GS10_PC15, 223 cmbsf | place: Arctic Ocean: Southern Knipovich Ridge | collected 2010 | reverse complement strand
TTTAAAAAGTGTGATCCACAATTGGCTAAAAAGTTTCTTTCAGCTACAAAAAATATATCAAATGCAACTCTTTTTGAGATGCTTAAACAAGCATTTCGATGTCCAGGTACAACAATGCTTGAAGCTACATTAGATACTGCAGATAAAGCTAAAGAAAATCTTTCTGTTGTCAATGTTATCGGCAATTCCCATTACGTCTTTAAAACAGACAGATCTGGAGTAGAAAACAATAGGGGATCGATTAGCCATAATGTAAAAGTACTAAGAGGCTCAATGTTACAATTTACAGATTCAAATGGAGAATTCGTATCTCAAATCGAAGAATTCAATTAAATTCATAGGCCCTCCTTGCAACTAGGAGGGCATTATTATTCCAAATAAAGCCTCATTACCTTTCTCTTACACTCATGGTATACTTGTAATGATATATAAATAAGAATTACAAGGACCAATTTCATGCTCTTTGATGAATTTCAAGAACAACTTAAGCACATTGAACCCGATATTGAAACGATTACAACCTATTGGAAAAATGCTGGCCTAGAGACAACATTTGAAGAACTTGATACAAAAAGCAAACAAGAAGAATTCTGGAAGGACCCCAAGCAAGCAAAGATTCTCAAAGAGTTGCAAAGAATCCGTGTGCAACGTGATCAGTATCTTTATGTTACGCAAGCATATCAAGAACTAATGGAACTTATCGAGTTGTTTAAAGATGATGAACAAGAACTTGCAAAAGTTAAAGAAGAAATTGATGCTCTACGCATTGCTGTTATCAAATTCAAAATAGCCCTCCTGCTTAATAAGCCACAAGATAGTTCAAACTGTTTTTTAAGCATTAATGCTGGTGCTGGTGGTACTGAATCACAAGATTGGACACACATGCTTTTGCGTATGTATACCCGCTTTTGTGAACGGGAAAAACTTTCAACTCAAGTTATTGATTATCAAACTGGTGAAGAAGCCGGTATTAAATCGGCAATATTATTTGTACGCGGAAAAAATCCGTACGGCTTGCTCAAAAGCGAACAAGGCATTCATCGCCTTGTAAGAATTTCGCCATTTGATGCAAGTAAACGTCGTCACACTTCCTTTGCTGCACTTTCTGTGACTCCTGAAGTGCCAGAAATAGCGATTACTATTGATTCAAGTGATCTGCGCATTGATACCTATCGAGCAAGTGGTGCAGGTGGACAGCATGTCAATAAAACTGAATCTGCAGTACGCATTACCCATTTCCCATCTGGCATTGTTGTGCAATGCCAAAATGAACGCTCTCAAATGCAAAATAAAGAAACAGCAATGAAGATGCTTAAAGCAAAACTTGCACAAAAACTTAAAGAAGAACAAGAAGCAAAAGCTGCCGCTGTTGAAAAGAAAAAGATTGAATGGGGATCACAAATTCGCTCTTATGTATTACATCCATATAAAATGGTTAAAGATCATCGCACTAATCAAGAATCGCCGCAACCGGATTTAATCCTTGACGGCGATCTGATGGCATTTATTGAAGCTTATCTAATTTGGTTGGGTAAAAAGTAATACCTTTAACCACAAGCTAAAAAAGCTACTTGCTGTTCTCAACATATGTAATTTGATTGTTAGTTTCTTTAGACAAATTCAATAACCAACCAAGTACTCCCCATTTATATTCTATTTTCGTTTCAGAAACAGACTTAAGATTGCTTAAATCGATATTATTAAGCTTATTTCCTTGATAGCTTTTTACATCCAAATCTCCAGAATACCTTTTTGAATATCCTATTCGCTCATTGTTTTCATCATAGAAAGTAATTGTCCTACCACGTTTTAAACAAAGACCCAATTTTGCTGTAACTGGAGAGGATGACCTAGCTGCTTTTTCTTCTCGAGATACTTCATCTACTCCATACAGAGAACCAATTAAGAAAAGTGAAACCACTAAACTATATTTATAGGTATTCATAGAAATCCCCCTAACAATTAGTTAAATATTTATTTTGTTTATAAAACCTAAAACCATTATGAATAGTATATAAAAATTATAAAAATGAGCAAATTCGCTCGATCTAATTCTCGACGGTAATCTGATTTAATCCTTGCCGGCAATCTTATGGCATTTTCTGATGGTTCGAAGGCTTCCGCGTGTATCAAGCCAGCAAACCACCTGCGGCAAGTGATTCCAAAGCAAAACTAATCTGGCAGCAACAAATAGCAAAAACCACCCTCTTGAAAATATTATTAATTAGAGTAAAATGATAATGATATAGGGGTATATTTTAACATTAGAAATAATATATAAATGGAGAAATATCATGAAATTTTCGATTAATATTGAGAAATATGCGCTTTTAATCAGCCTTATACTCATTCCATCAACTGCCAAACCAATGCACGCTACAGCAGCACAAAAGCTACTCTCTAAATTTTGTACTGCCTTGGGTTGGAGCATTGCTGCAGGACCATCATTTTATGAGGGAGCAAAAAGGGTGCACCGTATGCGTATGGCGATGCAAAGTAGATGGTTCGATAAATTAGAAGATGAATCTCCAGAGATAACACAATTTGTTCATGAAGTATTAAAAGAACGTGGCGTACCAAATTATCAAACTATTGCAATAAAAAAAAATCCAAAGAAAAATTATCGTACTCTACCATTTGAATATGCTGCTAGCCCAATGAATAGTATTCTTATACCTCAGGGGCCAGATGTTGCTATATCAGATAGAGAATATATAATAAAATCAAAAGATGATCCTTATTTAACATTAAAGGAATTAGCTGAATCAACGGCATATTATCAAAATCTTGATGAAAATCTTCGCCAAAAAGCTTGGTTAGAAAAACAGCGATTATCTTCTTATGTTAATCAACAGCATGTAGAACATGCACTCAATCTATGTAATGAAAGTTTAAATGTTCACCGTACCGTTATTCATCATGAAGCTGCTCATATTGTTAATAAAGATGGGGGAAAAAAAACTATTGCTTGCTTTACGATTCCTCTCATAACTCATGCTTGTTTAAAACTAGGTGCATACCCTCTAAAACAATTACTTAATAATCCTTATAAAGTGAACATATTAACTAAAGGAATGCTTAAAATATCTGCTGCTGCACTTATAAAATGTCCTATAAATTATGTAATGCCCTATATTTATGCCAGATATCAAGAACAACGAGCTGATAATTATATTGCAAATGATCTGGCATTATTAAAAAGCAGGCAAGATTATTTAAAAGTGATGACAAATTTATGGATAGAAGTACAAGAAATTCAAGATAACACAAAGGATTGGCAAAATATTGTAGAGCAATCTCATCCAATAATCTCTGAATTTGCTTTTTTTAAGATAGATCAGGTACATCCGAGCTATTGGCGTCGTGCAGCAAAACATGAAAAACAGATCGCAAAACTTGCACAACAACAAGCTGTAACAAGGGAACAGGAATAAATTTTGGCAAAAAAAGCTATAAATATGTTCTATTTATTTAGGCAATAAACAAGTAGTCTTAACTCTTAAAAAATATCAAACAGAAGATCAAAAAAATTTACTTCCGGAAAAAGATGTGGGTAATGGATAGTAAGGGCTAAAAAACTGCTACCAACGATGCGAAAATTTCATGAACAAGTGGAACATTTTTTCCAGAGAAAACATGTTGAGAGCCTATATTCAATTCCACCATGTTTTTAAATTTATAGGCTAGTTGCCACCCTATTCGATGTGATTTTGTATCAGTACGTTCTTCTAGCACTGCTGTATTAAATATATCTGCACCTGTTTTACATTCATCATTTACCGTAAGTTTATCTTTACTTTTATGCGAAAAATCGTAAAAAATACCAAGTCTAAATCCGAGATTCAACGCATTATAAAAATAGTTTGCTATACCAATTAACACATGAGAGCCTAACTTAGTTCGTGTTGATACTGCCCTATCAGCAAAAAAAGGTATTGTAGTATCAGATTCTTTAAATGGATCTACAAAAAAATCATCAAATGGATCAACGGTGATCAGTTCTTCAACTTCATTTGCCATCACACGATCTTCATTTGTCTTTAATTTCGGCACTCTCCGTTTTGCAGTAAACGGCGCACTAAATTCTGCAGCTAAGCGAATACTTGGATTAAAAGCGGCTGAAGGGCTGCTAAACAATGCTTGCACAAAAACATCTCCTTGAAATGCGCCTCCATTACCAAGCACTATTTCCCATACTCTATCACCTTTTAGTTTACCGCCAGAAGGAAAAACTAGATTAACACCAGCTTGAAGGCCATCTAGATATTCAAATGCGTTAGCCGCATCAATCAATGCAAACAATGAAATATCTCCCACTCCTGTTTCTCGCTGTAGCGATTCAAAAATTAATTTTTTTGGTTCTAAAATAGCTCGTTGAAAAAAATCATTTATACTGATAAATTCTCGACTAAATTGTTTGAATGCATCTTCGGTTGTAGTAATGCCGCCGTTTAATAATGCTCCATTATTAATTTGTAATATCATGATATGTAAACGACTTTTTATAGGAATATGTGCACCAACAACTCCTTGAACATTCTCTTCATCGGTAAAATAAAAACGGTATGCAGCACTGATATCAAATCGCACTTCCCGTTGTTCAGCATCTATGTTGATACGTGCAGGAGCTAATAATGTTGTAAAAAGATCGTCACGGAAACCACCAAACACAACTTCTCCTGATCCCATACCAACCGGTGTTCCACCACGCTCTCGGCGTGTGGCAGGATCTGTATCTCCTATATTTCTAATGCGTACCTTATTATCGTCAGATAATTTGGAGAATAACAATATATCTTTAACGGTAAAATTTTGACCAAATATCAATTGTGCCAATGTATCTTTTTGACTTTGATCATTAAATGCATTATCAACAAAAGAACCATCAATGGATAATGGAATCACCCATCGTTTTTCTGTCGCCTTATCAATTAATGAATGATAATAGTGCCGCCCAGGAGATATTTCTTCTTTGTAATTATTATTAACAGATGAATTTTTTAAGTCCATGCTGCAGAGCTGCTTTTTAGCTTCTTTATTTTTTGATTGGCCTCTGGCTACATGATCATGCGCCAATCTTTTTTTGCCGCCATCATCTTGATCCTCTGCATACATACCTTCTTCGATTAAAGCCTCATAATACTCTCTACCAGATTTGGTAACTCCTATTATATCGTTCGCATCTACATTGATATGACATATGATTAACAATAGTATCGAAGATTTATATCCACTAACCTTTTTCATATTTTCTCACACTTATGGCGCTGGTGGTGTACGGGTACTTTCATCGCAATCCTTGATAGTAAATAATTGACCACGAGCATCAAAACCTCGTATTAAATCAAAATCGCCATCTGTTTTACTGCGATCATAAAATACATCATGATCTCCTTGAGCCAATTTAACAATAGAACCATCTTTTGTTGGACAGAAAACTGCTAGTCTACCATCCTGATCAGCATTTGGAATTGAACCAAGACTCACTAAGGTTGCCATCTCATCAAATATTGCACTATTGTGATCAAAAAGAGATCCAAGCATCATAAATAGATGTAGCATATCTTGATGCGTTGCAAACATATTTTTTTGTATGTGCACGGTTGTATTTATTATCTTTTTGCCTGATACATCAAATCGCCGCAACTGCATATTACCTTCGCCACAAATAAATCCGGATTGATTATCAAAATCAATAAGTTCACCATCATGTTCACCAGCATTAGGTGCCATGCGTAATAATCCAGCACCATGAATTGATTTACTTATTTCTAATTTAGAGCCATCAGTAAAGTGTAATTTTTTAATAACACCTGCATGCAGCACGCCTTGAAACTCTGGCAATATACCGTTAAGCATATTAAATTCTACAATACCTTGCGCAATGGTGAATGCACTGTGATTATTAAATAGAATATCAAAAGTACCAAGTTGGAATGAAAGTAATGCCTGAACGTTATTAACTATAACCATACCTCCTCGTTCGACAGCAAACTTCAACTTATTGTTTATATGTTCACCAACTATCATATGCGATGGTGAATCCAAAAGAACGGACGCGTTATTTCTTACAGCGAATATGCCAGCACCTTTAACTCTGCTGCGAGTTTTATTAAGTGTTCCTCCACCCAACACCACCGTAGCATGCGGTTCAATATGCATAATAGCACCATCTTCAACAATCAACTGCGGCCAATCACTTTCGGCTTCATCCGATACTGAACCGCCAAAATCAAATATAACGCCATCTTTTAGTTCAACTATTCCTTCCCCAGATATAATAAAACGAGTATTGCGCGGCAACTTAACTCTACCATTTTTTCCAAAATAAGAAGGATCAAAAATTAACCGCGGCATAAATGCCATTGAACCAAAAGAAGGGTTAAATTTAAACATCACCATCTCACCTTCTTTTGGTAACATTGATGTATCAAATTTCAGCTCATGCACAATAGGAATAACATATTGATATCCCTCCGCTGCATAAACTTCATTTATCTGAGACTGCATTGATTCCGCATTTGTTTGTAACGTACTCATATTACTTTGTAAATTATTAATATTAGCATCACTACTATTCAGCTGATTCTGCAATGCACTTATATCACTATCATTATTATTTATTTGTGCTTGCAATGAGCCGGTACTTGTTTTGAGCATAGTAACCATATTTTGTAACTCGCCTGTATTGATCTCCAGATTATCTATCTCTACTTGCAAGCTTCCTGTGCTCGTCTTTAGTGCGCTTACATCACTTTGTACATTACTTATATCTATATCATTACTCGCTATCTGATTTTGCAAACTGCTTATATCATTATCATTACTGATGATCTGACTTTGCAATGAACCCGTACTTGTTTTTAACGAATCTATATCACTTTGTAACGAACCTGTACTTGTCTCAACATTATCTATTTCTATTTGCAAGTTAGTCGCACTCGTCTGCAATGCACTAACATCACTTTGTAACATACTTATATCACTATCATTACTCGTTATTTGTGTTTGCAATGAACCCATGCAACGGTATCTAAAATTATTTTTCCTGTATCATCGATACAATATATATTGCTATTTTGCGCCCCCATTATTGCCATATCTCTCAATTGCAACGTCGCATTTTGATCAACCGCAAGTGCTGCATTACTTCCTAAAATTAATGCATTACCATTGCCACACATTAAACAATTTCCTTTAAAGGTCACCGTGTTTGTTATAGTAAAATCTTTATTAAAAAATAAGCTCACATTATCAAATACATCCGCATCAGAAGGCAACCAGGTAATACTTGAACAAAAATCTAATAAATATGAATTACCAAAAACAGAGCCCCACCCTTGAACCGTCGTAATATTTTTAAAGAGTAAATCCTGACTTAAATAAAGAGAACCACCCTTCAAATCAATAGTACCTGAAATAGGATAGACACTATCAAACGTACAGGTGGTCGTAGCATCTTCTAGAGTAAAACCATTTTTAAACCAGCCAAAACCCAGCATTGTGTTATCTAAATCAGCAGCAAGGAAATTAGCAGCAGATTCAACAGATACCGCTGTATTAGAACCTTTAACAACAGATAACGATGTACAGGGAAAAATACTGATCAGAATAACGCTTATTATGAGTAACCGTATATTCATTACACTTCTACTCTCTTTTTTTACAATGCTTCATTGCTAACAGTATAAATTTTTATACCATTCTTTAAATAAGAAGTGTATCAAGTGATTTTGTAAAAACAAGAATTGAGTAAATAAATAATATTCTTAATCTAATTTTGCTATTAACTTTTTTTATAATCCAGATATACTAGCCATCAATTTCAATAACACAGCATAAAAAGGTAATAGCAATGAATAAAAATATCATCTTGATTGCATTTCTAGCAACATCAATTAACTCAGCATATTTATATAGTATGGCAAGCGGTTCAAATGCTGTAACGATACTTTTAAAAAATGATAAACAAGCGACAATAACCAAAAAGGAATATAATATATTAGAAAGAACAAGCGGCACTGTGCAAAATATGCAGGAAGACACACCTGGTCAAGGTAATATTTTTTTACCTGAAATTGATAAGCAAACATTTGCTCATCTTAAACCAAATTTACCGCTGCTAGAACAATTACAGGACCTCCATAAAACACACAGCAATAAAAGTAATTCAAGTGAATTGGCTCGGGCTGAAAATGCATTACTTGATTCGCTTAAACAATGTGAATTCACAAGTATGTGTAATCTCACACGTGCAGCTAATTATCTTGATAATCCTCTCTTATTAAATGCCGCAATCAATAGATTAGCTTTAAAAGAACTTTCTTGTGCTAATCACAATCCTGAATATGATCAAGAAGATGTATGGAAAGCATATCAAGATTATCATCTTCCTGATGAACTAATCGTAGGTATATTGAAGCGTATCGAAGAAATGTTTCAGCCCTTTTTTGATTCTCTTTCTGATAATAATCTTAACAAACTTCTTAATCCAAATGACTACCCAAAATATCAACAAGATTATACACCTGAAAGCAGTATAACTTTTGCAAGTATCAGTAAACTGCTACCAGATAAAACAGGTGGCATATGGCATCAGCTTAAAATGCACCATAGTAAACAACAACTAGCACGACCACCACGCATTATCACTAAAAGTTTTGAAGACGATAGTTGCTATAGAAATGATTTGTATTTTTGGGATCGTAATTATCATTATCTTTTACATAGAAGACATTATAAGTATACCCTCTTTGATCTTCAACAGCCTAAAACAGAGCATGAACTATGCAAAGCACAGAGAGTTGTAATGAGCCCGGATAGGCATTACGCACTATTTGGATCTCTTTTAAATCACAACTATCCAAACATATTTGATACAGTAGTTCTTATTGATACGCAAACGAATAAAAAAATACATGAATTTCGTGATGTTAATTACATGGAATGGTCTCCTGATGGAAGGCATATCGCTCTTGGCCATTCTGATCATACTGCAAGTACATTTAATGTAGAAACAAAAGAAGAAGAATCTGTCTTGTCAGGAATTATGGCTGCAAAAAGAAAGGTGGATACTTTTAAATACCATCTTGCTGTACACAAAAAGGCATCTCTGTATGATATCAAAACTGAGAAGCGCATATTCGACACAGAAACAATTGAAGAAGCTCATTTAAGCGATAAACAAAAGTATTGTCTTGTCACCTCTCCTAGTATGACCCTAAATAAACGTAATACAGCTCCGTATTACTCCTCTGGCTTTCCTGACTCTCAAGAATATAAAAAAGATTTAAATAACCTAGAATTATATGATACTCAAACATTACATGATTGGAATGAGGGCAAAATTGATCAATGCAAGCCTGTATTTACCTTTGAAAAAATGCTATCAGCTAGACTAAGTGATAATGAAAAATATGTGATAGTTAAGCACCCCCCTTGCACTACTCGAAATAACTCTGCTGTAAGCATAGTTGATATGAAGTCGAAAAAAACAATTAAAACATTTAAAAACGTTCAAGATGTACATATCAGTCCTGATGAAAATCATTTACTTGTCAATCGCAATGGAAGATACACCGACTTATATAGATTAACTGACCCACAATGCTCTCAAGCACTCAAAGATGCAAAAAAAGGTGTTACTATCCCACAAGTACAGCTTATTATGGCTTGGCTAAAAAAAAATAAACAAACCCATACAATACCGCCACATTTGCAATCACTACATCAAGGCATGCCTAATGCCATTAAGCAGTTGCTCTTTAACCGTGTCCGATTACTCCTCAATGATTGCAAAGATGACGATCACACTACAATCAGTGAAAGCGAATATGCTTTAGTTAAAAGAACATGCCCATCAATAACAAAGCCTCAAGAAGATCAATCTACCCAACGAGTATTACGGCTACCTATGGATAAACAAACTTTTTATACTTTGCTGCAACGTTGTTTACCTTTGGTTGATAAACTGAGAAATACGTCATCACCAACTGAACAATTAAAAATAAAAAATCAGCTTCTTGATATCTATATAAAAGAAAAAACGTGCTCAAACATTACCAGCCAGATCAGGGCTGCATGCGTTCTTGGTAATCCAATGCTCCTTAAAAAAGCATCACAAGCCTTTGCTTATTATGCATCTTCTATAGGTGTTGACCAACTACTTGGACGTCGCATACCGCATTCTCATGGATCTATTTATGTAAGCGAATGTCAGCACTTTAAAACCGATGTGGAAAAAGCAATTGTACGATACATCACTCATCAACCACTATGGTCTCAACTCACCAAACGGCATATTCATCACCAATTATCTAAACCTATTACCAAATTTAAATTGGCACCTAATAATACCCAAGAGATGCATTTCTGGAGCCCTGATGGTCGATATCTTATGAGCAGATCTGACAGTACAATGTCCATTCTCGTCCCTAATACAGACCGTTTTTCATTCGATCATCTCAAATGTGTGCAAGAATTACATGATGTTAAAGGCGGTTTTCACAGTACCAATGGAAGATATTATATTGTTGAATATCTGAATAATAGCGCCAGTATCTATGATACGCAAACCAGAAAAATCATGCATAGATTAGAAAATGTTAATTCTATTGAACGTCACTCAGGAGATAAACATTTTATAATTAATCATCCAGATGAAACTGTTAGCATATTCAATACAACCACTGAAGAGATATTTCATAATATTCATAAAACTGAAAATGAAAATGAAATACCGCATAACAGCAATGCAATTGATATTTACTGGAGTCGCAATACTGCCGCAATAGTCGACACAAAGACAAAAACTATTTTGGGATTTTTTGAAGATATTGAACATGCTGAAATACAAGCACATGGAAAATATGTCTCCCTTTTTCATCAAAATGGGAAGGTCAGTATAGTTGATGCCAAAATAGGAAAAATCTTACAGCAAGATCTTGATGATGCAAATTTAGATGTAAACGGTAAATACAGCATAACTGTTACTAATCGTCGGGCAAATTCACGAGGTGACTTAGAAGCAGATGTTCATTTATTTTATAACCAAACTGGTGAATGCTTACATTCTTTCAAAAATGCCACTTCTGCATACCTAAGCTCTGATGTGAGCCGACTATTAGTCTGCTATGCTGATCGCACTGTTCATCTTTATAACTTTATTGATTCTCAGTTTTCTCAAGCAATTAATAATCTCTCGCGGCCTCAGATACTACTTATTCTCGCGCTATTGAATGGCAAGTTAACCGTAAAAACCTTATCTTCACCTAAAGGTAAGTATCATAAGCTACTAAAAAAATATAAGAAGCTGCCCGAAATCATACAGAAATTATTCTCATAAATAATATTCTTAACCTAATTTTGCTATTAACATTTTTAATGATTCAGATATACTGACCATCAATTTCAATAACACAGCATAAAAAGGTAATAACAATGAATAAAAATATCATGTTGATTGCATTTCTAGCAACATCAATTAACTCAGCATATTTGTATAGCATGGAAAGCAGTTCAAATGCTGTAACGACAGTTTTAAAAAATGATGAACCCCAAAAAAAATCTGATTCCATTTCTGGCAATAAGCTTACCAAACTTTGTAATCCAAATAACTGCCCACAATATCAAAAAAATTATACACCTGAGAGCAGCATAACCCTTGCAAGTATCAGTAAACTGTTACCAGATAAAACAGGTGATACATGGCATCAGCTTAAGATGTGCCATAGCAAACAACAATTAGCACTACCACCGCATATCATCTCTGAAAATGATACGCCCTTGTCTACTTGTAAAAATGATTGGCATTTTTGGGATCGTAATTATCGTTATCTTTTACATAAGAAAAGCTGGTCTATGATCCAAAATTATAGGCACACTCTTTTGGATCTTCAACAGCCTGAAACAAAGCATAAGCTATGCGAAGCAATCAGTTTTGTAATGAGTCCGGATGGGCATTATGCATTATTTGGATCTATTTTAAAATACAGTTACAGTTACAGCACTCCAAAAACATTTCGTACAGTAGTTCTTATTGATACACAAACGAATGAAAAAATACATGAATTTCATGATGTTAATTATATGGAATGGTCGCCTGATGGAAGGCATATCGTTCTTGGCCATTCTGATCATACTGTAAGTACATTTGATATAGAAACAAAAGAAGAAGAATATGCCTTGCCAGGAATTATAGCTGCAAAAAGAACGATAAATACTTTTACTTATCATCTTGCTACAAGTAATGCACACAAAAAGGCAACTCTGTATGATATCAGAACCGAGAAGCGCATATTCGACACAGAAACAATTGAAGAAGCTCATTTAAGTGGTAAACAAAAGTATTGTCTTGTCATCTCTCCTAGTATAACTAAAAACCAACGTGATACAACTTCTTACTACGATCTTGACTTTGGGCGTAATTATGAAAGAAAGCTAAATAAACTAGAATTATATAATACTCAAACATTAAATGATTGGGATAAATCAAGTGTTGATCAATGCAAACCTGTATTTACCTTTGAAAAAATGCTATCAGCTACATTAAGTGGCAATGAAAAATATGTGATAGTTAAACACCCCCCTTGCTACTATAGAAAAGATAATTCTGATGTAAGCATAGTTGATATAAAAGCGAAAAAAATAATTAAAACATTTCAAAAAGTTCGTAATGTACATATCAGCCCTGATGGCAATCGTTTACTTGTCAATCGCGATAGAAAAAGTGCTGAAATATATAGATTAACTGATCCAGAATTCTCTCAAGAACTTAAAGAAGCAAAAACAAGTGTTACTCCCCCACAAATGCGGCTTATTATTGCTTTGCTAAAAAATAACAACCAACCACGTACGATATCTCCACGTTTACGACCTCTATATCAAGGAATGCCTAATGTAGTTAAACAGCTGTTCTCTAACCATGTCTAATTGCTACTCAAAGATTGCAAAGATGACGATAATATCACAATCCGTGAAAGTGAATATGATTTAATTAAAAGATTGAATGGCAAATTGATTGCAAAAAAATTTGCCGCAAACAGAAAAAAATTATATTTCTTGAGTGATAAGTATTGTGATCTAAAGAAAGAATATAAGGAACAATAATGGAAAAAAGAATACGAAGAATGGTGCTTAATATCTTATTGTTTAGTGGTGTTATAGGCATAGCAAATGCTCAGGTTGAATACGTTGTAGTTATAATAGTTAGTAATATCACGTGCCCTTCTTGTGCCGATACATTAGAAGAAAAACTAAAGGAAATAGAGGGGGCTTCAATTTTAGACTGTGGAACAGATATTCAAAGTGGCCGCGTTATTATGAAAGTAGAAACGCAAAAAAATGAACAAGAATTATACGATCAAGTAAAAAGCGCCGTAGAAACTGATACTAAATTTACATTAAAAGAGAGTTCTATCATTCGCCTCTTTGATAAGAATCACAAAACATAATTTCTCTCTACAGCGGGGCCAATAGATAATTCCCATTGCAGTGTACGCATCATGCTATAATAATAATCCAACATATATTTCATACGGTGAAGGAATGTCTTTTTATCTCTTGGGGTTAATGTAAGTACTTCTTTTTGCCGATCATCATTTCTTATGTTATTCCATTGCTCATTCAGTGTTTCGTTATATGTTGCTAGATCAAGTATTTTATCATACACAAATATTATTGAAGGGATACTTCGTTTCAGCTTCTTATTGCGCAGTTCTACTGCATCAGCAACCAAAGATCCTGCTTTACCAGATTTAAGGTGATCAACTACCGTCATTTCTATATCAAGTAAATCTAATAACTGTTGAATACTTAATTCGCTTAACTCCTTACTCCTTTTAAAACGTTCAATTGCTTTATTGAGCTCATCTTTCATTTCTATGTATTCCTTATTCTTCATGCCCTGTATATTTTGTTGTGGCTGAGTATCATCATGTGCAGTATATCGATTATGAGTTACAAGCTCGCTATGATGTATATCTATACAATAATTCTGAGGAGCTGTATCATAGGCAAACGTTGTTGATTGCTCAACTTCATTATTAATATTACAAAGCTCTTGAAGGCCAATATCATATGCCCATGAGCGTATACTCATTAAAACTAATAAGATCATAGCCAGCATTAACAACAATCGCACACTATTCCCCTCCTGTTTAATTATTTTTCATTCTTATAATACCAAATTAAATTTCCAAATTGGAACAATTTAAATATTTGGTTGCAAAATATATGTAAATTGGGGGTTTATGGCGAGCGACTAATACGCTTCAATTAAAAAAGAGCTTTTATGATCATCCATATGGAATTGGATGCATATACACCAGACCAAAAGGGATAATAATCTTCTTTATTATGGGTGAATAATGTACAAAGACCACCAACAATTAAGCCTAATGAAATATTAAGCGGCATAAGTAAACCACCAAGCACTAACATTGGATTTATTTTTATGTATTTTAATACAAAACCAAATATAAGCCCGAGCAGCAATACATAATAATCAAAATGCCGCGCATGAATTAATAACTGCCGAGCTTGCGCTCGTTGGGCAAAAAGATCAGCTGATCCAAGTTGAAAACGATGAATCAGCAACCAAAAAAAAGCTCCGATACATACACAACTCACTATAAGCCCAAGATATTGATATGCTTTTATTTTTCGTTGAGCAATATGCGCAAGGTGAGCAACTTTTCTTCCAAACAAAATATCGGTAGCAACACCTCCACATATTTCCACAAAGGTAGCAATAAAAACAATTTGCACACTATTTATATTAAAAAGTAACATGGCAGGAACCATAACAAATGTAGCAAATCTTCCTAGCAGTGCCAGACCGATCTTTCCTGCAATCATCGCAATCTGATAGGTACAAATAAAAGTAACAACAATAAGATATAGCTGTACTAAAGGAGAAAAGCCAAAATACGTGAAAAAAGTTAATAATAATAAAAGAACAATGCCAAGCTCTAAAATATTAACAGCAGTAATAGCATTATACCTCGCATTCATAGACCGTTGTTTCCTGTTGCTTATGATATTGTTAACAGCTTTCCATAATGATTTAGGCGTGTCGAGTAATCCAAATAACGCCCCAGAAAGAACCATGCCACTACAAAATGCTAAAATAAATTCCATAGAAGAAATAGTAGAGAAAAAAAGATGATTTAATGGATCAACAAGGATAATTTTTGCGATAGCACCAACAAATAATGGTAATGTAATAACATGCCCTGTCACAAATCCTATTGCCCACAACATTGGCCAGATATCTAAGCGAACTAAGGGAATACGCAATACACCAAATGTTGTTGGCGGAATCAATGGTATCGCTTTTGGAATAATACCTTTAAACGCATAAAAACCATCTTGCAAAATACAAAACAGAAAAGTACTGACAAAACCAATCATCAATTCACATGCTTTTCGAATATTATGATGTGCAGCAATCATTTTATGAATTAACTGCCCGATAGGAAAGGCCAATTTTTCTTCAATAATCATCTTATGTTCAATCACATTGGCAATCCACATACCAAATAATCCCGCTACCAGCGCAAGTGAACTCAATACAATTGAAAAAAATAGTGGATGCGCCATCCACGAATTAAATAATGATGGATCCAAAAAATATAATGTTGGAAAAGAAAAACCACATGCAGTTGCTAAAATACCACCAATTGATCCTGCCGAAACTGCCAAAGCGATAGACTCTTGCGTTGCTATTTTATGCCCAAATATCTTGAAAATAAGCATTGCACACAATACCAATGTTAATGCTATCCATGGCCCGATTGGTGTTGCCATAGAAATATAACTCATTACAGCCGTTGAAAATATCGATAAAACAATGCTAACCAAAAGAGTTATTATTAACATGTATAATTCCCTCATATAAATCGCTGTGCCGTAACCTTGAGTTTTTCACCTCAATAATGAATACTGTATAGTATAGATACAGATACGTTCCTTTAAAAGAGCGATCAATCACTTTTTCCATTTAATCATACAATAAAGATCATGTTATTAATTATTTTACTTTACGCGCTTTTTGCAAGTTCATTTTCAATAGGAAAAATTCTACTAGGATACACGCAACCAATATTTCTTGCTGGCAGCAGAATGCTGGTAGGAGGAGCTCTTTTACTTGGCTATCAATATTTCTATGCTCATAAACATTTTCGATTTCAAAAGAAAGATAGTTGGTACTACATACAACTTACATTATTTGGTATTTATATTACCTATATTTTACGATTTTGGGCACTGCGTGATCTTAGTTCAGTAAAAACCTCTTTTTTATACAATTTAGCCCCCTTTTTTTCTGCTCTCTATTCATACTTTTTTTTCAGTGAAAAAATGACCACCAAGCAATGGGTTGGGCTCGGTATCGGATTTATAGGAACAATACCAATTTTACTTACCACATCACCGATAGAAAAATTTATAGGCGAATTATATTTTTTATCCTGGCAAGAAATTGCAGTGCTTGTTTCTGTTGCAACACATAGCTACAGTTGGATTATCATGCGAAAATTGATACGCGATAAAAGTTATTCGCCAATGATGGTTAATGGCATTAGCATGTTTGCTGGGGGCTTATTAGCTATAATAACCTCTTTTTTTGTCGAAGGGTTTTTCCCTGTTACCAATGTTGTACCATTTGCTAGCTGGCTCATGCTTGTTGTCGTTATAAGCAATATTATCTGTTATAATTTTTATGGCTATTTATTGCGTACCTATACTGTCACCTTTTTATCATTTGCCGGGTTTTTAGGACCAATGTTTGCAGCCCTGTATGGATGGTTTTTCTTGCATGAAATCGTCACTTGGCATTTTTATATTTCAACAGTTATTGTCCTTATTGGCCTATTCATGTTTTATCAAGATGAATTACATACTATCAAACAACAACGCGATTTAACTCCATAAATCTATTATCTCT
>SDBV01006015.1_pt1 | contig 16946 bp, 10 predicted proteins | sample 2277081 | NCBI WGS metagenome assembly SDBV01 (sample SAMN10402039, study PRJNA504765) | marine sediment metagenome | isolation source: marine sediment core GS10_PC15, 223 cmbsf | place: Arctic Ocean: Southern Knipovich Ridge | collected 2010 | reverse complement strand
GAAATTATTTGATCACAGGTGATCTTACAATAAGGGGCAAAACAAATTCAGAAACGTTTCCAGCGCTTGTTACTATAACTAATGCTAAAATATCCGCTAATGGTACCGTGGTATTTGATCGTACAAAATATGAGGTAAAGTATGGTTCAGGATCATTTTTTGATGATCTTGGAGATAAAATGATCCATAATGAAATACGGATACAAGTCGAATTGGTAGCTTATAAGTAATTTTTATAATACAAAATACAACATTTTGAAAAGGCAGCAACAGGCTGCCTTTTTCATTTCTACACATATCTTTGTAAACAAAAATTATCCCCATGATTACAATCGTAAGTGGAACCAATAGAAACGACGCAGTCTCACAAAGAATTAGCCGGATTTACCAAAAAGTTCTGGACGCACAAAATGTCGAGAATCAAATAATTGATCTGAATGACCTTCCCAGGGATTTCGCTTTTTCCGCCCTGTACGAAAAATCAGGTAAAAATGAGCTCTTCAATACTTTCCGGAAGAAAATGAAGAACAGCGAAAAATTTGTCTTTATAGTTGCCGAGTACAACGGATCTTTCCCGGGTGTTTTAAAAATGTTCATCGACGGTCTTGAATTCCCCGACACTTTCCATAATAAAAAATGCGCATTGGTAGGTCTTTCGAGCGGAGTGCAAGGTGGGGGATTAGCGCTAAGCCACTTAACAGATATTTTCAATTATTGCGGCATGCATGTGCTTGCCCTGAAACCTAAACTTGCACAAATCGATATAAATATGGACAAGGATAAACAAGAAATTACGAATGATTTATACCGGGAATTGGTAGAAACTCAAGTAAGCCAACTGGTGGATTTCTAAACCCAAAAGTTTATTAGAAATCTGTGTTACTCAAAACAGACTCCTTTTGTCGATTATACAAATTCTGGCGCGGATCTTCAGGTCTGGCAGACATGTTTACTTCTGAACCGGATTTTACACCTTATAATGCTGTGGGAGTAGATGTGCGTATTTTTGATCCACAAAAAGCGCTGGATCCATTTGACGAAAAATTTGACTGGACTGCGTTGCGAGAATCTCCGGTGATTAATAACCCGGAAGACATGCTGAAAGACAACAAGGAAAAGGATGAGCACAGGTTGGAAGACCGGGAGAAAGAATGACCGGGGAAAGACGGCGATTCCTTTTGTGACTTATGCTGAATAGGACGTTGAGGATAATTTTGAACGAATCAAACAAATAATGTCTCACTAACCCGAATTACTTTAGAATTGAAAAGATATATTTGATGAATTACGAACTGAGATAACCTGAATGTCAAAATATTCGTATACCTGTAGTAACAGTACTCGCCGTGCTACCCGTAAGATCAGCGTCCCAGGGCGAGTCTTTTGCTTTTATAGACCTTAATGAATAAATTAAAACCTCATTGAAAGATTTCAGTGGGGCTTTTTCAATCGCCTGCACATTGTGCAAAAAGTTCTAATGAACTTTTTTGGGTTTAATAAAACTTTACGGATTTTATGGACGTTAATATCGAAAGATTAACACGGAATAGATTGCAATGAAGGGCTTTGTAGATGTTATTATTAGAAATAGTTAATTACTTTTGAAAGATAAAAGACACTTAAAACAACCATGGCAATAAGCTATCATTTTGAAGGGGATTATAATAACGAGTTGGTAACAGCATTTGTTAAGTTGTTACTCATTCATTTTGTGGATGAAAAGAAAACCCATATAATTTATTCTCCACATTTAGACCTATCGGGATATGGACATAATCTTAGTGAGGCTAAAAGTTCATTTGAGATTGCATTTGAGGACTTTATGGACTATACCCTTAAAAAGAAAACTTTAGGTAAGGTTTTAAAAAGCTTAGGTTGGCAATTTAAGGGGGCAGTTAGAAAGCCTAAAAAAGCAATAGTTCCAAGTATAACAGATGTAATAAAAGACAATGATTATGTATCAGAAATATTTGATAGATATCCGGTACATACCTATCATGAAGAAGTCAGCATTCCAGCTTATGCTTAAATTTCTTTTTGATGTCAACAAAGAGGTTATCCAATATTCCTTTAACACATTTTCGCAAGTTTCTTAAAAGTCAGGGCCTCCGTGTAATTAAGGGACCCAGAGGAAGAGGAGGTCATGAGAAATGGTCAAAATCAGGATTGGATAGGCCCATTACTATACAAACTCATGTGGATCCGGTTCCGGAATTTATTGTGAAACAGACGCTTCGCCACTTAGGCTTGACCAGGAGTCAATTTATTAAGGAGTTTGATAAGTTATAGAATTGCTGCTGTTGGTTGACAACTGTAAGAATATAAAATGTCGAACACTGAACACCGAATTTCCAATTTCGAATTTCGAATTTCCAATTTCTTTTTTATTTGTACCATGGCGCGGATCTTCAGGCGAGGCAAAGAGCAAAGGCGAGATCCGTGACTTTTAATTTTACAATTTTTTAACATGAAAATTCGCCGGCCCTTCCAAAACTGCGAATAACCGCCAAGAGTGCAGAGGGTGCGGAGGTTGATCTTCAGAAACTCCTCCTGGCGCGGATCTTCAGGCGAGGCAAGGAGCAAAGGCGAGATCCGTGACTTTTAATTTTACAATTAATCGCCAAGTGCGCAGAGGAGGCGCAGAGGACGCGGAGGTTGAAAGAAATGATTAACATCCTGGCGGGGATTTTCAGGCAAGGGTTCCGATTGAATTCGGAAGAGCAAAGGCGAGATCCGTGACTTTTTAATTATCCATCTGATAAATACAATAAAAATCGTCAACTCATAAAAAAGTAGCATCAACCGCTCATGACATATGTCATAGATTGTTCCATCTACTTTGATATATTGCTAAGCGTAAAATAAGGGTTCGAAACCAACAAAGAGGTAATAAAGCAATACTGCAACTATGCCATTAAATTCTTTGAAACAGTGTAGATTTAACCTATGACCAAACCTACCCCAAAAGCAGATATCGATTTCGAAAAGGACCTCTGGAAAGCGGCCGATGAACTCCGCGGCGCCGTGGCAGAAAACCAGTACAAGGACTATGTTCTCTCTTTGATCTTTATTAAGCACCTCTCCGAGAGATATGAAGTTCGTAAAGAGGAATTACAAAACCTAATTGAAGATCCGCAATCGGAGTACTACACAACCGATAATAAGGAGATTAACTATGTACTTGAAGACCCCGACGAATACCTCTCCAAAAACGTACTGAAAATACCCAAAGAAGCTTCGTGGCAATACCTGCAGGACAATGCCGAACAGGACGACATCAAAGTAAAAGTGGATGATGCCCTTGACCATTTGCAGGAAGTGTTGAACACTTACAAACCAGGCAACCCCGATCTGCTCCAACGAATTTTTGTAAAAAGCCAGCTCACACCCCGGCAGATAGGTGGACTGATCAACCTCTTCTCTCAAAAGAAATTCTCTGAAAAAGAGAATCCTCAAAGTGACATCCTCGGAAGGATTTATGAATACTACCTGGGCAAGTTTGCCATGGCGGAAGGTTCCGGCGCCGGACAGTTTTTTACACCAGGCTCCATTGTACGCTTACTGGTGGAAATGCTCGAACCCTACGAAGGGCGCATATTTGATCCTGCCTGTGGCAGTGGCGGAATGTTTGTTCAATCCATGAAGTTTATTAAAGCCCATGGTGGCAATGTGGGTGACATCTCAGTGTACGGGCAAGAACGTTACGATGGCTCTTTACGTCTCTGTAAAATGAACCTGATCCTACGCGATCTCCCTTTTGATATCCGATTAGGTAACAGCCTGCTCGATGATAAGTTCCCCGACATGAAGGCTGATTATGTGATTGCCAACCCTCCCTTTAATGTGGATACCTGGCACCCGGAAGACATACCAGAGACAGACCCACGATTATTAGGCCCACGTGAAGAATTTACCACCGATGGCAATGCTAATTACATGTGGATGCAAACCTTCTGGCACCATTTAAGCGATAAAGGCACGGCAGGGTATGTAATGGCCAACGGCGCCATGACGACTAACAATAAGGGCGAAAAGAATGTCCGGCAGAAAATGGTAGATGAAGGCATGATTGATAGCATTGTGCGGATGCCTGACAAACTATTTATGACTACCGGTATCCCCGCTTGTTTATTCTTTTTAAGCAAGGACCGTGACGGCCATGCCGACCACCGCGACCGTAAAAATGAGATCTTATTTATTGATGCCAGCAAAATGGGCGATATGGCCACCCGCCGACTACGAGTGTTCTCCGATGCAGACATTACCAAAATTACTGACACCTATCACGCATGGCGTTCAAAACACACCCTGCCTGCGCAGGCAGGCCCTAACCCCTCTCACGAAACACACACCCCTAGCCCCCTGCCACAGCAGGCAGGCTCTCAAGAGGGGAATATCGAGACTGCAAATCGTCCTCACACCACAAATTCCCTCCTTGAGGAGGGCAAGGGAGGTGTTACGTATCAGGACACCCCCGGCTTCTGCAAATCCACCACCCTCGAAGAAGTAAAGGCCCAGGACTACAAACTTACACCTGGCATTTATGTAGGCACCGAAGCAGAGAAAGATGATGGAGTACCGTTTGAAGAGAAGATGGAGAAGCTGAAGAATAAGCTTAAAGAACAGTTCGAACTTTCAATTGAGCTTCAAAAAACCATTACTAACAATTTAAATATGTTTTGATGGACTCAGGTTTAAATAATTTAATACGAAATGCCTCTGAGAAAAATGTAATTCAAATTATTAAAGAAATACTAAATCGATCAGAATCATTAAGTCTTGAAGAACCAAAAGATGGACGTAAAGGCTCTCCTGATCTTTGGCAAGGATATAATCAAAAAGGAGCTAAAAAAATAATTTGTGAAATAAAGTTAAATTTTTCATTTGAGGAATTATTAAACCAAACGTCACGATTTTATGATCGATTTAAACCAAATCAGGTTTATTTTATCATTTTGGATCAACTACTTCAAAATGACAGAAAATCTTTCCTGGAAAGGGCACATGAAAAAATCGGTAAAATAACTATTTATGATATCGATGATCTCAATAGTATGGTAATGCAATATGAGGATTTGAGTTCAAAAATTAATAAGTTGGCGTATGATGTAGCTGCATCTCCATTTGAAGAAACTAATGAATTAAAAAGTCAAAAATCAGCTGAAAGTTCAGAACCTGATACATCAAAATCGGATGAATCTATAGATCTTAAACATGCCTTATCAACAAATGCAAATGACAATATTTTAGTTGATAAGGGTTATGAAAACCAAGGAATTATAGGATATATTCATTCAAAAAATGTAGCCAAAACAATCCCATTGCACCAAGCTTTTTTAAACGACAAACGTGACTATTTCTACTATATTGATCGAAAATTAGAAAATTTATCTGACCATCCAACTTCAGAAGAAAAGATAATTGGGTATTTGTCTCTTGAATCCGGAAGACTTGACCTCGAATTACAAAGGTTTTTTCGAAAATCACCATATGACCATTTTTATTGTACTGGTCCAAATGATAATCTCTTATCGAAATTCCAATATATAAAAGAGAAAAAACAGGGGTTTGCTGGCAAATATCTGTTGCCTCAATCTGGTGATGATATTAACCCATTATATGTCTATACAAGCAATCTTGAAATACAACTCTTTACTCCATACATTTTCCAAATTAACACGGAAGAGATTCAGACTGTAATTAACGAAAAACTCAAATCAGGTTCAAAATTCTGGTGGCTAAACATACAATTTGATTATTGGGAACAATATGTTGCCGGTACCGATAATGAATTGCATGTTGAAGATGCATTTAACTCTGAAGTTTTGAGTATTGAAGAGGGTGACATTATCATTGGCAGCTATCCTGAAAAAAAACATATTACAGGCATATTTGAATTTTTTGGTTATAAGGAAACAAATGAGTTTAGAACGTACAAGGGACTATATGAGTTTGAGAAAAGAATATCATATAATGAATTATATAAACTGCCATATTTTGGTGAGGTATTAGATAAATTCAAAAGCGGAGACTTACATGAATTAGGAAATAATTACTTCCAGGAAATCATCAACACAACTGAACTTAAATTTGATGATACTCAAAATCTGCCAGCTTCATTAATCACCTCTGCATATAACGATTTAGCAACCCAATCGAAGGATTTATTGGACGTCACAAGAGAAATAGAGGTTTTTGCAAGACTTCTTGCCCAAAAAGATCTTAAACCGCCATTAGCCATTGCACTCTTTGGTAATTGGGGATCCGGGAAGAGTTTCTTTATGCACAACCTTGAGGTAAGTATCAAACAGCTATCCGATTCAAATACATTGAAACCTGATGGAACTCCATTTTATTGTAAAGAAATTGTGCATATTTCTTTTAATGCCTGGTCATATCTTGATGCCAACTTATGGGTGGGCTTTATGGCAAGTATTTTTGAAAAATTGGACGAATATCTGACTGGAATTACTAAGGACGAGAAAGAAAAATTGCAGTTGGAAGAAAAGTTTGTAAACACACTTGAAATTGTCCAAAATCAAAAAACCAAAGCCCTGCTAAAGAAGCAGAATCTCGAAAAAGAAAAGGAAAAGTTAGAATCGAGGGTACAAGGGGAGGAGAAAATATTAGGTGAACAAATCGAAGAGATTAAAAAGGATAAGTGGTCTGAAATCACCAATACAGTTTGGGAGCAAATAGCTGATGATGGCGAAGTCAAGAAGACATTAAATGAACTGGGAGTCACTCCAGATGTATTGGAGAAAAGTCCTGTGCAGTATGTTAAAAATAAAATTAATTCACTCTCCAATTATCTAAAACAATTTCTAGCATTAAACTTTCCTCAAATAATTGGAATTCTCTTGATTCTTGCCGCCCTGGTTCTTATTCCAATATTTGCAAGTCAATTCCTGAAATCAATAGGAGGCAAGATTACCTCTTTAATCACTCTATTTTTGGGAATATGGATCAAAATTAGAGCTGCTTGGTTATATCTTAAACCGTTTATCGATAAAGCGTTAAATATTCAAACTCAATATGTTCAGGAGCTGAAAGAAGCAGAAAGAACACATCTTGAAAATCTCGCTCAACTGCAATTGGAAAAAGCCAGTAAATCTCAGGAAATACAGAACATAAATAGTGAAATTGAAGAATTAGAAGTTGAAATAACGGATGTCGAGTATTCATTAAGCCATTCTTTAACGAGGATGGCTCTCAACAACTTCATAAGTGAAAGAAGAATGAGCGCTGATTATCAAGATCAACTGGGTATTGTGTCTATTATAAGAAGGGATTTAGAAACACTTAGTGGACTTTTTATCAACCAGGAGATTGATAAAAGACTCCCCCAAAAAGAACAAGATTTGCTTTCAGAAAAAAACAAGGAATTTCAGAAAATAAGAGATGAATTTGGTGAAAGACCTTTAGAAAGAATCATCCTTTATATAGATGATTTGGACCGATGTGCTGATGATAAGGTACTGGAGGTATTGCAGGCTGTACATTTACTGATGGCTTTCCCGCTCTTTATAGTTGTTGTTGGTGTGGATAAAAGATGCGTAATAAATGCGCTGTACAATCGAGAGGTTTCTAAATATTTTCAATTAGACAATTATCAAGAGGAAAAGAATAATAAGAAATCCGAGGGTATTCATATTGTTCATCCAGATGAATACCTAGAGAAAATATTTCAGATACCATTTCAACTTCAAAAACCAGCTCCTCAAAACATTGAGCATATGATCCATGAATTATTGGAAAAGGACATTCATGATGAGAATGAAACTGATTCCAATGTGGATGAGCTTTCAACTGAGAATGTGAATGAACCTATTCCCGGAGAATCAAAAGATAGCGTTCTAAAAGAGCAAAAGACTTCACAGCAACAAAAGGATCAACCAAATAACGAAATAGATGAGGGAAAGGAAGAGGTTCAGGAACCTGCCCAGTCTACTGAGCCGGAAAAGAAACCTGATATCCCTCCTGAAGGTCTCAGAATAACTGAAACAGAACGAAACTATATCAAAAAGATTTCGCCATTAATTGGTTCAACCCCAAGAACAATAAAACGATTCATCAACATCTACCGATTAATCAAAGCTCATCAGGTGTTACAGAGCATTAACGCTGACAAAGAATATCTAATTGTGATTTTTGTTTTGACGATGCATTTAGGAAAATACAAAGAGAAAGCAGATGACTTATTCGTTAAAATGAGAGAAAATCAAAATAGTGGACTAAAAGAAATTTTAAATAGTATGGAAGGGGAAGAGTACAAAGATATTCGACTTTCTTTGGGTTTTGGCGATCTTCAGGGACTATTTGATGTTGAGGTTGGTGATTTTGTGGATTATCTGTCCTTTATCCGAAGGTTTTCTTTTAATGCACTTGATGAGCCAATACCATTGATCCAGACACGAGAAGGTAAAGATAGTGACGTTTAATATGCCTCAAAACTGGAAAACATATAAACTTGGTGATGTAGGACAATTGATTAAAGAATCTATAGACCCCATTAATGCTGATGATGTTCCATATTTAGGTTTGGAACATATTGGACAAGGTAATTTCCAATTAGATGGAATTGGAAATTCATCAGATGTCACGAGCAATAAATATAAATTCATTAATGGTGATATTTTATATGGCAAACTTCGACCTTACTTCAAAAAGGTCTACCAGCCTCCTTTTGATGGCATTTGTTCAACGGACATTTTTGTAATTAGATCTTCTAATGAAAAGATATTAGATCAAAAATATCTATATCAAATAATTCGAGATCAGAGTTTTACTGATTATGCAATGCAAGTTGCCAAAGGCACAAGAATGCCTCGAGCTGATTGGAATTATCTAGAAAGGAAACCTATTACTCTCCCGTCCCTCCCAATTCAACGCCGCATCGCCTCAATCCTTGGCGCCCTCGATGACAAAATCGAGCTCAACCTGGAGATGAATAAAACCCTGGAGGAGATGGCCATGGCCCTGTACAAGCACTGGTTTGTAGATTTTGGGCCCTTCCAAGATGGAAATTTCGTAGAAAGCGAGTTGGGCATGATCCCGGAAGGTTGGGAGGTGAAGAGACTTGGTGAAATTTATGTATCAAACAGAGGTTTAAGTTATAAAGGAAAGTTTTTATCAAAACAAGATGGTTTGCCTCTTCACAATTTAAATTCTGTTTATGAGGGTGGGTATTACAAAAGAGAAGGAATAAAATATTATACAGGAGGTTACAAAGAAAGGCATATTGCTAATCCTAGTGATCTAATTGTCACAAATACTGAGCAAGGACATAAGTATCTGCTCATCGGCTGTCCGGCGTTAATTCCAAAATCTTTTGAATCTGGATTATATAGTCATCATTTATATAAGATGGAGCCCATTCATAAACACGATACTATTTATATTTATTATAAGTTACTTGATCCTGGTTTTAGGTCATATGTGACTGCATACTGTAACGGAACTACAGTTAACATGCTTGGAAAAGAAGGTATGAGTTACCCCAAATTGGTTGTTCCACCTCCAGAAATTATAGCAGAATTCAAAAAAATTGTAACTCCATTTCATAAGCAAAAAGAAAATAATATTGAAGAGAACCAATTGTTGGCTCAAACTCGGGACACTCTCCTCCCCAAACTCATCAGCGGGGAAGTGGAAGTAAAGGCAGCGGAGGAGGAGGTGAGTCAAGTGGTATAAGCATGGGGAAACTAATTGAAAATACCGTCGAGCAAGCTGCCATCCAATGGTTGGAAGATCAGGGCTATCGTTACCTTCCTGGTCCGGATATCGAACGCCCAGTTAAACAAGTTGTCCTCCCCGATATCCTCCGTAGTTTCCTGCAAAAAACCTATCCCAATATTCCACAAACCGCCCTCGAAGAAGCACTGGCCCAGTTTACCCACCCCGAAGGGCAAGACCTGCACTACCGCAACCGGGATATCCATCGCAAAATCACCATGGGCATCGATATCACCTGGAAAGAGCAAGAAAAAGATAAAGCCGCCCACCTTTATCCTATAGATTTTAAGAATCCCGAAAACAACGATTTTCTCTGCGTAAACCAGTTCACCATTGAGGGCAAAAACGTGCGCCGTCCCGATCTCATCATTTTTGTCAATGGCTTGCCCCTGGTGCTGTTTGAATTTAAAAACATGTTTGATGAGCGGGCTACAGTAGAAGATGCATTCAACCAGATCCAGCATTATACACTCGATATCCCCCGGTTATTTGAGTACAATGCCCTCACCATCATTTCCGATGGAGAGGAAACGCTTCATGGCATGTATTCCTCGGGTAGAGAATGGTTTACTCCCTGGAGGTCCGTAGATGGGCGATCGGTAGCTGATCAGGAATTTTCGCTAAAAGCACTTATTGACGGGTTGCTGACAAAAGACCGGCTCTTAGCCTATATCCGTAACTTCATCTTCCATGAAGACCACAGTGGAAAGTTGGTCAAGAAAGGTGCGAAGTACCATCAGTTTTTTGGTATCCGGTTTGCCGTAGATTCTACCCAACAAACTATCAAACCGATTGGTGATGGCCGAATTGGTGTCATCTGGCATACGCAAGGTTCCGGTAAGAGCATAACCATGGCCATCTATACGGGCATCCTGCGCCAGTTGCCGGAATTAAAAAATCCTACCATCGTTATCCAGGTTGATCGCAATGATCTGGACAATCAGCTCTACGACAATTTCGTGCTGGCCAAAGATGTGGTAGGTCATGTAGAGCATGCAGAAAGCACTGATGACCTGCGCCAGCTCCTGGACCGGGAAGCCGGAGGCGTTATTTTCACCACGATAGAGAAATTCCGTGTCAAGAAATCGAAAACATCATTAATCCAACAAATCAATTTGCTTCTTGAAGGACACACCCCTAACCCCTCTCAAGAAAAACACACCCCTAGCCCCTCTCAAGAGGGGAATATTGAAACTACTGATCAATCACACAACACAAATTCCCTCCTCACACCGCAAATCCCCCCTCGAGGGGGGCAGGGGGGTGTTATAAATGTAAATACAAACTACTTCACCTCTTCAGAGCACCTCGCCTACAACCCTACCCTCAAAGAGAAGGCGCGATCACTTCGTAACGACAGCACACTAAGCGAAGTACTACTGTGGAATGAACTTAATCAGGATCAACTTGGTGTTGACTTCCACCGGCAAAAACCAATCGGTGAATACATCGTTGATTATTTCTGTCCGGCGCTAATGCTTGTCATTGAGGTTGATGGTGAGTCTCACGGTTATGATGGGGCAGAAAAGAGAGACCGGATCAGGCAACAAAGCTTGGAAAGTGCTGGAATTGAGTTTCTTCGATTTGAAGATTCGGACGTAAAAATGGTGATTGGCAATGTTGTTTTAGATATTGAGGACTATGTAAAGCGTAACAAAATTGACACACCCCTAACCCCTCTCAAGAGGGGAATGTATAATCTGAACAGGCATTTGTTTGAAATTGGGGAAACAGAACACCCTGTCCTCTCCGAACGCGAAAATATTATTGTCATTGCTGATGAAGCCCACCGCACCCAATACGGCTTCGAGTCGGGAGGCTATGCGCAGAATCTAAGACGTGCCTTGCCCAATGCCTCGTTTATTGGCTTTGCGGGTACCCCGGTAGATAAGAAAGATGCCGATACCCAGGTAGTATTTGGTGAGACCATCCACGTTTATGACATCAAGCAGGCAGTGGAGGACAAAGCTACCGTGCCTATATATTATGAACCCCGCATTGTAAAACTGGCATTAAAAGATGTGGATATTGATCTTAAGGCAGAAGAGATCGTATCCGAGATGAGTGAAGATACCAGCAATGTAAAATGGACAGCTATTGAAGATGCAGCTGGTGCTGAAGACCGGGTAGCTGATGTTGCCAAAGACATCCTTGACCACTTTACACTACGCAACGAATCGCTGGATGGTAAAGCAATGATCGTGTGTATGAGCCGGAAGAATTGTGTGAAAATGTACGATGCTATTACCAAATTAGATGGATGTCCTGAAATAGCCGTGGTCATGACCGGCAACATAAGTAAAGACCCAAAATCCTGGAATCAGCATCTTCGGACCAAAGACAAACAGGAAGCGTTAAAAGGCCGGTTTAAAAATCCGGATGATCCACTGAAAATGGTCATCGTCCGTGATATGTGGTTAACAGGGTACGATGCCCCTTGTTTGCATACCTTATATGTCGATAAAATCATGCATAGTCACAACCTGATGCAGTCTATTGCTCGCGTGAACCGGGTTTTTGAAGATAAGCCCGCCGGTTTGGTTGTTGACTATATTGGCATTGCCAGCCGTTTGCGTGATGCCACCGAAAAATATACTGAAGGTGGCGGACGGGGCAAACCTACCTTCGATACCAAAGAAGCGGCCGTGTACTGCATGGATCAACTGGAAACTGTACAACCCATGTTGGGTACCGTTCCCTGGGATGATCTGGATACTTTGCGTGAAAGCGATGAACTGTTGATAGCCCGTTCCGCAGTGAATCACATTTTGCGTGATGATGAATCAACCGATCATTTCCTCAAAGAAGAACGCAAACTCAGCGAACTGCTGGTAATGGCCAAAACCGAGCGCATCATCTGGCCGATCATGGATCAGATAGGATTTATCCAGAGCGTTCGAAAGTCAGTACGAAAAATTAAGTTTCCACAAGGGACACGGAAAGCAACCCAGGCAGCTATCCAGGATCTCATTTCTAAAAGCATAGATAGCGAAAAAATCATTGATGTATTGGGAGAGATGGAAGTAGAGTACATGGATATCTCCATCCTCGATGACAAATTCCTGGCAACTGCAAAAGAAGCGAAAGACGGCGCCAACATACGCATAGAACTCATGCGTAGGATACTGATGGATGAGTTAAAAGTGAAGATGCCTAAAAATATAAAACGGTACGGCAGCCTGAAGGAACAGATAGAAGAAATCATTGATCAGTACCACAAGCACGCCATTGATTCCTTATCAGTGATTACAGAACTGATGAAGCGCGCACAGGAATTGCAGGAAGAAGATCAACGCGTCAAAGAGCTAGGCTTGTCTGAAGAAGAGCTTGCCTTTTACGACATCCTGTCCAAAAAAGAAGGCGTAATACGCGAAGAAGGACTGATGAAGGACATTGTACACAAAGTCTATAAGGCCGTAAAGAGCAACTTACAGATAGACTGGTACAAGAAGGAAAGCGCCAAAGCGGCCATTCGATTGGCGGTAAAAAAAGAACTACGAGGTAAAGTAGATATAAACGAACTTAACAATATCCTGGCCGAGATCATGGAGCAAGCCGAAGGGCAGTACAGTGAGTGGCCAAGGGTTGGGTGAATATTATGGTAACCTAAATGTCATTATAACAAAGATTGTATTTTAACAGACTTCATAATAATCTGTTGCAAAACCTTTAATACTATATTCCCCCGTCTTGCAACCCTCATTTACATAAGCTATATTCATATATCAAGACGAACACAAATTAAGAGCAACCCAAATAGAACCCTATCTGATACATTATGTCTGAGCTGGCCCTTCAATTAATAGAAAAAGAAAAACAGGAAAAACAGGAAAACTGGACCTGGGAAAATGTGGTTTGACCGGCTTCCCCGATGAGCTTTTTGAACTTACCTGGCTGGAAGAACTGTCGCTGAGCAACAAGATCTGGAGCCGGGATAAGAAAGAATATATCGAAAGCGATAATAAAGGTTCCAACAATCGTCTGACAGGCACATTGCCAGATACATTTAAAGCCTTTACTTCACTCAGGAAATTATCTATTTCTGATGACTATTCAAGATTCTTTAATAATATAACGGAAGCATCAGTGCTCGGCACAATTTCCGGATTACAAACCTTAGACCTTGGCTCCAATCAGATCACCGACATCCGTTTCCTTTCAACCCTCACTGGCTTACAAACGCTGAAACCCTTAACCAATTCTTAGAGGCATTTTCATAAATTGGTCTAAATAAGTGTCAAAGGGTCCGACGAAGGAGGACTTCTCGGGCTACCAGAGAATCAAACAAGTAAGGGACTTTCAAAAGCGAGAAAAAAGAAAGTTCGCTTTCTTTTTGGAAGCGTTGAAAATAAATGACGACAGCCATACTTGTTTTGATTTTGACCTTGAGCGCACAAGGATCGCCCGCGATAGCTATCGGGGGCAATCTTTCCCTGCCAGATGTAGGTAAACTCCGGCTACCCAAATCATGGTTTAGCGATACTCCAAATCCTTTTTAGAGCCTTTTATGTAATTAATCCTCTTTTTAATTTGTTATTGCTAAAGATTGATAAATGAGTGCATATTTTCGTAGGCTAATTCAAATGGGTCACCGAACAAAATATTTAATTTTAATACTTGCCTTTATTGGTTGTGTTGAATCATTTACACCTCCCACATCCAATTACCAGGATTTATTGGTAGTTGAAGCTTTTATCACGGATCAACCGTCTTCCCATTTTGTCAAGCTTTCCAGAAGTTATCCGATTAACTCAAGGCAAAATATCAGCGTACCGGGAGCAACGGTTATGTTGAGAAGTTCAAATGGACAATTACATGTATTTGATGAATCAGAACCAGGATTGTATATGGCCGGACCTGGATTTATACCGAAAGTAGGTGAAACGTATACGTTATCAGTGGTCACAAGGGACGGTGCAAGTTTTACATCAAAACCCGTTGTCATGAAGGAAACTCCACCCATTAAAAACATATTTTACGAACGGAAATCGAGACCATCTGAAGAAAAAGACCTGGAGGAAGGATATCAGATTTACGTGAATTCTAAATCCAATGCCGATGAGAAAATTTATATGAAGTATGAGTGGGATGAAACCTGGGAATTTGCAACCCCGTTTGAGTCTTTTCTCGATTATAATTTTGAAACAAATACCGCATTCTTGCGCGATGAAAATATTAGCATTTGCTGGCAAAATGAGAAGTCTTTTGAAATAATAGTCGCAACCAACGAAGGCAGAATAAGCGAGAGTATTGATGGACAACCTATCCGATTTGTTTCTTTCGGGGAACATGTCATGAGGATCAAGTATAGCATTTTGGTAAAACAGTTTGCTTTAAAAGAAGAAAGTTTTCGATTCTGGGAAAATTTAAAAGAGTCCAATGAATCGACGGGATCATTGTACGACACGCAACCATTTCAGGTTAGGAGTAATATCGAGAACGACCAGGATAAAAACACACCTGTGTTAGGATACTTTGACATGGCAACCGAATCTTCCAAACGTATATTTATTACAAAAGATGACCTTCCTCCCGAAATTTCAATTCCAACATATTATCCGCAGTGCCTGTCGGGTGCTGATACAGTAGTTTCCGCGAGGGATGCGCCAGTTTTTTTAAGACAGGGGTACTTAATTGAAACCACAATACCTCCACCTCTTGAGGGGTTTACAATCGTGCTGCAACGTTGTATTGACTGTCGATTGAGGGGCTCCAATAAAAAACCGGAATTCTGGGAATAAGGATATTATATTTAATTGCAATCCTGATTAGCTTCTCAGCCTTGAGTCAAAGGATATCTGTGTAATTGTGTGCTTGAATTTTTTTTTAAAACCTTCAGCGGATCCATTCAACAGGTAGTTGTCCTCCATCATTTTATCATAAGCTTCTCTGTCATCCTCTTTCGTAATTAAAAAACCCATTTCAACATTTGTCGATTGACTGTTCATAAAGATTCATGGATGAGATTATGGCTTTATTTTCATTGCTAAAGCATTTGGCATGTAGATTCTTATTCTGAAAAACACGTAAATCATCAATATCTCCAATCCATTGTAGTTCACAGTTTTATAACTTGGTGTTACCATATATTAAAGTTATTTCAGACAACGTTCCTAGTGTCAAGTCAAGTGTGGTGTTTCGGTTAAGCCGAAGTAATTTTTGTTCCTGGCAAGACATAAAAATATGAGCATAGCCATAGCTACGTGAATATTTTTTAACGAAGTCAGGGATAAAAAGAACAAGGATTGGACTGGATAAACCATGCTTGACTTGACACTAGTTTACTCTTCGTTTTTAATCTCTCCTGGATTTGGGTATTGACTTGTAATGAATATGTTACCAATACAATTTTCTCTGCCATTATTTGATGGTTATTTGGATGTCAGTAGAGTTCTATTTTAAGAAAAAGTACTATCAAATCCTATGCAACATCACTAGTAGGACTATCAGGCTTATTAAAGAAACCAAGTCTTATTGACTTATTGCCTTTATAATTGTCAAACCATTTTCGTTTATGGCTTCTTAGTCTCTTTGCAAAATTCTGGTCAATTGTTTTTCCGATATAGAGTAGAGTTTGTTTATGACCGAAGCGTCTTGTAATTGAGTAGAGCCCACTACCATCAATGTCATAATATTCTTTTAATGAATTATATTCTTTTGGATAGGTCCATTCGATTTCTGCGATTCTTCTTCTTCCCATTGCCTAAAAATAAAGAAGACAATACGATTCATGATACAAGTATTTAAATCTACTAATATCGACACAAAAACCCCCCACCCTGGCTCAAGTCTTCCAGACCAGTTCTGTGGGTAGGCGCGACCTGGGCCTTTCATTTATATGTCTGAGTAATGCCTGATTCAACCCGAGCTTGTCATTGGACTTTGTAGCGAGCAGTCTAAGTTGGTGTGAGACAGGTGCTCGCACAGGATTTCGACGCGCCCGCCAGCCGAAACTTGTGAAGGAGGGGAGGCTGTCAAAATCGAATTCCATAAATAAACTTACTAACCTTGTGAGCAAAATTACTCTATATGAAGGAGTGTGTGGGAAACACGAACGGTTGTAGAAAAACAGTGGTAAAATCCATCATTGCATTTACAATGTCCACGACACGGAACAGAAAGGTATGATTCTGTCAGTACAGCCCACAGTACTGCAAAAAAACGCATGATTCCGTCGTAGCAGCCCATGATACTGATGGAAGTGACCCCTA
>SDBV01006014.1_pt1 | contig 16949 bp, 12 predicted proteins | sample 2277081 | NCBI WGS metagenome assembly SDBV01 (sample SAMN10402039, study PRJNA504765) | marine sediment metagenome | isolation source: marine sediment core GS10_PC15, 223 cmbsf | place: Arctic Ocean: Southern Knipovich Ridge | collected 2010 | reverse complement strand
GATCTTGTCAGATTGATTTACTGTAAATTTCTGTAATAGCGCGGCATAGAAGGTTGGGCAGACGGTGTCTTCCGGCTTCCTCTTTTCAGTCACTTTATTATCACCTCTTTGCGTTTGTTTTCTCGCCACTGTCGAAGGTACTCACTCATATGAACGTCTCTATAACTGTCTGTTGTAGATCCTGAGGGGCGATCTCGAACATTTTCTGAGTCAGCATCTTACAGTACTTCATGAGGGTTTCAAGATTTGAACTGTTCGTGTATTTATCAACCAAGTCTATGAGGTTGGTAGGATAGTATCTGCTTAGTTGCTCATACACCCTCACAGTTTTATTCCTTCTATCAACGATGGGCGAAATTGAGACCTGTTTCTTTGCCTTTCGACGGTTTCTATAATCCCATACAATATCCGTTGCTTCGGTTGCGGTTTTCCCCGCCTTCACCTGGAGTTGATGCTCGAGGAACTCATCATCATATTGAGAATACTCCTTCAGTACTTCCTCAACAGTCATGCTGGTCTGGCTTTTCCTCATGATCTCTCTGCCTGGAGGGAGTTTTCCTGTTTCCGCTGCACCTTCTAAAATCTGTTGCTGTACATCGTCAGGGGCTGATCTAAGCGCTCTGGCTTGAAACTCTGACTCTATGTTTATGCCGCGCGGCATATTTTCTCCGCTATTTTCGCCGCTTTTATGAAACGGACCTCTTCCCGCTATTTCTGAATTTATGAGTTTGAGATGCCGGGACACCCAAGACTGATCTTTACCGATTTTCTCAGCCAGTTTCTGCTGAGTATACTGAAACTTCATCTGCATGAGTTGAAGCCAGTTCCCTATGCCCATGCTAGTTACGCTTGAGCGCTGCACATTCCTGACCAATGCTATGGAAAAAGCCTCCTCGTCAGTCATCTCCCTTATTTCACAAGGAGCCGTCTTTAGGCCCACCACCCGACCGTGAGCCAGCCTGCGGTTTCCATCGACTACTTCGAGGAAGTCTCGTCGAGTTGGATGGGGGCGTACTAGCAGAGTGTCGCGTATTCCGTGTTCTCGAAGAGACGCTTGGAATTCCCGGTCCTCTTTTTCATCTCTCGTGATCCGCATGGGTGGGGAGAAGGAGACGAGCATATCCAGCGGCATGTTCTTGTAGACTATCAGCCGCTGATCTGCTTCACTCACCCAATCTCTCCTGAAGGCGCCTACATCGTTCCTCGGCTTCCTTTTTATCTCTCTCGAGGATACTCAGTTTCAGTTTTAAATTCTCTATTTTATCTTGCTTCTCCCGTAATAATTGTGGAATGGATAAGAGCCACTCCCGCCATTGTTTTTTACCCTTCCATTTTTTGAGCAGCTCTCGTTCAGCATATGTCATTTCAGCGTGTAGGTTCACTAGTTTACCTGGGTCCACCATACATAAATCCATACAAAGTCTGTATGTTTTTCTTTTAAGGTTTTAGCCATGAAAAGACCAAGAAGAATTAAAGGGTTTGTCTGGTCATAACTTTTTAAAACATTGAATTGGTATTAAGGTCGATGCAGTTCGATACCAGTATAGCTGTGGCTTTAATAGCTCTTTTAGGCACAGTAATCTTGGCGAACGCAAATCGAAACAAATATGATCGAGACGACGCAGTCCTCATGGAGCAAAGGCTTACTGCCCTTGAAACTGCAATGCAGCATAAAGTAGACACCGTCATTTTCACGCGCTTAGAAGGACACATTGACACGTTAAACCAAACGCTGAAAGACCGCCTAGATCCTATTTGGGATGCTATAATGATCGAACTCCCTAAGCTCTTAATTTCCCCCCATCTCGAAAGACTAGACGATTTGATCATTTGTGCTACTACGAATGGAGCTGAAAGCTTATCCAATCCTGAACGTGACGAATTGTTTACTGAACTCGAAATACACTACATAAATAATAAAAAAGAAAACGCGGTCAAACGTCTAATTGCAACACTTTGGATGCATGGACTTCAAAATCCCCTTCCCAAATAGGCTTTATATACCTCATTCCATACCCTAATTTGGGTGCATATCATTGCTGCGGGGGATCATTACTGTTTTAACTCGATGCAGCTTTGGCTTCGAGAAGAACGGTGTCTGTGACAGTCTGCTTTGCAAGTTTAGATGCATGCAGGAAGATGCACCGGAAGAGCCTGTGAAAGTAGGACATCATTTATGCCCCCGAAACACTGAATATGAACCTAAAAGTAAACATGAAAGGATGATTGTGAATGGGTGAAAGAGAACGTCAACAAATCGCAGCGATGTTTGAACGTCAAGAGCAGTTAAATCGACTTTTGGCGCTCAATCTGCTCTCCGTGGAAAATGAGCTGCTTCTTGAGAAAGAGCGTGTGTTGATCGAGAAAGAACGCGTGCGGGTTATGGAAGAGGCCTTTAGAGAAAAGAAGCTCTTTGAGAACTGGCCTCCTCAGATGACCGAAATCGAGGATATAGAAGAAACGGATAAAGTATCTGAAATGCTAACTGACATGATCTTGGATCGAGGATCTCACACAGTTGAAGAACTTGCCCGTGAATTAAATCTGAAAAACTTTTCCCCCGCGAAGAAGCAGATGTTCAAATCAGTACTTATCCATATGGGTTTCCCTGAAACTAGGTTGGCCGCACTAAAACCGGGGATTAGGGCCTAGAACGCATAAAAAACACATCGATGCACGAATAAAATCGGTTACGCCGACCTAAACTCTTTTTATTATTGTCTGCTTATTTAACTCCGAATAAGGCTTTGGAACCCTCAACTTCACTTCTCGATGAGCTTGATCGCTTACAAAAGCAGGGCCAAACATTAATCAATAATCTTCAATGGACCAATTCACTCAAAAATATTTTCGTCTTCATCGAGAATTACGTACCAAAACATCTCTTTGATTTAAAACTGGCCTCACCTCAACAAATTGAATTATTCGAAGCCGTTCAGAGGGGTGATTCCTATCTCATTATCAGGGCTCCCCGAAAAGGCGGTAAGACGATCTGCGTTGCCATCATCGCCGTCTGGCTCACCCTCATAGATCAGAAATATAGAGTTTTCATACTATCCGGCAGCCAGAACCAAGCGGAATGGCTATACGACTACTGCAAACAAATCCTTTGGCCTGGTGGACCCCAAGGAGCAGCCAAACGCAGGTTCTTCTCACAATTCCTGCTCAACGAGCCCATGAAGACCCGCTTAATCTACAAATCTGGGGGCTGGATACGATACAGTGCTGCAAGCTCGAAGCAGGTCAATGCTCCAACAGCAGATGCTCTGATAATGGACGAATACGTTCTCATCCCCACCAAAATAAAGGAAGAAGCATGGCCCATGGTTCGTGGTAGCGATAGGATCATGCGGATCCTGCTCAGCACCGCAACACCGGGAAAGGAAGGCACCGATTCATTCCTCGACATACTGGATGAATCGAAGGATCTGGGCTTCAGTAAATTTGAGTGGGAAGCAAAGGATTGTCCCTTCCTCCAAACCGATACTGCCAAAAAGGACACTAAAATAGCTCGACACTTCATGTCTGAGGACATGTTCCGGACACAATACATAGGCTCTCTTCCTCGAGGGGTTGGCCGGATCTTCCCTAAAACCTTCTTACGTAAAGCATTCGTAGCCCCAGACCCAGACCGGCCTGGCTTTCTATTACCACATGGCACGGACTTAGAGGGGATCCCTTATGATCCTGATGCTCTCGAGTTCAGGGGAGAGGCAAAGGGGGCCTTCGACTGGGGTTATGATCATGATACCGCCATGATCGAAGGCTACCGTGGACTCAATCAAAAGATAACCATAATGAAGCTCCTTATTGAAAATAACACAAGTGCGACAGATTGGGCTAATCGTGCCTTTAAGGACTGGGAAGATTACAATATCTTTGAGTGGCATTGTGACGCCGCAGGAGCTTTTGAAAATAGGGAGATTCAGGATCGAGGACTCCGCGTTAGCCGTCGAGCCTTCCAAAGCAAAACGGAGGGGAAAGAGTTCCTCATTGGCATCGCCTATTATTGGCTACAACATGAAGGGGTGGTAATTCCGGATACGCCTGAGTTTGAACCTCTCAAGAAACAGCTTCTAGCATACCGCCGAGGTGCTGATGGCAAACCCGTTAAAAAACTCGACCATGCCGTCGACGGCTTCCTCCTGCTTCTCGGAGGTTGGGATCCCATCTATTATGAAGAATCTAGACAACCCGCGTTGCCACCCCAGTCATTAGAACGGGACCTGAGTTCTGTGGCGAATAATTGGACTACCTTTAGATCTGAGAGAGATGGCTGGATGCCTCAGTCTTGGGAAAATAGGCGAGAAGAATTGACTAGCTTACCGAGTGAGGGGATAAATAATGGGAGAAGAACCAAATCAGCCTAAACGTGGGCTTCTCCAAGCAGCAAGGAGAAGGGCAGCAGATATCTTGATCCCTGGGCTCGGGGAAATGGTCGACAACTATGAAACTATTGCTCTCAGACTTCAAAGAATGACCCAGCAGCGAGATAAACTCTCAGAGGATATTGGTGCTTACAAGGCTCCTCAATGGGCGAACCTGGCCATCGGCGACTACAATCCTGATCTCGTAGATTTTGTAGAATACGATAAGATGATGAACGATGCGCAGGTTAGGGCGGGTTTCGACCTTATCGAGATGGGCGTTCTCATGAAGCCCTGGAAGATCCGGCACCCTGACCAGGATGTCGTTTCAGTTCTCACCGCGAATCTTGATCGCCTCGTATACCCCGGATTTAGAAGTGGCATGAAGGAAATGCTCTCTGCATTGGCATATGGATTCAGTGTAACCGAGATCGTCTTTGAAGAGTATAAAGGGAAATGGCTTATCCGGAAATCTAATGGATTAAAAACGCTCGACCCTCAGTATATCAAGTTCTTCAGTGATCCCTATGGGAATCTGGAGAAGATAGAGGAGCGGATCGGGGGAAATCGTATCGAACTTCCTCTTGAACGGGAACTGGTCTGGAGCCATGGCCGGCACTTCGGTAACTGGTATGGCGACTCTCTTTTGAGGGCCTGTTACAAGAACTGGTTTATCAAAGACGCCATGCTCAAATTCGCAAACATCGCCTATGAGCGGTTTGGGAGCCCGCTCCTCTTGGGCACTGCCCCCGGCCCCGGCGATATGCAGGGTGTTCTTGACACAATGGAACATCTTTATGCTAGAAGCCAGGCGGTCCTACTCAAACGCAATGATAAGGATACTACCGCTATCAATATTATAGAATCTAAACGTCGACAGATGCCTTTTGATAGCTACATCCGGTACCAGGACGAAATGATACTACGCCGAATGCTCATCGGCCAGAAGCTGTTTGAGGGAGGCGGAGGCACTTATGGCCCCAAGGTTCCCTTTGACATAATCCTCATGCGCTTCGAGGATTTCCGGCTTGAATTAACCGGCGTAGTAAACCAGATGCTTACCTTTGTAGGTGAATTAAATTGGGAGCTTGAAGTCCCTCCAAAACTTGTCTTTGCCCCTCTTACAACCATGGATATGGCTGCTATCCGAAGCACCATAATGGAGTCAATCGAGAAAGGCATCATCGAGAAAGGGGAGCCTTGGATAAGAGACGAACTCGGCTTCCCCCCTCAAGAAGAAAAGAAGTTATTAACGCCGTTACCGGGCAGAGTCTTCTCGGGCAAGCATGCCCAATGGCTGGCTTCCGGGCATAAGCGGGTCATTGTCTCAGCGAAATCCTTTGGGAAATATAATGATCAGCAAATCTATATTGTCGGGGAAGACGGGATCCACGGCATCATGGTTGAGGGTAAACCTGAGGGACCCTTCAGCAGCCGGGTGAGGGAGAGATATCGCAATCTTCACCAGATCTCCGCATCTGAATGGGGTACTTGGTGGCCTGATAACGGGCAGTTCTGGATATATCAGCCTAAGATCATCGAGCAATTTACGCCGCCTCTAGCATATAGACGGCCGGAAAGTGCTCGGACCTATATTAAACGGGTGGTGACCGGCGCAATGGAGGAGACCTGATGCCATTCGGTCCCTACAAAAACGTGAAACATTGCATTCGGGTTATGTCTCACAAGAAGGATCCTCCTGATGATCCTGCCGCGCTTTGTGCATGGTTGAAGCGGAAGATAGAAGGAGAGGATCCCCTGGTGCTCGCATTCATAAATAATGAAGAGGCACTTTACGGACTCTACCTCAGCGAGACCAAGACACTAAAATTCCTGACGAAGGAAAAGGCCAACATCATTCTGAAAACCCCTGTCCAGATCCGAAGAGATCCCGACCCGGTACTCGTTGATGATCATCGCTGGCTCCACTTATGGGCGAAGGCCCTCGCCGATAAAAAGAAGCTGTTCCTTCCTCGTGAGCAGTTAGAGAAACTCCATAGAATCTATGTTGAGGAATTCGACAGACGTAACCTCGATCATCAAAGCCCCCTCGAATTTGGGACACTCCAGCTATCGATGGCCGCCTTACAGGAGCTTTTTGAGAGTCGGCAGCCCTTCTTAGTGGATCCTGAGTTCATCAGTGTGGTGGGTAGCAGTCTTTCATCTAAAGCAGAGCCATCAGACATTGACATTCTTTTCCGAAGCTCTAAATCGGATGATTTTGGGCGGCAATTCCTAGAGTCGATGCCAGAGGCTCTTCGAGAGGATCTGGGGCTCATCTGGGAGCCCTCAGGGCCGAATGGACCCTACCTTCCAGCTTATGAGCTCTGGGCTCTTCCGATAAAGGAGATCACCCCCAAAGAACCGAAGTATAAAATCTCAGTCCTCTCACCGTTTAAGCCACCCGCTGCCGAAAAGAAACTTGACAGAGAAAGCGTAAAGGATCTTCTAGAAAACGACTACTTCGTGATTCTAACACCTTCTCAAGGCATCAGATTGACCATCCACCGAGGAGAAGGCCAAGTCATGGCCTTCGATGAAGATCTAGACGAATACAGCCTTCCCAAACAGATAGCAGAGGAATTCCTAGCTATTGCAGAGCCGACATCCTTCATAGTCGATGGCTTCCTCTCCAAAGAGGGGGGGTCCACCTTCGAGATCATAGATATGCCCTGGTGGAGAGAAAGTGAGCACATCAATCAGACAACTCGAACGAGATTCGAGTTTATGTTCAGGTTGCCTGAATCCGATCATGTGCGATTTGCAACCATGCATCACTTTGAAAACAGACGTGATGTGATCGCGCAGCTCAAAGAGGATACCGGGCGCTACCTCGTTGTTCCAGGGAGCGCCATATACTCCATTGATAACCCCTCAGATTGGATGCTCTTCGACGGAGGAAAAATGGATTTAGCTGCGGGCTCAGATGAGAAAATCAAGGGCCTGGTGGACTCCGGTAAATGGGAAGAGATGAGCGCCGATGCACGCTTCAGATTAATGACGAAGCGTAAGACCCTCGAGCCCCTCCTGCCTTATGCCCAGTTGAAGACGACGAAGAAGGGATACAGCCTCCGCGAGGTTTTCGGCCTCAAATCAGTCAAAGCCCTGGCCAAGGATATTTATCGCGTTCCGAATGAAATCTCCTCAGAAGTAAAAGTCGATGGATTCCGTCTCCAAGCCCACCGAAAAGACGATGAGGTTCGCTTGTTCACCGAGTCTGGCCACGACATAACTAAGCAGCTACCCACCATCGTCAGTGACATGAAAACGCTCCCGGCTAAATCAGTCATCTTCGACTCTGAAGCTACGCCATACGATAAGGAGTTCCATAATCTTGGAAGAGCCGGGGCAGCTCCCGCCTTCGTCAAAGGTGCTAAGGGCCCCGTCGACGACAGCCGTTGGGCTCTCCACATCTTCGATATACTCTATCTCGACGGTGAGGACCTGCACAACTTACCCTACAGCGAACGGCGGGAACGATTGAAGGGAATAGAGCTTCCAGTTCGAGAAGTCCCAAAATCGGATGCTGATTTTAAAATACATCTTTGGGAGAACCGGGTTGCTCTCTCAACCTCCGCTGATCAAATGGTGAAGGATGCCGAAACAGCCTCCAAAGTTAAAGACAGCGAGGGGGCCATGTTCAAGCAGTGGGATTCTAAGTACCGGATTAGCGGTAATACTCCGCTTTGGAGTAAGATGAAGATATCCTACGACATAGACTGTATGGTGGTGGGGATCAAGCAGGATAACGACGTGTTCAATTATATCTGCGCTATAGGCCCCGTCGACGGCGTTGAGGAGGCTGAAAATGCTCCTCTTGACTCAGCTAAAGGTAAGACCTTCGTGAAGTGGAAGGGGAAGATCTATAGTGTTTTAGGTAAGACCTTCAACACTAAGACTGAAGCGAAGATTGGACAGATTCTCCGCGTGAGCGTCAAATCGATCAACAAGATCAACGATAAGGTTTACCATTGGTTCCATCCCCAGGTCCTCGAGGCAAGAGAGGATAAAACATCCCCCGACCCACTAACGACGGCCGAGACCATTTCCAAGACTGGTTTAATTAAGAAGAAGAAATCGTTAGCTGCTAAGCTACTCTGTGTACTATGCGAGGCTCCATCCTCCTGGTACTTTGGCGGTGGCACCTTCTGCGATGCTTGCATGGATAAGATCAAGAAGGGAACCATCAAACTATCTGAAGGCTACATGGTAGACGGGCGTTATGACGCAGAATCACCGCTTTCCTCTTCCCTGTCTTCTTGGGTGGCTATACCCTCCGCTTCGGGCTGGACCTATCTTCAGAACAATGAAAAACTCCTCGAAAACCTACAGGAACTCGAAGTCTCACAGATAGTCGGAACCGGAATCAGCCGGGATGCAATCACTAGGTGGGCTGAATCCGGTATAGAGTTCGTCTTCAGCACGGCCAGCACAATCCTAGATGTTTATGGCGGCCGCCCTCTGCTTATGGCAGAGCCTTCAATGCCCTCCGAGGCCTCGTTGAACTCCAAACATGTCAAAGCTTTCTACGGGGCGATTAGATCCGATGAAGTTCCCTGTTTGAAACTTAGCTGTGGTACTTGTCTACCCCTAAAAAAGGAACTCCATTTAGCAAATCCTCTCTTGACTTACCCCGATGAATCGAAGACATGGAAGTATGTTATCCAATACCATGTCCGCGGCCTCAGTGTTCACAGTGATTTCAGAGCCGAAATAAGCAAGACACAGCTAATCGGCTGGACCTGGGATACAGGGAAAAGTCTCATCAAACCCATGCTCCGAAGGGTGAAGGCAGAGACATTATCCAAGGTTGGCCTTACCAAAGCCCAGATTAAAGATCTGTCCATCAGCGAGGTCTCTGCAAAACTCAAATCCACCGCTGAAGGAAAGAAGCTGCGGAGACAACTAAGTCTTAAAACGCAGGAGCTCTCCATGGGTCAGCTAAAAACCCTGTTGAACGAGCTCTGGGCAGAAGAAACGGAGCCCATACTCAAAGATCCCAACCAGAAAATTCTCACCCAGCGTAAAGCGGTTGAACCCCATGCCTGGTTAACCTACTCCGGGGAAGTGCCCGCGGGAGCAGTCGGCGCAACCGCAGAGATGGAAGGGCACTTCGTCATAATGGATCAAGGGACAATCCAGTATGGCGCCCAAAAATCCTACTTCCACGAATACTTCATTGATGGTAAGAGAATCAAAAACAAGCGTATCGTAATAAGAAGGCTGCCCACTCGCAAAGAGTGGGGCGTCAAAGAATCCTTTGCATGGCTCACCTTCTTCACGAAGCCAGGTGAACGCCCGTATACCATAAGCAACCGGGCGGTGAAATTGGAGTGGATGCCTCCGAAGCGTATCTCCGCTTTGCCTCAAGCTGTCAGGGAGCAGATCCCCTCTGATAGGCAGTACTGGCGGGCGAAGAACGCAAAGCAAATCCGTGATGCTCTGGTCGACGAGTTGAAGGCTCGTAAGATCACCCTCAAACTAGCTCGAGGCCTTCAGTTCGCTGTTAAAAGAGTCTGGCATAAAGGCCCTGAGGTTAAACGAGGCGCGCCCGTTGTCCGATACTGGATTTTAATCCACGATGGTAAGGAGGTCCTGGATGCTTGGGACTTCGGTCAAGGCCCGGATCCCCTCAAGGAAGACGGGCTCTCCGCAAGAAGGAGATCGGGGAAAGACCTTGAGGACCTGCTTAACACAACAGGCGAACTGCCCTCCACCCATCCAGTTAGTATAACCAAAAAATTAGTGGTCCATCACGACACAAGCGACCATGGCCCTCTGCAAATTATCGCCGATGATAACCACCTTCTACGCGCCAAGTTCAAGGGGAACACGCTGAAGGGTCTCTATGTCTTCCTGAAGGAGGACCCGGGGTCGGACATGTGGATTTTCAAGGAATCCGAGCTATCCCAACCCAAGAAGCTGCTTCTGAGTTCCCCCAACATCATTCACCTAGCCACTACCGGAATGACCACTCACGTTATAGGAGACGTCCTGTTCATTAGCGGTGCCGCGATTAAACCCGGCGAGATCCTTGGAATGGATGGCAAACCCTCCTACTTTACCAAGGAGGGGATCAAGGCATTCTGGCCCTCCATGTACCGGCAGCCCATCGTCATATTACATGGTGAATTAAAAGGGGATGTTATCGGATTCGTCAACAAGCATCACTTCGATGAGAAGTTGGGCTGGGGAATCATTGACGAGGGGATCGTCTTCCACCCTCAAGGAATTAAACTCATTCTCGATCAGACGCTTCCCGATTTCAGCATAGAAGTCATGCCTGAAGTGGTTTGGGACCCTGTGCATAAACATGATCACGTTATCGGAGGAAAGTGCGTGGGCCTGGGGGCGGTGCCAAAGGGTGCCTGTGCAACCTGCCACATAGATGAGGCTATGATAGGTGATCTGAAAATTAACCCTGGCCAAGTCTTCAAGTTCGGCATGTCTGTGACCAGCTATCTGAATCACCAATACTGGGAAAGAGGAAGGAGCACTCAGGATCTTGCCAATGAACTAGGCCGACCCCGCAGCACAGTTGAAGCGTGGATGACTAAGGAAAACATCCCGAGACGAAGCTACATCGAATCTCGCCAGCTTCGAATGATCCAGGACTCGCAGGTTCGCAAATTCGGAGGGAGAGCCGGCATAGTTGCCTTGGGCACCGGGGCGTTTACAGACATCTGCGCGGAAGAACTGGCCGATTCACCGCAATGCAAGGAAGCTCGAGAAGGAGGTAAAAGCAGACGAAACTATACTGCCACACTGTTCAATATCGGTGAGGAGCATCTTCTCGTAAACGCCCCCAAGGGGATCTCTGGAATGCTCGACATCAAACCGACATACGTCCTCTTGGAGCACATCCACGAAGATGTCATCGGGGGCCTTCATGAATTAAGAGCTTTGAACCCCACTGTGTTTGCAACGAAGGATGCATGGGATTACCTCCGAAGGCACTATCAGAGCATCAGCGGGGAAAAGGGGCGCTTTGAGGACATCTACCCCTTCAAACGATATATCATCAAAGATAAGCCCTTCAAAGTCGGCCCCTTCGCCGTGGAAGCCGTAGAAATCGAACATGCAAAACCAGGGGACCCCACTGCTCTCGGCTTCAAGATCCACATGGGAGATACTAAGATCTGGCATGGCAGCGATGTCTTCCAGATCCCCAACTATAAAGAAGTGCTTAAAGATGTGGATATCTTCATCGGCGACGGCGCATCGCTGAGCAAGGGCATACTCCAAAATCATACGAGCATAGAAACACAAATTAAATGGGCTCAAGAAGCCGAGATCCCGCGAATCTACTTCACCCAGATAGGCCAGGTTGGTAAAACCCATCAAGAATTAAATGATGCGCTCCGTGAGCTTGCACCGAATGCGGAAGCCCTTTTCGATGGCGCTGAAATCAGCTTGGGTGGCTCTGCCCCGGGGGCGAAGCATACCGAGGCTGTTGCTGTGGATATCCTTGAGGGGAAACGGACTATGATTGTTCGCTCCAAGCCATACGCGGAGTATGCCAAGCGAGCCATTTACCTCCTCACTGATAACCGGGTGCTGGGCCTCTATGTGGAAGGATACCCTGAGGGGCCCCTTGATGCGGATAAAGTGAAGTCTGAAATGCGTGAAGCTCATGGGATGAGCGACGAGGAGTGGGCGGCTCAATTAGGAGACGCTGAGAAGGTATGGGTCTATTATCCGCGGATACTGAAGAGGGCTGAACCTGGAAAGGAGTATGAGCCTCCTAAAATTGAAGTACCCTTCATTCATGATGTGAAGATGGAAACTACATCACCGTAGGGATGCAGATATGGTTGTAATTGGAGCAAGGGGCATGATCAAGCCCCCTAATGTCGGCGGCTTATACGGCATAAATGTTGAGACCCTCACAGCGAATAAGACACTGACCGTCGGCACAGACGAGATTTACCAGTACCTCGACCCCGGCACGGGGATTAGAACTATAACGCTTTCAACGGTTGGTGCATCCGCTGGAGACAGGTTCATACTAAAGAACACCATCGACCCGAGTAACACTCGTTATCTCATTATTCTTTCCGGAGTCACAACGATAGACTATATTTACATGGGAACCGTTAAGAGCTTCATTTTCAGCGGGACCAGCTGGGTGGGGGTGGAAACAGGCTCCGGTAGATACAACATCGATGGCGATTCGATAGTTGATCTGGCAATTGGATATCAGGCAGAGGTTCGTGGCTCGTCAGTAGCAATCGGATACTCACCTAAGGCTATACTCCAGTCTGTTGCAATTGGATACAACTCGGGTGCCGGTAGTCATGGCGTTGCAGTCGGATATACCGCCTACGCCGCTGACGTTGGAGTGTCGGTTGGAGAAGCGGCTAGGGGCGACTCATACGGAGTTGGGGTTGGATATGCCGCTGAAGGTAAATCCTTCAGCATTGGAATCGGATACAGAGCCAAGACCAACAGTAAGCGCTACAGCATAGCATTAGGCCCCCGCACACAGTGCACACGAACGGCTGAGACCGCAATTAACATAAAGGGATACGACGACTCAGGCTACAAAAATCAGGTAGTTCAGGGCAGATGGGCCGGAGCCACCGCTGATGGTGTGGCAGCCGAGGTTTTCTTAGGGGCACGAGCGAACGAACGCTTCACCATCAGGGCCAAGTCCGCTCTGGCCTTTAAGGGCACGGTGGTCGCCTCAACGGAGGCCACGGCTGGAGTGCCCAATGTTACGAGTGCTTGGAAGGTTGAGGGGTTAATTAAGCGGGACGCTGACGGTAATACCACCATGGTCGGTGTCGCCCACGCTGTAATCGCTCAGGATGGGGGCGCAGCCGCTTGGGACGCCGTCTTCTCCGCGGATGACGTGAATGAGGCCTTGATACTCACAGTTACGGGCGCAGCCGCCACCACGATTCAGTGGGCGGCTCGAATAGACGGAGTGGAGACAGTCTGGTAGAGGTGAGCATATGACCGAGAGAAGAGAATTGATCGAACGACTGGAAGACCTGATGCGGCTGGCGAGGGACATCAGTATGATCCTAGGATTCAGGAACAGGCTTGACGAGACTGGAGGCGTCGTAGATCTGGTCGCCTTCGGGGACGGAGAGAGCGTTTTCACCACGCTCTCCCCGCCCGACCTAGCTCAGATAGACACCAAAGTATCCAAGATGATAGACGACTTGGTGGCTAAGGCGAACAAGCTGAAGGAAGGGGATGCCTAATCCTCCAATTTGGCGCAGCTTTCTCGATTAACGGAGTTCCAGAAGCGGGTCTAACTCCCACGATCACGATCAGGGATACATTGAACGGCGCGATTGTAATAAACGCCGCGGCGATGACTGAAATCGGAAATGGTGGATATGTCTACGACTTTGATGGTGATGACACAAAAAATTATTATGCACTCATAGACGGCGGCTCTGACACCTTGGACGCTCGGTATATGAATGCTTGGAGCGAATCTGCTGGAGAGATCAATCAAAGCCTTGGAATTGAAACAGGTCGATGGAAGATCGATGAGACCACGAATCAAATGATACTCTATGATCCAAGTGGGACTATTCTAGTTGCCTTCGATCTGCTGGATGGGTTGGGGCATCCGGCCAGCACGGAGGTATATGAAAGAGTCCCCTCATTACCCAGAGGACTCGCAAATCTTCTGTGTGGATTTGTAGTCAATCATCCGTAGGAGGGAGGGATCATAAAGGTTGAGCTTCATCGTCACAAGAGGCTACGGCGACAAGCAGAAGATTGTCACCCGTGGCTACAGCCTCAGCCTCGTAATACTTGACGGAAGCAGCAACCTTCCATGCGAATTCACGGTAAGGCATTCGACGACATCAGATCTTTTCTGCTCCTTCGTAGTCAGGAACATCAGTAGCGCTGAACTCTACGCTCACGCCATAATCCAGCAGACCGGCGCTGTTCCCCCCGAGCTATACGGGCATGCCATCATCAGGAATATCGACAGCGCTGAACTCTATGCTCACGCAGTCATCAGGAACATCGGTTCAGATGAACTCTACGCCCATGTTATAATCAGGCAGCCTGCTTCCACTGAACTCTATGCTCACGCTATAATCAGAAACATCGATACCGCTGAACTCTACGGCCATGCTGAGATCAGAAACATCGGCTCAGATGAACTCTACGCCGTCGCTATAATCAGGCAGCCCGCCTCCGTGAATCTCTACGGCCATACCATCATCCGGCACCCTGGCGCCATCTCCCCCACGCTCTACGCTCACCTGATCGTCCGGAACATCGGCTCCGCCGAGGTCTATGCCCATGTAGATATTCAGGACACCGAAGAACTTTACGCCCATGCAATAATCAGGAACATCGACTCTACTGAGCTCTACGGCTATGTTAAAATCAGGGATATCGAAACCGCTGAGATTTACGCTCATCTAATAGTCAGAACCATTGACTCCGCTGAGGCCTATGCCCATGCAATTATCAAAAACATAAACTTCGCTGAACTCTCTGGAATCGTGTGGGTGCGTCACCCCTGGCGCTTATGGACTAATCGACGGTATCTCAACGGAGTCGTCGAGCTCGACGAGGAAAACCTGAGCGACGCACTTCTGGAATATGTTATTGAAGGCGTAATGCAGGATATTAAAACCCGGTTGATCAACGAAAATCTGACTGGCTATGTCTCCTGGACAGACATCACAAAGACCCCGAAGCTTATCCGGAGAGCCACAACCTACGCCACCGTTGCCACTCTCTATGCTCGAGACAATAACAACCCCCTGCGCCGGATCATTCTAGGTATTAGGCCCTTGGCCGCTAGAGTGGTTCAAGAGAGAGAAGCGCAGGAGAGGGCCATGGACTACTGGGAAGAGAAATTCGAGAAAACACTCGCGCTCTTCGCGACTTCTCAAAGCAAAATGCCCATGATCGTCGACACGGCGGATGAAGAACCCGTTTTCAGCATGGAAGATATTCCTTTCTCGACAGAAGACCCGTATTACCTTAAATCCCGTTAAATGAGGGGCCTTACACCGGCCCTCCGCTACATCGTCAAATGGAATTAACCCTAAGGAACTTCGTAGGAACGCTTTTATGATCTCAACTGATCCTCGTAAGCAGAGCAGCTTTCGCCTGGGGGTTATCTGCTCCGGTCAAAACAGTTCGGTTAGAATCCGGCGCCATAAATCAACATAGCCCTCAGACATTCCCTTGCTCCAACTTAGCTGGAACGGGGATATGTGTCTTCTGTGGCGAGATCAACCCATTCTTACTAGAACTACATCATCCCTTTGGCCGTGACCACCCCCTTGAAATCCATGAATGTGCGAAGTGCCATACGCTCCAGCACCGATTCCCCGCGATGCTAGAAGTCACCCTTTGACTCTCGCATCAAATGAGAGTAACCCACAATACTATACTATACTGAAAAAAGAAGTTATTTATCTTATATGGCGGCATCATTGATTTCTTTGTGTGTGGAGTGTTGCGGGGGATGCTCTCGTTGAATGAAAATAATTAGAAGGGGAGGGTTATCGCCAGACTTTGATTCCCTGTTCGGTGAGGTAGGTCGCGGCGAGGTCAGCTATGTCCGGGGTCCTGAATGGGACCCGGAGCTCCTTCACCTTGACGATGATGTCCTTGATCGAGATCTCCTTGAGGTGCTTTTCTGTGTACTCTGCGAGGATGGTTTGCGCGATCCTCTCGGCGATGCAGTACTTGGGGCTGAGGAGTTTGTAGTGAAGCCTGAGGGCGGCTGCTACTTCGGTGACGTCGGCTCCCTCGAGGGACCATGCGGTTGGCCGGGGGCCTCCCCGGGTGTGCATCCGTTTGGATACCTTGACGGCTGGGATGACTATTTTCATGCTTCTCAGTCGTTTGAGGGCTCTGTAGGCTGTGGCCTCGGGTATCTGTAGTTCGTTCTGTAGGATCCACGCGGTTGCGGAGCCGTGGATGCAGAAGTAGAGGAAGACTTCGGCTACTGCGGGGGAGGAGAAGACCTTATCGGTGAAGGTGAGAAGCTCTTGGATGTTCTTGAGGGTGGATCCGATGTGTTCTTTCTTATCGGGTGCGAGTAATTGACGATAGATATCAATAAACTTGATGTAGGGGGATGAGAATGTCAAAATGCCTCACTATATTATCTTCCTTTTCCATATTATTTAAAATATATCCGATGAACTCGATAAATTATTTCCTTCAAATGATAATGTTCTTTTCTTGGTATATATTACGCGATTGTCCGATTTAATCATGATGATTTTCTCCTGGGATGTCCAGACAAATCTCGCGAAATGGAGCCCTGAAGAGCCTCATAGGAGCCATTTCGCAGACCTATGTGTATCCCGGAGTATACAAAATCCTTCGATCTGCTCAAACCCTGCTTCAACTGTCTGTAGAGCTGTCGGTATCGGTTATATACAGCGTAACCAATTCAACCTTGGAAAAAAATACCTTGTCTCCAGAAAAAAAAGAGAATGGAGAAGAGGGTACTGACGTCATAGAATTCGAAACGCTAGAAGAAGAAGAGAAGAAAGAAGCCCCCAACAAGATATCTCAACTGAGAGCCTACCTGAAAGAAAACCTCGACGCTGACAAATACAGTGAATCCTTGAA
>SDBV01006013.1_pt1 | contig 16951 bp, 16 predicted proteins | sample 2277081 | NCBI WGS metagenome assembly SDBV01 (sample SAMN10402039, study PRJNA504765) | marine sediment metagenome | isolation source: marine sediment core GS10_PC15, 223 cmbsf | place: Arctic Ocean: Southern Knipovich Ridge | collected 2010 | reverse complement strand
CGCGCCAGCGCCAAACCGATTAGCGTGTAAGTTTTCAGCGCCGGTTAAATCCCAACGCAAGTGTTCGTTGGCCACAAAGCCAGACAAAGCATCGTGGTCGATCGACGCTTCATGTTGGGTGACGTTGCCGACAGCAATTCTGGCATTGGCAAAAGTTCCAGAGACAATATCTGCTGCCGCATGACTGTGACCAAGAAGTGAATAGGTAGCATCACCTTCGGCTGGGGTTAAGAAAAATCCATCGTAGTCGCCCACCAGAGCAACGACCGCACCAGTCCGTCCTATGAATGAATCGACACCGCTTCCGCTCGGCGTTCCATAAGTGCCGTCGCCCTTCAAAAATAAACCTTGGTCGCCCGCCAGCGCGAGTGGCACGAGGCCGGGTTTCGTTTGTCCCGAAGCAGTGATCGTTCCAAACTCTGTGCCAATGGACTGGACTTGTATCGAATCGATTCTCAGCTTGTCAGCCGTTCCCTGATCATCCCTCAATCCAACAGCGAAGCTCACCCAATTTATGTTGCTCGACGTGTTAAACGACCAAACCGTTTCGTAAGTCACAAAAGTTGCAGACCTGGGCAGCGTCACCAGGGGGCTTTGCACGAAGCCGGTTATCGAGCCGCCAAACTCAAACTCGCTGACCTCGATGGTCACAGCGAAATTGTCGTGGTCTAGTGCATCGATGGACCCTTCGGTTCGGTATTTAATCTGGAATAAGAATGTCCCATTTTTTCCTTTGAACGAAACGCGCTTTTTGTGCTGAATTTCGGTCCGCGCAGTTGTTCCATCCTGCAATAGATCGATAGCGACTGAACTCGATTGCCCTCCGCCTGGAACATGGTCTGCGGTGCCACTTCCGGTAATGTTTGCCCGCCAAAATTCCGTTTGACTTCCATTGCCGTTGCCAAGCCAATTCGGATCGGGATCTCCAATGTCGAACTCTGAATCGAGTACCCAGTTTTTTCGCTCTCGCAGCGGCTCGTCGGTCGCGGTTGTTGTGGTGGAGTCCGGTTCGTAAACGCTGACATTTCCATCCGCATCGCGGGCGCGCACCCATCCGAAGCGAACTCGTTTCGCACGGTAGTCGAGATAATCCAAGAACCGCCCTGACACTGTATCTGCAACGTGGATGGCATTTGCTATGTCGTCATCGTCGCTAATCCACACCTCGACGGTGCTAAATTGTCCATCCGGCGGATTGATCCAAGTGAATAAGACTCCCTCCAACACGCCAACAGCAGCAAGCGCAGTCGGTGCCGGCACAAGTTCTTCCTGGTCGTCAACCGGCGTATCGTCGGCGGCAAGAAATTGGATGCGGAAGTTTGTACCGGAGTGATTGAAGAGGCTTATTCGCCTATCCGGCTGAATACTCCCCTCGACATTGCTCGGAAAATCCTGGTCGGTTAAAAAGATTGGCAGTGCTACCGGGAAATCTACCTGCACCTCGCCAGTGATCGCACTGAATTTGCCGAGTAGATCCGGGAAGGTAACGGCAGCGCCATCAAGCAACCATAACAACGCGCCGGGCGCGCCGCCGCCGCCTGTTCCCGCGAAAAAATTGTGTCCCTGCAACACAAAGGGCGTGTCGTTTTCTATGCCATTGCCGCCCGACAGATCAATCGCACCGGACGCGCCGAAATCGCCACCTTTCGAAACAACGCAAAAACCCGCGCCGCCATCGCCGCCATCGCCGCCAACGGTTTTTATTTTAAAGCCACCATTTCTTTCCACGATCCGACCACCGGCCGCAGCACCACCGCCACGCATGTCGGTCGGTATTCCAGAGATTGATCCGCTCCCCGAAGCATCGACTTGCGTAATGATGTTGGGAAACGCATCAAAAGCCGCTGGCGTGAAATATCCGGTGACATTGCTAACAATATTCGAGTGGACCGGCTGCAACTGAATGCCGCCATGCGACCAACTATTGCCAATGAATCCTTGTACGCCCAGGTTCGGCGCGCTCCCTCCCCATTGCGAATCAATGATCGTCGAATCCGTTCCACCTGGATGGCCGTTTTCAATTCCGTCGATCGTGCCATTGATCGTTAGAAATCCATTGACGCGAAGCTGCACATTGTTTTCGATAATTAATGTCGTGGTCGAACTGATGGTCAACGGGCCATCGTGATAGAAAATCGACGCGGCGGCGTTCATATCGGATCCGCCAGTCAACGTGAACGTGCCAGCGTTGGTCACATCGCCAGTCAATAAACCGGGGATTGTCGATAAGGCAGTGCCTTCGCTCGGATAAAAAGCAGCAGGCAAAACGGAAGTGTCAGCAGTGGGTGCAGTTTCGGTCAGGCGTTCTGAACTGCCGAATAATTTCAGCTTGACGCCCTGCATCCAGTTAACGGTCATGCCGTGAATGACCATTGTTCTCTGCAAACTAATTGGCGTATTGCTGAAATCTCGAATGCCGGTTAAATCAACGCGGACCGGATCACCTATTTCAAGTTGATTCAACGAGTGGAATCCGCTCACATCGAGTTTTAGTGGCGGGCCGGTGTACATATCCCGGATAGACGTAATCATTTGTCCGAGTAAGCCTTCCGTGAAGCGCGTACCTACCAGACCCTTAAAGCCGATTCTTTTTTGTGGCGCTACTCCGTGTCGAGCAATGGAGGTCGAATCAGCGAAGATGGTCGAGCGAATAAACCGCGTCCCGTTCCAATTCCAGTCGATGCGAATGTTGTTCAGCACGTTTTCCATATCGTGCGTCATGGAACTGTGCCCGGTCACATTCTGGTTGTTGAGTTCAGTGACGTATGGCGAATCGACCAACGAAGGCACCATCCGTTTCAGGCCAAGTTGACCATCCGCGTAAACCGGGCTGAAGCATCCCAACAACAAGTAGAGTTCGGTTTCCAAAAACCGTTTTGCATCTTGCGCATCAAGCCCTTCAAACCTGACCACGACTCCTTGTGTGTCGTCGGTCGTATCCCAAAGATCTGTACCGATGTTTGTGAAATCTGACAAGCGAACAAAGGCAGTGTCTACGCCAGCGTGCCAGCCGCTCGGCAATACGTCTGCGGTTCCTTCGATATCACCTGTCAAAATCGCGTAAGCCAATTTAACCGCAGGCAGTTCGATGTATATAAACTCCTTCACCTGTGGCCTTCGATCGCTCGGCAGCGTCGGATCAACTTCTACGGCCTTTGCCCTTGTCCCCAATGCTCCACGAGTGACGCCGGTGAAGTCGTTGCCGGAAATTCCCGACACTGGGCAACGAATGACTTCCTTTGTCTGATCTATTCTTATGTAGATAACATTGGCGCTTGGCGCATCCGAATAACTGGTGCCATGATTGTTGCCTTCGAATCCCGACAGATCGAGAACCGAAATCGTGGTTGCACTGTCGGTGATCGAGCTAACCAGGAACGTCAGCGCCAATTCGAAAATCCGTGTTTTGGTTTCCCGCTGAATATCGGCGCACGGTATGTTGTAGAAGCCGCCCTTCGTCTGTCCCGACCGAATCACTTGAGTCTGGAATAAAACGAAATCTGTGAAGTCGAGTCCTTCAAAGCCGTAATGAAAGGACACAGTTCGGCCTTTCAATCCGATATCTGAATCTAGTTTGGTCCGAACAAGATCGGTGAACGCGCTATTTTTATCAATCAGCGAAAACGACATTGTGCCGACTGTTGCGTTGGCCTTGTCGGGATTCAGTGTTTGGCTTGTCGCGGAAATATTGGTTAAGGCATTCTCGATTGGAGAACCAGGCACACTGGCGATGCCATCGTGCGACGTGATATAGGTAATCGATCCATCGAAGTCGATGCCGATAACGTATCGCGGCTCTTTTGCTAAATCCGCGTTTGACGTATCGAATATGTTGGGATCAATTCTCACGCAGCGTAAACCGATATTGGTGGAAAACCTTGCCGCGTTCTACTTCGGCAAAGGCTTTCGAAGTGATGATGCAAGTCAAAGGATTATCAGGCACCGCGATTGTGCCGCGTCTATCGAAAGTAAACACCTCGCCGTTCTGCACTGACGCGAGAAACTCAATTATGTGATTCTCAAGTTGACTCAGCGGATCGATTAGTTCGGTTAGGCATCGATAGGATAATTCGCTCCGGAAAAATAAAGATTCGATAGCCCCGCCGAGTGCAGTGTTTCGTTGTGTGAAGGCTTTGTCGTCCAGAGGAAAACTAAGTAGCCTAAATTGTCGAGTCAGCGCAACGTCGATCACTGTTCCAGGTGCCAATCGCCGTGTAGGCGTATACGAAAAAACGCTCATTGATTCACGCCCTCCGCAAGTATGTCTGCATTACGACCAATGCCACTGACCACGACAATGTCCCGGTTCTCTGACGCATCGCGCAGAGCGTCGGCCAGCGCATCAACTGCTTCGGGCGTGATGCCGAATAGTGACGGGAAGATAAGTTGCACGACGCCTTGCTCCTGGACCGCGCTCCCTCCACCGGACACTGGCTCTTGCTGACCGCCGCCGAAATCACCGGCACCGGAAAACCCGCCGCCACCTATACCACCGACACCACCTAACGAGCCGCCGCCGCCACCGATACTGCCGACGCCGGTCAACGCTGTCGCAGCGATCAATCCCACTTGCGCGGCACCGAATGCTTGTATGGCCGCCGCTGCCGGTGGCCCTGCTATCGGTCCGAGATCTGCCAATGCCCTTACGGACGCGGCCGCCGTATTCTGAATTGTCCGCGCAATGGCAAGACCCTTCTCGGCGAGAAATAAAGCGCGAGCAACAGTCTTATTTTTCCCGACCAACTGCTGCAATATTTGAATAATTGTAGAGGACGTTTGTTGCCTCAAGCGTATCGTTGCCTGGGCGGCGCTGCGCTCCAATCTTCCCTGAGCATTTAATGCGCGAGCGTTTTCCCGCGCCTCGTCGAACAAGATCCGCCGCTCTTGTTTGGCTCTCTTCAATCGTTCCTTTATGAACTGCGAATTTCGTTCCTGTTGTTTTGCCAATCTCTTTTCGAAACTCTCTGTCTCCGCCGCATCTTCGGCTTCTTCACGAACAAGCCTCGCCTCTTCTTGTTGCGCGATCCGCATGTCCTCTAATTTTTTATCCGCGTCCAGGATAATTTGCGCACGACGCTGCTGTTCACCTTCAACTTCTGACAGACGCGCCTGCTCGGCCGACAATTCCGCGGTCAACTGTTCACGCTGACGCTCCGATAACCGCAGGCGCATAATTTCTGTCTTACTGGCTTCCAACTCATTCAGCGCATTGAGCCGCTTTTGGCGACCGGTCGATTCAAACTGTTCGATCCTTTTCTCGGCTTCCTTTATAGAATCGAGTTGCAATTCCACCCTGACTGCCAATTCGATATCAGACAGGCCGCGCACGTTGTTTTCAATTAGTCCTATTTGCTCAAGCAGCAATGCCATTGCAGGAATGAAATCTCTGCGAATGGTGACAAGAAAATTGGCGGTGCTATTGCTGGCCTGTTCCATACCAGGCGCAAATCTTCGGGCCAGATCGAAGCCGACGCCCCGGAGAGCTTCGCGCATATCCGTGAATGCGTCGTTTGCATCTTCGACTCCCTTGGCATCAACAGCGGATATCGCTGTGCCGAATCTTTTTGTTTTTTCTTCGGCCTCTTCGAATCCGGCGCTTCCTGCTTCCAGAGTTCGCAATAACGCGGCACCTCGACCACCAAACAATTCGTATGCTGCAAGGACTTTTTCGGCTTGCGTATTCAGCCCTTGCATCGCGTCACCGATCAATCGGAATTGTTCGTCCGGAGACTGAGCCGCAAGCGATTTCGCTTCTAGGCCAAGTTTCTTGAGCGTGTCAACAGCAAGCCCAGTTCCCTCTGCCGCTTCAGCAACAACTCTCGTTACGTTTATCAGAGATTTTTCCAGAGTCTTTTGCTCGACTCCGGTTTTGGCTGATACCAATTGAAGCGCCGCTAATTTCTCGGTTGTGATTCCGAGCAGTTGCGATTGTTTGGCGAGCGCATCGATCTGCTGGAGACTGGCTCTGGTGAGTAGCGCAACGCCTGCAACGGCACCGGCAAGACCAATACTGGCAAACCTACCGAGCCGCTGATTGACCGCCGCAAACGCGGTTTTCGTTCGATCCCTCGCGGTTAAGACTATTTCGGCTTGGTTCCGTCGAGCCATCTTTTATGCACCGGGTACGGCGATTCGCCCTTGATAAGCAAGTATGCCATCCAACCGCTAAATTCGGTAGTTGGCATATCCCGGACATACTGTAGCTTTCCGCCCCATCTGTCAGCCAGCCAGAATTGAGCGAATAGCTCACTGCTGGTCGTTATTTTTTTTTAGTTCCTTTTCGAAGGAGCCGAGTTCGCCATTTAGGGACACGCAAACGCGCCCAATTATTTCGCTGGGCTCATTCATCAGTGCGGTTTTATCCAAAAGAGAAAAGTAGTTCTTCCCGGTTAGATCAAGGCACTGCATTATCATTTGCATCACGTTCTGTTCGGTGTTGGTGGGATATTTACCCTCAAGTTCCATTACCTGCCCGGTCGTCAGGGGATAGGCATACAACAGCAAAGGCTTTTTTTTTGTTCCCCACTCAGGAACTTTTATGCAGCGCACTTTTCTTGTTGCTTGGCGCTTAACGTGTACTTTGCCGAACGGAGTTTCGTCCGGATGCACAATTTCATTGTCAGACATTTCCCACCTAATCGAAGTATGTCGCTTCCACTACGGCACCAGGTCGCGCACGACGCTGCCGCTCGACAAAGCATAATTGAATGTCTGCGGTAAAATCTCGTCGATGGCACCAGATCCCGCACGGCCAGTAATCTGCACGGTCAATGTGATGCGCGGCTTGGCTGAAGTGTTTCCTTTCGGGAAAAGTATCAGCACTCCACTAACGGCGGGGTCCATGGACTCTTGTACCGAATCCGCCTCGTCGTAGTGAACCTCGATGGTGCCGCTGGCACTGGCAAGCCCGGCCTTCGAAGTCCGGTTGGTATCGCCCATCGCAGTGTCATCGATCTGCTCCGCAGCTTCATCAAGACTCCAAGCCTTCAATTCCGTGATTGCGCTACCTGCAAAACTCAGTGATCCTGAATTGCCTGTTTCCGTGCTCATGTTCGTTCCTCACTATCGAGAAATTTGTGGACTGCCTGACCGCGTCCGGTAAGTGTATAGAAACTCCAAGTCGATTGCACCATACGGCTGGTCGGTGTCGCCGCCTTCGAGAGTAGTAATAGTGGTCTGTATTCCATGATAAATCTTGGCGAGACCATCGAATAGGCCCTGTTCATCGAGTGCGATTTCCACTTCAAGCGCAATTCCGTCGAGTTCGTCTTCCAATTTGTCGCTGATCGCAACAAGTCCGTGAACCATCAAGGTTAAATCACGCATCGATTCGTTTGGCGACTGATCGCGCTCGGACCCTTCGGCGGGTGTGTACACGCACAGACCAGGGAGTTTTGATTTCCCGAGTGGGTAAACCCTGGACTCGAATACGCGGCTGCCGGTAGTAGCCAGATTTTGCAATGCCGCAATAGCCGCTTTGCGTATTTGCTTTCGAACGTGGTCAGCCATCGTCTTGCAAAGTCAGCGTAGACATTCCAAAGCCATCGGGTTCGTTGGTGATAGTCGTTCCGGAAAATATCGAACCATCTTGCCGCGCAATTGATATCGGCTCGCCCTCATCAACATCAGCAGGCACATTGATTGTCTGACACATAAAAACCGGGTTTGTAGTTTGAAGCGGGACCGGCCCGACGCCATCGATGAACTCGGTCCGTTCGTCGAACTGGCCCGCAATTTCAATGCCGCGAATGTCTGCCAATTCGGCATCGTCAAAATATGACGCCCGGTCGGCGTCTGATTCGATTGGCGGCATTATTTTTTATCTTTTTTCGAGTTCCTCGCCGGTGCGGTTTTATCAACTTTCGGTTTCCCGGTCTCCGGATCATTACCGCGATCCTTGCAGCGCGTCAGCCACGCTTTGACTTCCGCATCGTCCGGTTCGTAACCCGGCTTCTGCCATTTACCGCACACGCGAATGCGTTTTAGCTTGTGGGGCGGTTCTGCAATTTTTTTGGATTTGTCGGCCATGTTTCCACCTTTGTCAATGGTGGGGCGAGCCAACATGGCTCGCCCCGTTCGCACGTTCAGCGTCATCAGCGTTACGTGTCAGTGTTACGGGGTATCATTCTCCAAAGCGAATGACTCCGGATGCCGGACCGCAAAGTCCGTGGTCCAGAACGCGATCACGCGAGTGTTGGCGCGCGCCGACAATGTGAATGGATCGACCAGCACATCGAGACCGCCCCACGCTCCCTGCAGCAGATCAGACCAATTGCCGAAGAACACATCGCCATCGGTAATCTGATTCGATACCTCGGTCCGGTGGCCGTTCAGCGTATTACCCGGCTCCCAGATGGTCAGACCTGTCGTTGCGAATTTCTCCGCAGTTTTCAGACTTCCTCGCATCCCGGTGTCCACGGCATAAGCCAGCGTATTGACCAGGGCGTTAGCCTGGGCAATCACTGTCTCCAATGACACGACCTCGGCAAAGGTCGGTACAGCGGCAGCGAATGCGCCGGGCGCGCCGATTCCGGCTGTGTTGGCAACACCAGTCGGCTGACCAGCAGCACCAGTGCCATACAGACCCGCAAGATCGACCGCGATTGCCAGCGTCGTCGCGATATCGCTACGGACTAACGCCTCAATGGCAATGCTCGATTGCAGCAGCAGTTGTCTGGTGAATACCGACAACCCGCCGACATTCCTTGGTACCAGGGTCACTTGGTCCAGAGTCTGCGTGGCTTCCGTGATATCGGTTTCGTCGCTAGCCAGCCAGAACGCAGTTCCGCCGCCGGTCAACCTCGGAATGGCAACGTCGCCATCGAGGCCCGGTAACATCGTTGCGCCAAGCGCCGACAGAATCATGCGATTGCGCAGCAAGTCGATAAACGATCCTGCAAGCAAATCTTCGGCGATCACGGATGCGCCAGCAACGGCTTGTGTCAACACACGTTGCTGTAGCAACTCGCGCACTGCTCGCACAGCCCGCCAGTCGCGTGTTGCATCGGGGTCCGAATACAGCAGCACATCATTCGGGATCACCAAGCCACGAGGCTTGCGGTTTTCTTTCACAGCCTGTTCGGCAGCGGCCGCGCAAACTGCAAACTCGAAACTGGCTTCTTCCATAAAGCGCGGCTGATCGCCCCCGAAGGCTTTTGCACGGATCAGGCGCAGGAATTGAAAGCGTTTCTGCTCTCCTGGCGTCATGCCGATGTTCACGTCTTCCGGCGACCGTGTTTCCGGTGTGTACTTCTGCGCACCAGGAAGCGAGTCGAGCAATTTTGCGTTGAACTCCGCAAGCGAATCGTTCTCAGCAATCGACTTGGTCGCCAATTCAACCCGGTCGTATTTCAGCCCGACCTCGGTTATGAGTTTAATGCGAAGTCTTTCACCTTCGCGCACTTCGTCCGCACTGACGGTTTTCTCCGGTGGCGGACTAATTTGCGTCGGAGGCGCGGCAACAAACAACGTTCCGTCCTGGCGCTTCGCAGTACCCGCAGCAATCGCAGCGCGATCCGCGTCTGTTTCGGCAATAGGATTGCCATTGGCATCAAATTTCATGTTCTTCGCTTCCTTCGCAGGTAAATCTACAATGATTGTGTCGTGTTGATCGCCCGATTCTGGCTGCCATTCGCGGGCTTCCCGACCCACTCCGACAGTAGTATCTGCTGGCATCGCAACCAACGACACTTCGTACGGTTCCCAATCAGTAGCGCGATAAACATCTACCGCTTCGTCGCCGCCTTCTTCGAGTTTCATACGATGAATGCGGTAGCCGACGCTTACGCACTTTCGTATTCCATCCTCGATATCTGACAAGATTGCGTCGCGTTGTTTTCCTTTTCCAAAGCGAACAACCGCGCGTCCAACACGGTCTTTGTCAATCGTTGCAGATTCAATCGTGCCGATATGCTCTCGGCTGTTGTGATCCATGAGCAATGGGCCAACACTTCGCAATCGATCCATGCGAACAGAGCCCTTGCCATGATCCAAAATTTCGTCGCCAAACCAGCGCGAGATCGGTTCCTCGCTCGAAAATGCGAGCGACACAGTGCGGGCATCCATGTCCAATGACTCTCGAATGAAAAACGCGATTCGCCGCAAAGCGGTCGTTCGTATTTTCCGTGTTTTACCCTTTGCCATTTGTAAGCTGCTCCGCAACTTCGGTCAGGTCTTCCACAGCACTTTCCAAAATTGTCAGCCTGTCATCGGCTGAATCTGAGCCGAGTGTAGCATCTACTTGCGAAGATACAATGCCGAGCGTCCCCATCAGCTCATTCTCGGTAGCGATTTCCTGAAACACTTCAGTCGGTTGTCTCCCACGCTTTCGAATCCGCTCGGAACGGCTCATGGTCAAATCTTGTTGCTGCATCCTGTCTGCGCTGGTGTCTTTGAGCGGGTCGATCCACTCCCAACGGCGAGGTTGCCACTCGTGTTCCAGAAACTTGTCCAGGCGTTCGAACGGCAACGGCAGACCATTGCGATTCGTAATTGCGCGCGCAGCCAAACCGAGCGCAAGCCAGGTGCCGAAAATTCGGTCGAATGCCTCTTCGATAAGCCACTGTTGCAGACCCATCCATACAGCACGTTCGCTCAATGCGCCCTGCCTCAGACTTCCGAAACTCACGCCCTCGAGGTCCTGAGCAAATTGGTTGTAAGACTCCCCGAGTGCCGCCGCAATCCCGCGTAAGTTTGTCTTCACAAAGGCCGGATAGATGGCGTTGGGGTGATTCGGGTCGAAGCCCTCGAATGTCTGGCCCTGTTTCAGCCGGCCGATCATTCCTGGTACAAATTCTTCGATCAATTCCTCGTCGTCAGTGTCGTCTTCGTCGTCATCCCCAGTGTATCCGGTGCCATCGTCGGCGTCGGTAATGAATCCCATTTTGCTAGCACCGCCGCGAGAAGCTATAAGTTCCGCCTCTTCGTACTTGTCTAATCGATTGAAGCGAAGCAAGGCAGGGTGTATCCACGGCACCCCGCGTGTCTGCCAGATTCCATCGCTAAGGAATAAGTGAATAATCTCGTTATTTGGCACACGTATGTATTTGCGACCGGTCGATTGGTGAACAAAAAACTCGATGTCGCGTTCGCTGGCCAATAGATGATAAGCAACCGGGAACCGATTTTCGTCATACTCGACCCCCATCCTCACGACATTGTTACCGGCCACGTTTGCGCCGGGTAGCCCGCCCGCGAATCCTTCGGTATTCAAATCAACATCGACGCTGCCCGGCTCCATCAAGCGAAGCGAGTAACGGTACGGGTTAACGGTTACTCCCTTGCGCTCCCAGATAAAACACTCACCGTCCAACGCACAAGATCGAATGACTAATTTGCAAAAGTTTTTGAAGCCCATACCTGATAATTCTGGTCGGCTCTCTTTTCTCTGCCATATTTGCCAATGGCGTTCGATTGTGTTTTTTGCTTCCACGTCAACCAGGGTGTCCGAATCCATGGGTTTGCTGATTAGCTGAAAGCCTTGAGCTCCAACTACATTTTCCTGTAGGTCACGCAGAAATCCTTTGTAGTAGCCATTGTTCTGAGCTTCTTCACGCGATCTAGCGCGCAGCGCAGTCAATCCGGCGCGGATATCTGTGTCGATCAAGGCCGGTTGCGTAATCCAACCTTGTTGCAATCGTCCTATTTGGGCAGCCGCATATTTGCGAGCCATACGCGCGGCGGTTTTCCGTTTTACCGGGAACCATTTTTTCAACTTTTTAGCGAATTGCACTGCTCATGCTCACGTGGACGTTACGGTGTGATTTCCCGCCAGATTTCCTGCGGGCCTTCTGTCTTTCGTCGCGGACCTCCACTCGTAACAACGCTCGCCATTCGTTGAGTTCGTCAATTGAATATCGCGACAAGGCACGGCCATTCAGTGAATAACTGGTCTGATCCTTGGTAGCTTTTCCTTGAAGCATCGCTTCGATGTTTTCGAGAGTGATAACAGCAAAACTGCGCCGATCCACCCCGGTAGCGTCCGCAGAAAGGTCCGGGTCAACATCGATAAATCCTGACTCTAGCGTGTGTGTGCTGGTGCCATCGGCCAGCTTTTTCGTGTAGTCGTAATGGCCTTCTTCAAGGTCAGTGGTAACAATTGTTATGCGGTGATCGTCGCCAACAGCAGCGTGAGCGCTGGCAAACTTCGCACTAGGGCTGGTGAAGCTATAAGTCACGATCCAGGAGGCACTAGCGGGAAAATCTGTGAGAGTTTCGTCCCACGTAACCGTGTCGCCGACTGTGATTCGTCGAGGTAGTTCAGTCAAAACATGCCCAGGCATTAGCTAAAACCTCCAACAAAGCCAGATCGACGCTTTCGCTTTGGTTTGCGCCGAGTTTTTTTCGATTCGGTATCGGGTTGCGCTTCGGTTTTCTCCGGAGGCTCAGATTCTAGCCTTTTTTGCAACGCCTTCCAAACGGGATTCAATATCGCGAGAGCCGCGAACTGATATACGCGAATGTCCAGAGGCTCGTTCGGCACTCCTGCAGGTTTTTTCCAGACCAATTTCGGGAACCCTTTTGTATACTCGGTGAGTGCTTTTTCGGCAGTTAACCCTTCAAAAAACGCTTCCGTGTACGTGTTTGGGAAATGGCAATAGCCGGGGCCTGGGCGGCTCAACTTCAATCGAGCGTAAATGCTAGATTTCGCTTGGTCGGTGCCTACCGTGTACAGATCCACCGGCATTCCCGGAATAGTCGTTTTCTTCTTGCTTGGTGGGGACGCTATAGGCACACCTTCGCCACCTCGGCCCTTCATTGCCCAAACTCTGCGCTGCGATCGCTCCGCGCAGAATCTATAAACCGTGACCGTCCTGTGTCCTGAATCAATGCCGACTGCCGCGATTTTCATAATGTGGCCGGTCTGGTGTTGGTACGTCTTCTCCAATCGCTCCGACAATTCAAGCCACACATCGTCAGATTCCGTATCCCCGATAATTTTGAAGTGTTCTATGCCCCACCACTCTTCGCCCAAACCAAAGCCCGCGACTTCGCCCTCGATCCAGTTTTTTTGGATATCGATGCCAGCGATAAGCAGCAGTACATCTTTCGGCACCTCTGCGGCATAACGCTCGATGCGCAAAAACAATTTATTGCTCGACAAGGTTTCGCCGGACTCTTCCCAACTCTCGGCAAGTACGGTGTTCACAAAGGTTTGCAATTTAAGCGGGTTCTCTTTGGAAGTGTAGAAGGCATGGACTATTTCATCCATCGTAGACCACGGTGAATATGCTTCCCAGATCGAAAACGATTGATGCCCAGGCGCAGGTTCGTCGTTTGTCGCAATCCACCCGCCGCCATCCACTGACTCGGCACGAGTGACATTTTTCCGCTTCTCTAATTCAGACCATTTAGCAGGACAATTGATGCACTTGTAATACGGTTCTACGCGCTTCCCGGCTTTGTTTTTGAAAATGATTTGCTTCCATTCAAGAATTTGGCAGTGTCCGCATTTGTGACACGGCACAAAATATTTTTGCATGTCGCCAGCCTCATATCGATGCTCGATCCGGCTCAACCCTTTCACGGTGGGGGTCGATGTGTCTATCTTCTTTTTGTTGTAGAAAGTTTGGGTCCGCTTAAATGCCAGTTGCTCCGGATCTCCCTCGTCACCGACAGAATACGGGAATCGATCAACTTCGTCGCACAGCACAATTCTAATCGGCCTAGAACTCAGCGATGCAGGGCTATTCGCTCCGCTGATGGTCACATGGCCGCCAGGGAATTTCTTGTGAAGAACGGTGTTCTCTTTTTTTTTCGATCCATCCATCGCGACCTTTGCGGAAAGCGCCTCTGTATCACGAATCATCGGGTCGAGCCTGTCCTTCGAATAGGCTTGGCCGATTTCCTTTGTCGGGAATACAATCATAACGGGGCAGGGATCTTGGTCTATGTGATAGCCAAGCACGTTGTTGATTATTTCTGTTTTCCCGACCTGTGAACTGGTCATAAAAGTAATGTCGGTCGTGTCTTCATCGCAGCAAGCATCCATCATGCCGACCTGATAGGGCGCTCGACTATTAGACCAGCTACCCGGTTCTGCGCTGCTTTCGCTTGACAGTTTTCTTTTTTGTTCGGCCCACTGGCTGATCGACAAGCGAGGTGGTGGAGCCAGAGATAAACTGCTCAAGGTTGCTGAAATGTTTTGCGGGAGGTTCGTAGGTAGATAATTCTGCCAGACATTCATGTACCGACGATTGGCAAGCTGACTGACATTTGCGGAAGCTGCTTTCATGTTGGACGACAGGCGCGAGTTTCTTGGGTAGATTCAGAAGTTTAGCGCGAAATGCACCGATCATGTGATTCCAATTATAGGCCACGATATCACTGGGTATCAGGTGACCGGCTAGTTGAGCCGCTTCCATTATCGACTTGTCGGCGTCCGCGCGCATTTTCTGTGACCGGGCATCGCCATAATCGGTGTGAGTCTCGCCGTGTTTTCCGGCAATGATCGCTTGTTGATACTCGATATAGCCCATCACCGATTCGATAAATTTGTATCGGCCACGCGCAACCTTTTCGATCACGCCCTCAGAGGCTAGTTGTTGGATTCTTCGCTCGCTGACTTTGAAAATAAATGCCAGTTGTTTCGCGGCGACGTTTCGATCCGGTCCGGCCATCACACACCATTGATAGGCACTCTGACAACTGGGTTAATGTCCCAGTTAGTGCGCTTTTTTTGGTTGACTTGGCCGCCCTGGGTATCTACGCGCACGATTTCGCTGCCCCACTTTTGCTGCAGCCGGTGAAATTGTTTTTTCTCTCGGCCCATCGTCCGATAGGCGGCGCACCCGCCAACATTGTTGTGCTGCCCGCACACGTAGTGATACATATTGAACCGCAGTGTGCGACGGTATTTGTTCAACACCTGGAGGCTCAAATCGTAATCTTCCTTGAGCGGCAGCGTTTCATCGTAGCGCAGATCCATTTTGAGAAATCCCTGCACCGGACCCAGGACAACTGAGCGAAAGGCGAAAGGCGTGTACTCACGATAAGCGCCTTTATCCGGGAGCAGATTCATACCCCACATGCGAACCTTTAACTGCCGAGCGAGAATGAAAGCGTGTTCGATGAATTGCAACGCATCGTCGGTGTCCAGTTTGATGTTTTCCTGTGCAGACCATCGGCCAAAGCGCCGAATGTCATCGTCCAGGATCAGCACCGGATCATACCGGTCGAGAATCCAATTCCTGATGCGACTGACATTGCCTTGCACAGCATTCGGCGCGGCAATGACGCTCTTGCCGGCGCTGATGTAAGCCTTTTTCTCGGACTGCGCTACAACGTATGTGCAGGTCGGCAGGTAATCTTGCGTGGTGGCTGAGTCGGCGCGACGGTAGGACGGTGACAGAATTTCAAAGTTCATCCTGGTCGGCTTCCGGGTCGAGCGAATCAATTCCGGGAACGGCGTCGGCATCCCGCGTTGCGATTTCCGCGGCGTCCGTGTTTTGCAATGTTTCCTGAATCGGTGGCGCAACGTATGGCTTGAATCGCTTGCGCCTTATGCTCTTGTCCGCTTCGTCAGTAATTTCAGCGTACTGTTTATCCTTGTCAAAACCGCCCACATAAATTTCGCAAGAACCATCCGCAAACTGTTTGTGCAGGTCGCCCTTGGCGTCGGTGTACTCAGTGTCTTGCTTTTTTTTTGACATTTCCTGTAATCCTCCGGAGGTATTTAGCCCCATCGACAACGCGCCCAATCCCTTTGCTCCACGGTTTGCCATTGCATCGCTTGCTGTAGACAGACTTCAATAAAAAGTGGGTTCTTGCGCTCAGCCAATCGACGTCGTTGTCGAAATATAGCACAACGTAATTTCGGGACTCCAACAGTTCCTCGCTAAACTGGATCTTGCCTGCAACTGGGGCCGCGTCCTCGGCCGCGCTGATCAATTCGTCGATCTGTTCTTCAGAGAAGGCAGTCGATTTCCTTTGGTCCTTGGTCAATGAAAGCAACTCTTCGGCCAACTCGACTTCAAGCCAGAAGCTATTTTCGTTCGTGCGGTTATCCGCAATCCGGTAGGCGCGAACCTGTGCTTTAGTCAGATGGTCGGCAACCAGGACCGGCACTTTTTTCAGACCCAGGAGCAATGCGGCAGCGTGGCGCGTGTGTCCCACAATTATGATGTGCTTCTTATCGACCACGATTGGCTGATTGAATCCGAAGTCGTCGATGCTTTGCGCAACCGCCTCTATCGCTTTTGAATTGTCGCGCGGATTCCGTGCGTATGGGCTGATCGATTTCGGTGATAACTGTACTTGTCTCATGTGAACATTTCCTCGGTGCCATTGCGTCGTCGGTTCATGTACGCAGTCTGGGCGTGGTGCTTTGCGTCATACGTCAGATGGCATCGCTGGCACCAATGCATCAGATTGTGGTTACCACAATTCTCAGGCGTGTGGTCGAGGTGGGCGACCGTCAGAACAACTTGAGAGCATGTAACCGGGTGCGGTTCGCGATTAGCAGCACGGCAATCGGGATACCTCGGCGATCCCTCGCACCGGTCGCCGGATCGTTTTCGGATCCGCTCGACAATTTCTTTCCAGTTGTCGGGATAGCGAGCCTTGTTTTCAGGCCTGATCGGCATCGGTCCCTGGTCCGTCGTGGTCAGGGACACCGTGAACATACGTGTCGCCATTCGTGTAGGTAATTTTGCATTGCTCGCCACGTTTTAGGTGCGCAGACCGATGCGCTGCTATTCCCAAGTAGTGAAAATCTCGGGTGCATGTGTGGCAGTAGCATTCCTTTTCTTCGGTGTGCTTCATAGCTGCGACTGACCTTTCTCTACTGTGGCCCGGCTGAGTCGGTAGGCCGACCAGGCGACCACCATCCTCGCAACGCGCCCAACGCGAAGACACCTGTTACCAACAAACCGATCAACGCGATCAGGCCAGCGATTGCCGGTCCCCAAATAAGCGCATATATCAGAGCGTCTACAAAACTGTTCACTGCTTA